>Ga0302319_10006922_pt1 | contig 22399 bp, 19 predicted proteins | sample Bog_T0_2_FD_203319 | JGI IMG/M metagenome (GOLD analysis project Ga0302319, IMG submission 203319) | Peat permafrost microbial communities from Stordalen Mire near Abisko, Sweden - Bog_T0_2 | ecosystem: Environmental > Terrestrial > Soil > Wetlands > Peat | place: Sweden: Abisko, Stordalen Mire... | reverse complement strand
GGGAAAACAGTGTGCGATCTGCTCGTACTGGGCTTGGGTCAATTCCATTCCTGCTTGTAAAGCCTCCGCGCCCAGTTTGCAACATTTACCTTAACACGCCCTAGATCCATAATCTCACGTCCGGGGAATTGATGCGATGATTTTAAGGTGCAAAGTTTTGCACCGATTTGAGCTTAACAACAGAAAGGCGGGGTCCGTAACGAATGCCAAAAATGGCTGTTTGCAAAAATAACATTCCCGACTAAGGTTTCCCTCCCAAAATTATGACAACCAGTATCATAGACCCGTCCCGCCTCGAGCGGATTGAATTCAGCAACGATGAAATTGCACGTTACTCACGGCACCTCATCATGCCTGAAGTCACCCTCGAAGGGCAAAAACGCCTGAAGGCGGCAAGCGTTCTGTGCATCGGCACGGGTGGCCTCGGCTCGCCCATCGCGCTTTATCTTGCGGCAGCGGGCATTGGCCGGATGGGACTCGTGGACGCCGATATCGTCGATTTTTCAAATCTCCAGCGCCAGATTCTGCACGGCACGAAGGATGTGGGCCGGAAGAAACTGAATTCCGCGCGTGACCGCATCCGCGAGATCAACCCGAATGTGCAGGTCGACCTGCACGACACCTATTTCCGTGCTGAGAATGCGAGGGAACTGGTCGGGCCTTACGATATCGTCATCGACGGCACGGACAATTTTCCCACGCGCTATTGCTCGAATGATGTGTGCGTGCTGCTCAAGAAACCGAATATCTACGGCTCCATCTTCCGGTTCGACGGACAATGCACGGTCTTTGCGCCGCATCTCGGCGGACCGTGCTACCGCTGCATGTTCCCGGAACCGCCGCCTCCAGGCATGGTGCCAAGCTGCGCCGAGGGCGGCGTGCTGGGCGTGCTGCCGGGAATCATCGGCGTAATGCAGGCGATTGAAGCGATCAAGCTTGTCATCGGCCTTGGCGAGCCGTTGATCGGACGCCTTATCCACTTTGACGCGCTCAAGATGAAGTTCCGTGAATTCAAGCTGCGGCGCGATCCGAAATGCCCGATCTGCGGTGAAAATCCGACGATCAAGGAATTGATCGATTACGAGCAGTTCTGCGGCATCCCGCAAGCAGCGGCCGTGGAGGCTGCCGAAGAGCCGATCCCGGCGATCAGCGTGCAGGAATTGAAGCGGAAGATCGATGCGAAGGAGAAATTCGAGCTGGTCGATGTCCGTGAGCAATTTGAATACGACATCTGCCGCATCCCCGGCTCGAAATTGATTCCGCTGGGCGAACTGGCATCGCGCATGAGCGAACTCGACAGCGCGGATGAAATCGTGCTGCAGTGCAAAACGGGAGGCCGCAGCGGCAAGGCGCTGAAGCTTCTGCGCGAGGCTGGATTCAGCAAGCTGAACAATCTCGATGGCGGGATTGCGGCGTGGGCAGACGAGATTGATCCGGTGATGCCCAAGTACTGAGGACGGTTTGTTTAATTTTGGGCGCCGGGGATGAGAATGACGAATGACGAAAGAATGACGAAGTCCGAAGTGGGGCATGCATCCTATTAAATAAATGCCTTTATCTGGATTCATCGATCTTCTGCGTTGTCCTGAGACCCAGCAGAAACTCACGGTTGCACCGATTGATCTGGTGGGGCATTTGCGCATCGAGCAGGTGGCCGGGAGATTGGTCGCACGATCGGGGAAACCGGTGACGACGCCCATTGATGCGGCGTTGCTCCGGGAGGATGGCAACGTGGTTTATGCCGTCTGCGAAGGGATTCCCGTGCTGGTTGTCGAGGAAGCCATTGTTCTAAAGAAAATTTAGCAGGCATCGCCCATCGGGAAAATGATTACTCGCCGCTTGCAGAATTTTCCGCGCCGGATATAAACCTCCGCTATGGCGTCCGGTGAAGGCAAAAAAGTTCCACGGCTCGATGAGCTTGAGCACAAGTCAATCGATGAAGGCGATTACAAGCACAAGCTCAAGGAGCAGCAATTAAGAATCCTCAAACTGCAACGGCAACTGGGCGAGTCGAAGCGTTCCGTGATCGTCGTTTTTGAAGGGCCCGACGCCGCCGGCAAAGGGGGCGCGATCAAGCGGCTGCTGGAGCGCCTCGACCCGAGGCTGGTACGTGTATATTCCGTGATCAAACCGACCGCGGAGGAGTACCAGCACCACTACATGTGGCGCTTCTGGAACAAACTGCCGGCCTACGGGCATACGGCGGTGCTGGACCGCTCGTGGTACGGCCGGGTGCTGGTGGAGCGGGTGGAAGGCTTTGCCACCGACCAGGAATGGAAGCGCGCGTATCGCGAGATCAATGAATTCGAAAAAACGCTCGCCGATGACAATGCGATCATCATTAAATTTTACCTCCACATCTCGAAGGACGAGCAGCTCGTGCGCTTCAAGCGGCGGGAGGCGGACCCCTACAAGCACTGGAAGATCAGCGACGAGGACTGGCGCAACCGCAAAAAATGGGACCAGCACAACGAGGCCGCCGAGGATATGTTTGAAAAGACCTCCACGGACGTGGCCCCCTGGCACATCGTCGCCGCAAACTACAAATGGTATGCGCGGCTGAAAGTGGTAAGAACCGTGGCGGACCGTCTGGAAAAATCCGATTTGAAATAAATGCAAGGTCCGGCACCACGCGGATATGCGGCTGTTTCGTTTCACGCGCGCCGCAGGATCGCGATCACGGCACTGATCCCCCTTCTATTTTTGTCCGCGGGTTGCGACCAGGTTTTCCAGGATCCCGCAAAACGCTCCCTCGATACCGCGGAGAAAAAATACAACGAAGGCGATTACGTGTCGGCCATCCAATACTACGAGGGGGCGCTGGACGGGACTGTGGCCACGGCGGAAGTCCACTACAAGATGGCGCTGCTTTACGACGACAAACTGAAAAATCCGCTCGCGGCGACCTATCACTTCCAGCGTTATCTCGAATTGAGTCCGTCGGGTTCCCATGCGAAGGATGTGCGCAGTTTCATCCAGGAGGACAACCTGAAACTCGTGAGTTCCCTGTCACACGGGGCGATGATGTCGCAGGAGGATGCAGCGCGCCTGAAAAACGACAATCTCATCCTGCGGAAACAAATCGAACAACTCCGCGCCGCGCCGCGGACTCCCGCCGCGCCGGGAGAAGCTCCCGCGGGGAATATCGATCCCGGGAAACCGCTTCCCGCGGGCGCAACGACCTACGAGGTGCAGCATGGGGACACGCTGGCTTCCATCGCGCGGAAGTTTTACAAGGGCTCAGCACGCTGGAAGGATATCCAGGATGCGAATTACAATACGCTCAAGGGGACGGTGAAATTGAAGGCGGGGATGACGCTGATTATTCCGAAGTAAGGTGAGACGTTGCCCCCGGATTTTAGTTAAGAGGGCGTCTAAAAAGTCCAAGTGGCGCGTGTGCTGATCGATGCAAACTACAGAAAATTAGGAGTGCAAGCTTGCAGCTTGAGAGCGTTCGACGGCAAGCCGGAGGCTTGCGCTACTTTAAATCGGACTTTTTAGACGCCCTCTAAGAGCTTTTTAGTGCAAGCTTAAGTCGTAGTGGACGCCAACGAGGCTGGAGCCTCGAAGACAATTGCATTACGAAGCTGGAGCATCGTAACGAGGAAAAACCTGAAAAATTCAAGTCCCAGGTCTCAAGAACCCCGATCATGTCCGGATTCATCAGGAAGCTCTTTGGCGTCTGCCAAGTTGAGCGGCGTGATGGGACGAAGTGGCGCAGGTTTTGGAGCTGTCGGCGGTCCATCATCGTCGTCTTGCGAATTGTCTCCCTCGGATTCCATCTTCCGGCGCTCCAACTCGGCAAGCTCATGCAGACCAGCCCCTGCATACGCCTCGACAAGAATCTGCCTGGCTCGCCGCCGGCAATTCGGGTTATTACACGCCCTCTGAAGTTCCGGTATGGCATCACTATAATGGTGTTGCTCGCAAAGCAACGCGCCTAGCTCAAATCTGAACAAAAGATCAGTTGGGTTCCCTTGGACGCGCGCGCGCGCCTGTTCAAGTTTATCGTCACTGGATTCGTTCATGGTGCTTAGAGAATCGTGTGCCAACTTCAAGACAAAGATCATTTGGCGTCTTCAAGAAAGCAAACGTAAACAACATCGATTACACGCCCTGCGAAAAAAAGGCCGGCGCTGTTTCCAGCGCCGGCCTTTGATTGGTTGAATTTGATATTTTAGTTGGCGGGCGTTGTGGTGCCGGAGGTTACGGGGGCAACACTTGGCGAGGCATTGCTGCCACCCTTGTTGTGCTTCCACTCCCCACGGTGTTCCTTGCGCCATTTCTTGAAGGCTTTGATTTCGTCGCCGTCGAGGATGCCGTTGTGGTTGGTATCAAATTTGGCGAGAACCTCCGCCTTGATCTTGGGATGCTTGTCGAGCCACTCGTTGACGTCCCTATGCTGGTGCTGGTGCTTTCCGGGTGTCGCGCTGGGCGAAGATGTGACCGGAGAAGGAGATGGCGTGACGGTGGGCGCGGCATCCTCCGCGCAGAGGCGGAATGGCGAGGCGATGAGGCAGAGCGAGATGCCGGCGATGAGTGCGATGGTTCTTTTCATAAATCAGAAGTATTGCCAACTGCCGTCGTTAAGGCTTGGTGGGCGATGGCGATGCGGTGCTATCGGCATCCTGATTATGATGATGGTGGTGGTGGCGATGATGATGGCACTGGCCACCATCCTGTGGACTTGCTGCAGGTGAAGGCGAAGGCGCGGAATCCGCGAGAAGCGCCGCAGGGGCGCCCAAAAGAAGAACTGCGGCCAGAAGCGTGAGGGAGAGGGATTTATGTTTCATGCGGGATTAAACACCGGGTCCGGACGGTGGTTGCAAAAAAATTACTCAATGTCGTCAGCGGCTCCCTTTTTGGAGACGAGACCGCGGAGTTTGCCGTGGATGAAGGCGTCGATGTCGCCGTCCATGACGCCCTGGATGTTGCTGCTTTCCACGCCGGTGCGGTGATCCTTGATCATCTGGTAGGGCTGGAAGACGTAACTGCGGATCTGGCTGCCCCAGGCGATGTCGCCTTTTTCGCCATACTGGCGGTCGAGCTCGGCACTCTTTTTGTCCTGCTCCATCTTGTAGAGCTTTGCCATGAGCATCTTCATCGCCAGCTCGCGATTGCGCAACTGGCTGCGCTCGGCCTGGCAGGCCACGACGATGCCCGTGGGCTTGTGGACGATGCGGACGGCGGTCTCCACCTTGTTCACATTCTGACCGCCCTTCCCGCCGCTGCGGAAGGTGTCGAAATCGATGTCGGCGGGGTTGATCGTGATCGGGGCGTCGTCGGGCATCTCGGGCACCACATCGACGCTCGCGAACGAGGTATGGCGGCGTTTGTTCGAGTCGAAGGGCGAGATGCGGACGAGCCGGTGGACGCCCACCTCGGTCTGCAAATACCCGTAGGCGTAGTCGCCACTCACCTTGAAAGTCGCGGACTTGATGCCCGCTTCGTCGCCGAGCTGGATATCCACGGTCTGGCTGGTGAAGCCATGGCGTTCGATCCAGCGCTGATACATGCGCAGGAGCATGTCGGCCCAATCGCAGGATTCCGTGCCGCCGGCACCGGAGTGGATGGTCACAAAGGCGTTTGAGCGATCGTGCTCGCCACCGAGGAGACAGTGGAGTTCAAGGTCGTCGGTGTTCCTGACCGTGCTGGCGTATTCACCTTCCAGTTCCTTTGCGACGGTAGCCTGGGCGGTGGAATCGGGTTCCTCCAGCGTGAGAGTTTTCAACGTGTCCAGATCATCCACCTGCCGCTCCAGGGCGACCAGGGGATTGATCTTGTTGCGGAGTTGGGAAACTTCCTCCACCTGCTGCTGCGCGCGCTCCCGGTTTGACCAGAAATCCGGCGCGGACATTAGAGCCTCGAGCTCTACGAGACGCGCTTGAAGTTTCGGGACGTCAAAGATACCTCCGCAGTGCGCCGACGCGGGTCTTCAACGATTCGGTATCAATGGCTTGGAGGTCAATGGACATGGAAATGGTTTAATTTTAAAACGGGGATTATGCAAGCGGCGGGATGAAAGCAGATTTTTTAATTTACCGCAAAGAGCGCGAAGGACGCAAAGGGGGAAGAACTTCCAACATTCAACTTCCAACATCCAACATTGAATGAAGCGGTTTTTTTCAGGGTCGAGTCCCGGAGCGTGGACGAATTTTATAAAAATGCTTTGACAAGTTTTGAGCATATCGTTATCAAATACTCATGTTCGCTCATGAACGCCATCGCTCCATTTCCAATCTGCTCGCCCGCAAACAGCGGGTTACGGTGGCTGATTTGCAAAAGGCGCTGAAGATTTCCCCGGCCACATTGCGCCGCGACCTTGCCGAGATGGAAAAGGAGGGGCAGCTCCTGCGTGTGCATGGCGGGGTGCTGCATCCGAATGCAATGCGCAACGAGCCTTCGTTCCGGCACAAGAAAGGCGAGGCGTTCGCGGAGAAGCGGGCGATGGCACGCGCCGCTGCGGAGCTGGCGGGCGATAGCGGGACGGTTTTCATCGATGCGGGAACGACATGCATGGAGATCGCGCGGCTGCTGCTGCCGAGGCCGGAGATCAAGATCATCACCAATTCCATCCCGGTGCTTTTTGAGGCGTGGCGGATCGGGGCGAAGGTGGTGGCTGTGGGCGGGGAATTGCGGACGATCAGTGGCGCACTCACCGGCGCGGGGGCGATGGAATGGGCAGGGAACCTCCATGCGGAAATGGCATTCATAGGGGCATCGGGAGCAGACCCGGAAGGCGTCTCCACCACGGAGACCAGCGAGGCGATGGTGAAGCAGATTTTTGTGGCACGGAGAAGGAAGTGCATCCTCGTGGCGGACGCCCGGAAGTGGAACCACCCGGCCACGGTGCGATTTGCGCACTGGGGCGAAATCGACACGTGGGTGACCTCCACTCTGCTCTCCCCCGCCGATGCGAGAACGGTGGAAAAACTCGGAACAAAAGTCCTGCGAGTAGCCCCCGAGGAGTAAAACAACGCGAACTTTAAAAGTATGAAACAATACCGACTCAACCGACTTTTCAACCCCAAATCCGGACGCTGCTTCGACGTGGCGATCGACCACGGATTTTTCAACCAGCCGGGATTCCTGACCGGCATCGAAAACATCGCGAAGGCGGTGGAGACGCTGGTGAAGGCGGGGCCGGATGCCATCCAGCTCACCATCGGCCAGGCGCGGCATTTGCAAAGCATTCCCGGCAAACAAAAGCCGGCTCTGGTGCTGCGCACGGACGTGGCGAATGTGTACGGCAAGGAGCTGCCGTCGGTGGCTTTCACCCGGATGATCGAGAATGCGGCGCTCCAGGCGGTACAGGTGGATGCGGCGTGCATGTGCGTGAATCTTTTCCAGATCCCCGGCGCCCCCGGTGTGACCGACCAGTGCATCGAAAACATCATCCGGCTGAAGCATGAGAGCGACAAATACCAGATGCCGATGATGGTGGAGCCGCTCGTGTTCCAGCCGAATTCCAAGGAGGGAGGCTACATGGTGGATGGCGATCCGGTGAAGATCCAGCATCTCGTGCGGCAGGCGGTGGAGCTGGGTGCGGATGTGATCAAGGCCGACCCGACATCCGATGCGAAGCTTTACCACAAGATCATCGAGGCGGCGTGCGGAATTCCCGTGCTGGTGCGCGGAGGAGGGAAGGCACCGGACGACGAGATCCTGGCGCGCACGGAGGAGTTGATCAAACAAGGGGCGTCGGGCATCGTGTATGGCCGGAATGTGATCCAGCATGTGAACCCGGCGGGCATCACCAACGCGCTGATGGCGATCGTGCATGACGGGGCGACGGCGGTGGAAGCCGGGAGGTTTTTGAAATGAGTGCGAATACGGTACGGATCGGAATCATCGGCGGCGGGCTCATGGGACGCGAGGTCGCCTCAGCGCTCGGGCGGTGGTTTGTGCTACAGGATTTTCCCGTGCGGGCGGAATTGACGGCAGTGTGCGATTTGAACGAGAAGGCACGCGAGTGGTTCCGGCAGATCCCGACCGTAAAGCTGCTGACGGCGGACCACAAGGAATTGCTGCAGTCGCCGGATGTGGATGTGGTCTATGTGGCGGTGCCGCACCATTTGCACGAATCGCTCTATCTCGACGTGCTGAACGCGGGAAAGGACCTGCTGGCGGAGAAGCCATTTGGCATTGATTTGAAAGCGGCGCACGCGATTGCCGCGGCGGCGGAGAAGAGCGGGCGGTTTGTGCGCTGCTCGTCGGAGTTTCCGTTTTTGCCAGGGGCGCTGCGCGCTTTCCAGGCGGCGAAGGCGGGGACATTCGGCAGGCTGCTGGAGATCCGCTCGGGCTTCCACCATTCCAGTGATCTCGACCCGGCCAAGCCGGTGAACTGGAAGCGGCAGGTGAAATTTTGCGGGGAGATCGGCGTGATGGGCGATCTCGGCATGCATACGGTGCACCTGCCATTCCGGCTCGGGTGGAAGCCGCTGCGCGTCTATGCGCAATTGCAAAAAATCCATACCGAACGCCCGGACGGGAAAGGCGGCATGGCGCCGTGCGACACGTGGGACAATGCGCTGCTGCATTGCGACGTGGAGATCGACGGGCGTGAAGTGCCGATGCGGCTGGAGACGAAACGGCTCGCGCCGGGGGAGACGAACACGTGGTTCTTTGAGGCGCTCGGCACGGATGGGGGCGTGCGTTTTTCCACGAAGGAGCCGAAGACGCTGTGGACATTTGCGCGCGGGAAGGAACAGACGTGGCAGCGGACGGACCTGGGGTTCAGCAGCGTGTTCCCGACGATCACAGGAGGGATATTTGAGGCTGGGTTCCCGGATTGTTTCCTGCAAATGTGGGCGGCGTTCCTCGCGGAGCGCGCAGGGAAGCTGGGGGGACGGTTCGGTTGCGTCACACCCGCGGAGGCTGTGCGGAGCCATGTGCTTTTCACGGCGGCACTTGAATCGCACCAGAGCCGGAGCGCGGTGGAATTGAAATTATGAAACGCAGCGACATCAACAAAATCATACGCGACGCGCAGAAATGTTTTGCGAACCACGGATGGACTTTGCCACCTCTTCCTCGCTGGGATGTGACGGACTTCGGACTGGGCGACCATCATAAATACGGGCTCGTGCTGGTGAACCTCGCGGAGGAGACGGAGTATTGCGAAAAGCTGATGTACGCGCAGAAGGGAATGACGACTCCCGCGCATGCCCACAAGAAAAAGAAAGAGGACATCATCTCGCGATGGGGCGAACTGCGCGTGCAGGTATGGGCGGATGAGCCCTCGAAATGCGCCAGCCAAAAATTCCGCCTGAATGTGAACAACGCCTGGCGCGAAGTCACAAGCGGCGATGTGATCGTATTGCAAGCCGGCGAACGGGTGCGGCTGACACCGGGGATTTACCATGAGTTTTATCCCGGCTCGGAGGAGTGCATCATCGGCGAGGTCTCGACTGCGAACGACGACCTGCATGACAATTTTTTTGTGAATCCGGATGTCGGACGTTATCCCGGCATCGAGGAGGATGAGGCGCCGCTGCTGCGGTTGCTGAGTGAGAGCCGGGCTGTTTAAACAGTATTTTTACATGCGAACTTCCCCTCGCCGATCCGCAGTTTCATCGTCGCCACGCTCGGGAATCCTCGCCGGGGGAAACTGGATCGTGGACAAGCTGAAGGTGGTCGACACGTATCCCACGCAGGATGCGCTGGCGAACATCCTGGGAGAGTCGGCGGGAAACGGCGGATCGCCGTTCAATATCCTCGTCGACCTGGCAAAACTCGGCGCGACGTTTCCGCTCAACGGCATCGGGCTTACGGGTGACGATGCCGACGGGGCGTGGATGCGCGAGGTTTGTGCGCAATACGGGATAGGCACGGACCAGCTTCACACGCATGCGACGGCGCATACTTCCTACACCGACGTGATGACGGTAAAGAGCACGGGCAGGCGGACTTTTTTTCACCAACGCGGGGCGAATGCATTCCTGGCACCGAGGCATTTTGATTTCAACTCATCCACGGCGAAGATTTTTCACCTGGGCTATCTATTGCTGCTCGATGAGCTGGACAAACCTCATGCGCGGCATGGCACGGTGGCTGCCAGCATTTTGAAAAAGGCGCAGGATGCGGGATTGAAAACGTGTGTCGATGTCGTGAGCGAGGACGGCAACCGGTTTTCAAAAATCGTACGGCCGGCTTTGCGTTTTGCGAATTACTGCTTCCTGAACGAACTGGAGGCGGAACGCACCACGGGCATCCAGATCCGGCGCGCGGACGGGACTCCAGACGAAGCGGCACTGGTGCGGGCGGCCGGGGAATTGCTTGCCGCCGGCGTGCAGGACTGGGTGATCATCCATTTTCCCGGAGGCGCATTTGCGGCGAGCCTGGGCGGGGAAGATATCCAGCAGGGCAGCGTGAAAGTGCCGCAGAAAACAATCGAGGGCACGGCGGGAGCGGGCGATGCTTTTGCGGCGGGTGTGCTGTTAGGCCTTCACGATGGAAAGCCGATGCAGGATTGCCTCCGCACCGGAGTTTGTGCAGCAGCGGCTTCGCTCAGCCGCACCTCCTGCTCGGACGGGATAAAAAACGCGCGGCAATGCCTGGCGCTCGGGAAGAAATACGGCTACAGGGCGGCGCTCAAGGCGGGCGCGTGAAAGTATTGGCCGGCGTCGCCGGCTATTGGGAGTGCGCGCTTGATTTCAGCGGGACTGGCGTGGTCTGCGGCTCGAGACGGAAAATCGTTTCGTTATCCTTCATCATGTCGAGGCGGTCGCGGGCAAGCACGGCAACGTAGTCCGGATCGTTCTTCAAGAGGCCGACCTCGCGCGTGCGCTGGGCGTAGATTGCGTTTTGCGCGTCCAATTCCTTCTTCAAATCCTCGAGACGGTCGGCCTGGTCGCGTCCGCGTCGAAGGGCGGGGAGGAATGCACAGATGATGAGGGCGATGACGGCAAGCGCGATCAGAAGAACGAGCAACCGGTTGAGAAAATGCCAGACGCCCTCCGGTTTGCGTTGATTAAATTCACCGTAATAGGAGACACTCACTTTATTTTTATGTAACCGACAAGCGGGCTTTTGTCACCTATTCTTTGAGGGCTGAAGGTGGGCAAGGGTTGGCAAAGGTTGATTAGCCCTGGCAAAAATCACCCATCCAAAACAGGCTAGTTATACGATGTTTTAATAATCATTTTACTCTCAAAACAGCCCGAATATTAACCATTTCTTAACAAATTCCCGTTTGAAAGATTCAATGTCTGACCTATTTTCAGATTCCATTTTATTCGCAGTCCCTTAATACCCAAAAATCATGTCACAGCAAGACGAAGGCAAAACACCTACCCCTGCGGCACCTCAAAAAAAACCAAAGGGATGCCTGTTGAAAATCATCATCTGGACCTTGTTGATTGCAGCCGTCGCATTCGGGCTTCACCTGATCCTGGGCGGCAAGGGGGATGCAAAAAAGGCGGGCCGAGGCGCGACGGGGCCGATCACGATCACAACCGCCACGGCTAAAAAAGGGGACATTGGAGTCTATATTGATTCCATCGGCACGGTAACTCCGGTTTACACAGCGTCGATTTTCAGCCAGGTGACCGGAGTGGTCGTCGCGGTGAACTTCCAGGAGGGCCAGACCGTCAAGAAGGGCGATCCCTTGATTGATATCGATGACCGGCAGTACCAGGCAACACTTTTGCAGGCGCAGGGCCTGCTCGAACGGGACCAGAACCTGATGGCGCAGGCGCAAATGGATCTCGAGCGTTATCGTGCCGCATGGGCGCGCAATGCCGTCTCCAAGCAAATCCTGGACGACCAGGAGAAACTGGTGTTGCAAAACGAAGGCACCGTGAAGAACGACCAGGGAACAGTCCAGTTTGACCAGATCCAGGTCGAATATTGCCATATCAAGGCCCCCATCGCAGGACGGGTGGGTCTTCGCCTGGTGGATCCCGGCAACCTGGTGACGGCCGGTTCGAGCAGCAATTCCGGGAATCCGCTCGTTGTCATCACCCAGATACAACCGATCACCACGGTGTTCACGATCCCGGAGGACAACATCGACCAGGTGCAGGCGCAGCTTCGCAAGGACTCCAAGCTTGCCGTGGATGTTTTCGACCGCTCCGCACAGAAAAAGATCGCGACGGGCGAGATGGTGGCCCTGGACAACCAGGTCGATACCACCACCGGGACGGTTAAGATCCGGTCCATATTCCCGAATGATGACAACGCGTTATTTCCAAACCAGTTCGTCAATACGCGACTGCTGGTTGAAACATTGAAAGATGTGACCCTGATTCCCTCGGCAACAATCCAGCAAAACGGGCAGACATCGTTTGTGTATGTGATCCAGGACGAAACCGCCCATGTTCGCAATATCAAGCCGGGAGTAACCGACAGCGGACTCACGCAGGTGGAAGGCATCAATCCCGGGGACGTGGTGGCGAACAGCAGCTTCGACAAACTGCAGGACAAAAGTAAAATCACCGTTGCAAGTGACAAGCCTCCCACAGGCGGCGGCCACAAGCCGGGCGACAAGGGACCATGAGCCCATCCCGCCCCTTTATCGAGCGGCCAGTCGCAACTTCCCTGCTAATGGCCGCAATATTCCTGGTCGGATTTGTCGCGTACCAGCAACTCCCGGTTTCCGCGCTGCCGCAGGTTGATTATCCCACGATCCAGATCGTCACTTTTTATCCCGGGGCCAGCCCGAATGTGGTGGCAACCACGGTGACAGCGCCCCTTGAGCGTCAATTTGGACAGTTGCCGGGGTTGAACCAGATGACCTCCATCAGTTCCGGCGGCACTTCCATCGTGGTGCTACAATTCAACCTCAGCCTGAACATCGACGTAGCCGAGCAGGAGGTGCAGTCCGCCATCAACGCGGCGCAGAGCCAGTTGCCCGCCAATCTTCCGTCGCCACCGATCTATAGCAAGACGAATCCGGCCGATGCCCCTGTGCTGACGCTGGCAGTCACCTCAGACTCGATGCCGCTATCCCAGGTAGAGGATCTGGTGGATACACGGCTTGCACCCAAGATTTCGCAGATCAGCGGGGTCGGTCTCGTGAGCATCAGCGGAGGCCAGAAACCGGCAGTCCGCATCCAGGTCAACCCTTCCGCGCTGACATCCTACGGAATCAACCTCGAGGACATGCGCACCGCGCTGGTCCAATCCAGCGTGAACGCAGCCAAGGGGAACTTTGACGGACCGCGGCAGAATTTCCAGATCGATGCCAATGACCAGCTTGTCACCAGCGCCGATTATAAAAACGTCGTGGTGGCCTACCGTAACGGAGCACCGGTGATGTTGACGGATGTCGCCAATGTTGTGGATGGGGTGGAGAACGACGGGCAGGCGGCGTGGATGAACCAGACCCCGGCGGTGATTCTGAACGTGCAGCGCCAGCCCGGGGCCAACACGATCAGCGTAGTCCAAAACATCAAAAAGTTGCTTGACCCCGACGGCCCGCTCCTGCACAGCCTCCCGGCGAGCATCAAGATCACAACGCTCACCGATCTTACCACCTCCATCAAGGCATCCGTCGCGGATGTTGAGTTTGAATTGTTTCTCACGATTGCCCTCGTCGTGATGGTCATTTTTCTCTTCCTGAGAAATCTTTACGCCACCATCATTCCCAGCGTGGCCGTGCCATTGTCCCTGGTCGGCACCTTCGGGGTCATGTACGCCCTTGGATACAGCCTGGACAACCTGTCGCTGATGGCGCTGACAATCTCCACCGGGTTTGTGGTTGATGACGCCATCGTGATGATCGAAAATATCTCACGTTACATCGAAGAAGGAGAGGAGCCGATGGCGGCGGCATTCAAGGGCGCCGAGCAAATCGGCTTCACGATCCTCTCGTTGACAGTATCGCTCATCGCCGTGCTAATCCCGCTGTTGTTCATGGGAGACGTGGTCGGCAGGCTTTTCCGGGAGTTTGCCGTCACCCTCGCGGTGACCATCATCGTGTCGGCCGTGGTTTCCCTGACGCTCACCCCGATGATGACCGCGCGAATCCTGAAGCATAACCCGAAAGAGAAGCAGGGAAGGTTCTACAGGGCCTCGGAGCATGTCTTCGAGAGCATGATCGCCTTTTACGGGCGGACGCTCAAGTTTGTGCTCGGTTTCCAAGGGATTACGCTGCTGATTGCATTGGCCACGCTTTGCCTGACAGTCTTCCTCTACATCATCATTCCCAAGGGGTTTTTCCCGGTGCAGGACACCGGTATCATCCAGGGGATCACCCAAGCGCCGCCCGCCATCGGATCGAAGGCCATGGCGCAGAAGCAACAGGAACTTGCAAAGCTCATCCTGCAGGATCCCGCCGTTGAAAGCCTCTCGTCGTTCATCGGCGCAGACGGTTCGAACACAACGTTAAACAGCGGCCGGATGTCGATCAATCTCAAGCCGCTGGAGAACCGCGATCTCAATGCGTCCGACGTCATCCGCCGGCTCGATAAAAGCCTGGCGCAGGTGCAGGGCATCCACCTTTACATGTCCCCCGTGCAGAACATCACGGTAGACGACCGGGTGAGCCGCGCGCAATTCCAGTACACACTCGAAGATCCCGACCCTGCCGAACTGGAAGACTGGACCAACCGCTTTGTCGACCGCCTGAAACAATTGCCCGAGCTTGAGGGAGTCGCCACCGACCAGCAGCCGGGAGGGCTCGTCCTTTCCCTCAATATCGACCGCACCACCGCCTCGCGGCTCGGGATAGCCCCGACAACAATCGACAACACCTTGTACGATGCCTTTGGCCAAAGGCTGATCAATATCATGTACACCCAGGTGAACCAGTACCACGTGGTGCTGGAAGTCCAGCCCCAGTTCAAGCTGGAGCCGGAAAACCTGGACAAGATCTACCTCCTCGCCAACACTTCCAGCGGCGCAAGCGGCGCCGGAGCCTCCACTTCATTCTCAGCTTCCGGCTCGCCTTCCGCAGGATCAAACGCCCTCACCGGTTCAGCGCTCTATTCCGCATCCACGAATTTTCTGTCCCCTCCCGTGAATGCTTTGAATGGAAAAGCCACAAGCACGGGAGCGGGCTCCGCCGGTTCGACCAGTTCGAGCGTGAGCAACCAGGTGCCGCTGAGCGCATTCACCCACTTGAAAAAAACGACACAGCCGCTCTCCATCAATCACCAGGGGCAGTTCCCGGCCATCACGGTCTCGTTCAATCTCGCCACGAATGCCTCCCTTGGGGATGCCATCTCCGCAGTCGAAAAAACGCAGAAAGAGATGAAAATGCCAGCCAGCCTTCAGGCCGGATTCCAAGGCACCGCGGCATCATTTGAAGCCTCGTTGACCAATGAGCCGCTGCTCATCCTGGCCGCGCTTGTCACGGTTTATATCGTGCTCGGCGTGCTCTACGAGAGCTTCATCCACCCGATCACGATTTTGTCCACGCTTCCGTCGGCCGGCGTCGGCGCTTTTATCGCATTGATCCTCTTTCACCAGGATTTGAGCGTGGTCGCCATCATTGGCCTCGTTCTGCTGATCGGCATCGTAAAGAAGAACGGCATCATGATCGTCGACTTCGCGCTGGAGGCCGAGCGGGAGCACGGGAAGAGCGCCACGGATGCCGTTTACGAGGCCTGCCTGTTGCGGTTCCGCCCGATCATGATGACCACCATGGCCGCCCTGCTTGCCGGCATCCCGCTGGCTTGCGGCACCGGAATCGGCTCGGAGTTGCGCCGGCCCCTCGGCATCGCGATGGTAGGCGGATTGATTTTCAGCCAGGTGCTCACGCTTTACACCACGCCCGTCATCTACATCTTTTTTGACAATCTCGCACACCGCTTCTCGCGCAAGCAGACCAAGACGGCAACGGGAGGCGAACTGGAGCGCCCGGCACAGGCATGAATCTCTCCGAAGCATTCATCCGGCGGCCGGTAGCCACCACCCTGATCACGGTGGCGATCGGGCTTGCGGGGGCCGCCGCATTCAGCGTGCTGCCGGTGTCGCCCCTGCCACAGGTGGACTTCCCCACCATTTCAGTCGGCGCGAGCCTTTCGGGAGCCAGCGCCGAAATCATGGCTTCCTCCGTCGCCACGCCGCTGGAGCGGCAGTTGGGCCATATTGCAGGCGTGACGGAAATGACCTCGGCGAGTTCGCTTGGCACCACCGCCATCACCATCCAATTTGATCTCAACCGGAATATTGACGGGGCCGCGCGGGATGTCCAGGCAGCCATCAACGCCGCGCGGGCATACCTGCCCGCCAACCTGCTTTCTAATCCGACGTATCGAAAACTCAATCCCGCGGATGCGCCGATCCTGATCCTCGGCCTGACGTCGGATAAATACGGGCCGGCCAGGCTGTACGACGAAGCCTCCACCGTCATCCAGCAAAAGATTTCGCAGATCCAGGGCGTCGGCCAGGTCAATACGGGAGGCGGCGCACTGCCCTCGGTGCGCGTGGAAATCAACCCCACGAAACTGGCCAGCTACGGACTCAGCATGGCGAAGGTGCAGTCCGTGCTAAGCCTGCAGAACGCGGACATCGCCAAGGGCCAGATCACGAATGGCAACGTGACGGCGGATATCATCACAAACGACCAGATCTCTAAGGCGGCAGACTACAAGCCACTGATCATCGGTTATAACAAAGGCACGGCCATCCGCCTGTCGGATGTCGCCGATGTGATAGACTCCGTGCAGAACGTCCGCGCCGGCGGGTATTTGAACGGCAAGCGCTCTATCGTCCTGATCGTCTTCCGCCAGCCCGGCGCCAACATTATCGCAACGGTGGACAGGGTGCGGGCGGAACTGGCTTCGATCAAGGCCTCCATTCCGGCGGGAATGGATATTACCGTCGTTGTTGATCGCACCACGACGATTCGCGCCTCGGTCATTGACGTGGAGCGGACGCTGGTTCTTTCCGTCGTACTTGTCATCCTGGTGGTGTTTATTTTCCTTCGAAACGGCCGTTCCACGCTCATCCCCGCCGTGGCCGTGCCTGTCTCGCTGGTCGGCACCTGCGCGGTAATGTATCTCTTTGGATACAGCATTGATAATCTCTCGTTGATGGCACTTACCATTTCAACAGGGTTTGTGGTGGACGACGCAATCGTCGTGATGGAAAATATCACGCGCCACATGGAAGCCGGCATGACTCCATTTGAAGCGGCGCTCAAGGGAGCAAAGGAAATCGGGTTCACAGTCTTCTCCATCAGCATCTCGCTCATTGCCGTGTTCATCCCGATCCTCATGATGGGAGGAATCATCGGCCGCCTGTTCCGGGAGTTTGCCGTCACCCTTTCGACAGCCATCCTTATTTCCATGATCATATCGTTGACCACGACCCCGATGATGTGCGCGTACCTGCTGAAAGACGAGCACAACCAGAAACACGGCCGCCTGTACATGGCCAGCGAACGTTTCTTTGACTGGATACTATCGCTCTACCGGAGCAGCCTGGAGTGGGTATTGGAAAATCCCGTCCTCATGCTCGTGATCCTCGTCGCCACCATCGCACTCAACGGGTACCTGGCCTTGAAATTACCTGGGGACTTTTTTCCGACACAGGACACCGGCATCCTCCAAGGCGGAGTAAAGGGCCCCCAGGACTCGTCCTATACGGCGATGAACACCTCCGTCCAGAAGATCGCCAAGGTGATCAATGCCGATCCCGCAGTGGCGAATGCCATCGCGTTTACAGGCGGAGGCGGGGCGACCAATACCGGAAATGTCTTCATTGCGCTCAAACCGCTGGCTGAGCGCAAAGTTGCGGCTCCCGATATCATGAACCGGCTACGTCCACAATTCGCCCGCCTGCCAGGAGCCACGGTATTTCTCCAGGCCCCGCAGGATATCCGCGCCCAAGGCGGCCGCTCAGGCAATGCCCAGTATCAATACAGCCTGCAATCCGACAGCGCGAAGGAGCTCGCCAAATGGGGGCCGATCTTGAAGACAGAGATGGCAAAGCTGCCCGGCGTAGTCGATGTGGACTCGGACCAGCAGAACGGCGGACGCGACGAGCTGCTGACTTACGACCGCCTGACGGCTGCAAAGCTGGGGCTCACCGTATCAGCGCTTGATTCGGCACTTTACAGCGCATTCGGCCAGGCGCCGGTATCCCTGATCTATACGCAGTTGAACCAATACTACGTCGTCCTTGAAGTGGCTCCCCAATACTGGCAAACCCCGGAGGGATTCAATGACACCTATCTGGCATCGTCGGGCACAAATCACATCCCGCTTTTTGCGGTGGCAACAAAACAATCCAACACCATCCCCCTTGCGATCAACCACACGGGTTTGTTCCCCTCGGTCACGGTGTCATTCAACCTGGGGCCCGGCATGTCCCTGAGCGATGCCACCACCAGCATCAACGCGATGAAGAAGCGCCTCAACGTCCCCTCCACCATCCAGGGCTTTTTCTCGGGCAGCGCCCAAGCCTACCAGCAATCACTCACCACAATGCCGCTCCTGGTCCTCACGGCGCTGCTTGCCGTGTACATCGTTCTTGGAATTCTGTACGAAAACCTGGTGCATCCCATAACGATCATCCTCACCCTGCCATCCGCGAGCGTGGGTGCGATGCTGGCGTTGCTTATCACGGGTGGAACCCTCAATATTATGTCCATCATTGGCATTGTGTTGTTGATCGGCATTGTAAAAAAGAACGCCATCATGATGATCGATTTCGCCCTGCAGGCGGAGCGAAACGAGGGCAAAGGCCCCGCAGACGCCATTTTTGAAGCATGCATCATCCGCTTTCGCCCCATCATGATGACAACCATGTCGGCTTTATTCGGCGCCCTGCCGCTGGCGCTGGGAACCGGCACAGGATCCGAACTCCGGCGGCCGCTGGGAATCAGCATCGTGGGAGGACTTATCGTAAGCCAGATGTTGACTCTCTATACCACACCAGTCCTTTATCTGACCTTTGACCGGATCCGGATGCGAATGAAGGGACAAAAACATGACGTATTTCACCATGGAGAAGAACAAATCCCAAGCAATGCATAAGAACTTCAATAATACCGGAATCCATGGGGCGATGACTTTCGGTCAAAAAACAATCCGGGCCGGCGTGTGCATAATGCTTTGCCTGCAGTCAGGCTGCATGGTCGGGCCGAAATACCACCAGCCAGCCGGCGCCACGGAGGGCCTTGCAGCCGCATACAAGGAGATGCCGGGGCATTTCAAGGAATCCAAAGACTGGAAAGTCGCGCGGCCCGAGGATGCGATGCTGCGCGGAGCATGGTGGAAGGTGTACCACGATCCGGAACTGAATGCGCTGGAAGATGATCTCAATATCAACAACCAGAACATCAAGCTGTTCTTCGAAAACTTCATGGAAGCGCGGGCCTTGATCGCCGAGGCGAACTCCGAGCTCTACCCGACCCTTACCTTGAATGGCTCGGCCACGCGTTCGAAGGTTCCCATGGCCACGCCGGCCACCGCGATCATCACCGCGGTGGATCTCTCATGGGAACCCGATCTCTGGGGAAAAGTGCGCAATGCCATCCGGAACGCCCAATACAACGCCCAGCTCAGCGCCGCCGACCTGGAGAATGAACGCCTGACGGAACAGACCGCGCTTGCCGTGTTTTATTTCCAGATCCGAGGGCAGGATTCGTTGCAAAAGCTCTTCAACGACACGGTGGTCGCGGACAAGAAGGCGCTCGATTACAACAAGGCTCAATTTGATACCGGAATCACCGATAAAATCTCAGTCGTCGAGGCTGAGAATACCTTGCAAAACGTCGAGGCAGCCGCGACCAATATCGGCGTTGCGCGCGCCCAATACGAGCACGCCATCGCGGTCCTCACCGGAAGGGTCGCCTCGAATTTTTCAATCCCGGTGCAGACCTTGAAGAATACCCCGCCGTCGATCCCGACCGGATTCCCGTCGCAGCTCCTCGAGCGCCGGCCCGACATCGCCGCCGCGGAACGTGCGATGGCCGCAGCAAATGCCCAGATCGGGGCTGCCTATGCCGCCTATTACCCCAGTGTCACCCTGGATGCGAGCGGTGGATTTCAATACAGGAAGCTCGGCCACCTGTTCGATTCATCGAACCGCACGTGGTCCATAGGCCCATCGGTCTCCGAAACAGTCTTCGACGCCGGGCTGCGCAATGCCACGGTACATCAATATGTGGCCACCTATAATGGCGCGCTGGCGACCTACCGGCAGACCGTGCTCACAGGATTCCAGCAGGTGGAAGACTATCTGGCTTCGACCCGCATCCTGACGAAACAACTCGGCCAGCAGCGAGACGCCGAGGATTCCGCAAAGACGTATCTGGACCTCGAAATGAACCGGTACCAGACGGGTATCGATCCCTATGTCGATGTGGTTACGGCACAGACTACGCTGCTTACCGACCAGCAGGCGGTGATCACTGTCCAGGTCCAGGCGATGACCGGCTCCGTGCAGTTGATTGAAGCGCTGGGCGGGGGCTGGGACAGGTCGCAATTGCCGAGCCCTGCCGATGTTTCCAAGCCGGCGGCTCCCGCGCAAACCGCGATCCAGTACTAAAGTACTAATCGTCGTGAGGCATGCGCGAGGCCACGAAGAAGCAGCCGCCTGCCGCGAGCATCGAGACGACGGCGATCGTGATAGCAAGGGGACCGGGTTCCTTCAGTTTCGCGAACGACCGCGACCATTGGTCCATGATCAAGCCGAACGTGCCGACATTCACCGCGATTTCCCGCTGATACAGACGTGAATCGTACTGCCCGGAAAGCGGGTCCTCATCGCCGGCCCCCGCACCGCCGTGGAGACTCCGCCAGTAAATGAATTCCCCGGTGCACATGCCGGCAATAAGGATGAAGATGCCGGCATAATTGAGAAACGTGCGCGTTGAGGTTGATGACTGCATGAAAACCCCTCCACGATTCCCTCCCCACAGGCGCAAAGCAAGCCGGTTTTGCCCCGGCGATGCGAATGCGGCGAAATGGACCGGGTTTATGGATATAAACTCTTGCAAGAAACTGTTTATACTGAAATATTGCGGGCGATTTGAATCCCCACAAATTGCAGAAACCCCACTGCACAGAGAAATCAGCGAGTCTCCAAGCTCGTATGCAGCATTAAGAATGCTTTTTAAGCAACGGAGATAAAACGAAATGAGCACCGCTACAGTAGTTGAAGAACAAGCACCACTTCAGGACGACATCCAGGCAATCGAATATTTCAAGACCGCCCACGCCTCGCTGAAAGCCGAAATCGCGAAAGTAATCGTCGGCCAGGAGCAGGTGATCGACGAACTGCTGATCGCGATTTTCACCCGAAGCCATGCGCTCCTAGTAGGAGTGCCTGGACTCGCAAAAACCCTGTTGATCTCCACGCTGGCACAGGCGATCCAGCTCAGTTTCAAACGCATCCAGTTCACACCGGACCTGATGCCGAGCGACATCACCGGCACGGAGGTCATCTACCAGGATCCCGCGACCAACGACCGGCAATTCAAATTCATCCCGGGCCCGATCTTTGCAAACGTGGTCCTTGCGGACGAAATCAACCGTACCCCGCCCAAAACCCAGGCAGCCATGCTTGAGGCGATGCAGGAACGGCGCGTCACTGTGGGCGGCACGAATTACAAGCTGCCGAATCCTTTCTTCGTGCTGGCGACCCAGAACCCTGTCGAGCAGGAGGGCACCTACTCGATGCCTGAAGCGCAGCTCGACCGTTTCATGTTCCTGATTTACGTGGACTACCCGACTCCCGAGGAGGAATTGCTGGTGGTGAAACGCGGCACGTCGCAGAACCTGGAGACCGTGAACCCGGTGCTGGGCGTGGAGCACATCCTCTTCCTGCAGGATGCAGTGCGCCGGATGCCGGTGGCCGACCATGTGGTGGAATACGCGCAAAAAATCGTCGGGGCCACCCGCTCCAAGACGCCGCAAGCGCTCGATTTCTGCAAAAAATGGCTGAGCTGGGGAGCCGGTCCGCGCGCAACGTTGAGCCTGATAATGGCCGCCAAGGCGCACGCGATCCTGCAAGGGCAGATCTATGTCGGCTGCCAGAATGTCGCGGCCGTCACCCTGCCGATCATGCGTCACCGCATCATCCCGAACTTCACCGCGCAGAGCGAGGGAATCACCTCGGACGACATCACGCGGATGATTCTGGAAAAGATCCCGCAGAGCCAAGGCGAATAACCGATTTTTTTTGCGGGGAAAGCACCGCGTCTGCCGTGCGGTGAGGCCCCGTATCTTTTATGGCATCCGACTCACAATTTCTTGATCCTGTAGCGATACAACGCGCAGAGGTGCTTGGCCTCCAGGCGCGCCAGATCGTGGAAGGCTACATGGCCGGCGAACACAAATCGCCCTACCGCGGATTCGCCATCGAATTTTCGCAGCACCGCGAATACGTGCCGGGGGACGACACGCGGCACCTCGACTGGAAGGTGCTGGGGCGCAGCGACCGCTATTACATCAAGCAATACGAGCAGGAGACCAATTACGTCGCGCACCTGATCCTGGAC
>Ga0302319_10006919_pt1 | contig 22400 bp, 24 predicted proteins | sample Bog_T0_2_FD_203319 | JGI IMG/M metagenome (GOLD analysis project Ga0302319, IMG submission 203319) | Peat permafrost microbial communities from Stordalen Mire near Abisko, Sweden - Bog_T0_2 | ecosystem: Environmental > Terrestrial > Soil > Wetlands > Peat | place: Sweden: Abisko, Stordalen Mire... | reverse complement strand
TTGCCAGGGTTTCTGACGGATCGGAGACGAAACGTGTAGGCAACCGAACCTGGAACAGGCTACAAATGTTTTCGACTCGGAACCTGCGAACCCTTGAAGACTATATCTCAGGGGATAAAGCTCAACAACAAGCTGGGTTTGATGTACGGGCTGAACCCCTTACCCTTCGCCTGAGGATAAGTTCTTCGACTACCCTGAACCCGCTATCAAAGTACGGAATAAATCCCGTACCCTTCAATCCACCATGTACTAGACAGATTCTTTGGGTGTAACGAACGATCGCACTCTGGACGCACAGCGAACTTCGCAGATTGGTGACGATCCAGGGTTCCACCAACATCATTCCCAACAGCCAGCTCTCGAAACATACGCGTGCGGCTGAACACATTGGACTACATTCCCCATAGCTGCAAACTCTGATCAATTAGTTTTTTGCAATTGGCTTGGGGGCCTTATGTTCTCTGTTCCAAACGACTTCGCTATCGTGACGCGCTTTGTTCGCAATCTGCGCGGCGGTTCACAGCCCTTTCTGGCTCAGGCCAGCGACCGACTGCTCTATGTAGTCAAACTTGTCGACAACCTGCAAGGCGAAAACCTTCTCTTCAATGAGAGCGCCGGCAGCGAACTCTATCGCGCCTGCGGGTTGGCTGTTCCCAAATGGAAGCCGTTGATGATCACGGACGCCTTCCTGGACAAGAATCCCGATTGCTGGATGCAAACCCCTGAGGGAAGTGTTCGTCCCGCATCGGGTCTGTGCTTCGGCTCGCGGTTCCTGGGGCAAGCCGGGAACCGGCTTCTTGAAGTTCTGCCGGGATCGAGTTTGATGCGGATCCGCAACCGGGCCGACTTCTGGCTGGCATGGCTGATCGATGTTTGCGCCGCGCATGGCGATCATCGACAGGCAATCATCGAAGAGGAATCCGACGGATGGCTGGACGCGTATTTTGTCGATCACGGGCATATGTTTGGCGGTCCGAAAGGAAATCTGAAGAAAAAATTTACCGCGTCCAGCTATCTTGATCCGCGTATCTATACAAAGCTTTCCTCAGAGGAACTTCTGAATTTTCAGTCGGTTGTGCGGGCTTTGGATACTGATAAACTGATGCAAAGGGCCGAATCACTTCCGGCCGACTGGAGGCAGGCGTCCGCACTTGACGGCTTTGCAAGTTGCCTTCAAAGACTGTCCAAGCCGCTCCTGGTGCAAAACGTGCTTGACACGATCATCGATGCCCAGCAACGAAGAACAGAATCGAAGCAGAGAATTCAGGGAAGCGAGCGGAAGCCTGTCCAGGCGGTTTTGTACCCTGGAATACCAGCCCCGGGATTTGCGGCGAGCTACGCCAGTCATCCTGCTTGTGCTTGAACACACGAATAACGGGCTTCACATTTTTGTCCAAGGGGATTGGCGCACAATCGTTCAGGCAGAGGATGTGGAGTATGTTGAATCGCTCCTGCGGGATTTCCGCGAAAGAGTGGAACTTGATTCGGACGCACTCTTCAGGCAGCTCTCTTCACTCGGGGTCGGACCGCTCGTCGCGAGGCAAACCGGTAGGCATCTTTCAGAACATCCAGCTCTGTTGGAGTTGTGCTCTCGCTTTGTGCGACTCTAGTGATTGGCAATGCGCCAGGCCCAGGATGGGGATGGAAAGCGATGTCTGAACCCGAAGCGAGCAACAAACCTGCCTACACAAAACTGTGGCCCGATGCAAAGTCGGCGCTCGACGGCATTGTGCGCGATGGGATGCTGTTGGCGATCGGCGGCTTTGGGCTGTGTGGCATACCGGAGGCGCTGATTCTGGCGTTGCGGGACACGGGTGTCCGCGATCTGACGATCGCCAGCAACAACGCGGGCGTTGACGGATGGGGACTCGGGCTTCTACTTGAAAGCCGGCAGGTCAAGAAAATGATCTCCAGTTACGTGGGCGAGAACAACGAGTTTGAGCGGCAGTATCTTGAAGGCGAGTTGGAAGTTGAGTTCTGTCCACAAGGCACCCTTGCGGAACGAATGCGCGCGGGAGGAGCTGGGATACCCGGCTTCTACACGCGAACGGGCGTTGGCACGCTGGTCGCTGAAGGGAAAGAGCACAAGGAATTCGACGGCGCAACGTATATTCTTGAACGCGGCATTCAGGCGGATCTGGCATTGGTGAAGGCATGGAAGGCCGATCGGCTGGGCAATCTTGTTTATCGACGTACGGCGCGCAACTTCAATCCCAATGCGGCGACTTGCGGCAAGATTACTTTGGCGGAGGCGGAGATTATCGTCGAGCCGGGGGAGCTTGATCTGGACGAGATTCACACGCCGGGGATTTTTGTTCACCGGCTCGTGCATAACCCACATCCGGAAAAGCGCATTGAAAAAGTAACCACGCGAGAGGCATAGATCAGTGGCTTGGACTCGTCATCAGATGGCTGCGCGCGCGGCTCAGGAATTGAAAGACGGTTTCTATGTGAACCTGGGAATCGGAATTCCTACGCTGGTCGCCAATCATATTCCTGAAGGAATCACTGTCACATTGCAGTCGGAAAACGGGCTTCTGGGGATGGGGCCGTTTCCGCTGATTGGAGAAGTCGACGCCGACCTGATCAACGCGGGAAAACAGACTGTGACATTCGTTCAAGGCGCGTCTACTTTTTCAAGTGCCGACTCTTTCGCGATGATCCGAGGCGGCCACATCGATCTTGCGATTCTTGGAGCAATGCAGGTTTCAGAACATGGAGACCTGGCTAATTGGATGATTCCTGGCAAACGCGTTAAGGGAATGGGCGGGGCGATGGACCTGGTGTCCGGCGTGCAGGGCGTGATTGTGATCATGGAGCACACGGCTCAGGACGGAAGCGCAAAGCTGCTACGCAGATGCACACTTCCACTTACTGGAACGCGGGTAGTTCAACGAGTTATCACGGATTTATGTGTGCTGGATGTTACGCCGGCGGGATTCGAAGTGATTGAGTTAGCGGATCGAGTTACACGAGAGCAAGTGGAGAAGCAGACAGAAGCTTCGATTCGATTCGGCAACGCTTTGGTGTAGGAATAACTAACACTACTTGGACCAGACGGGCTTTCTTTTCTCAAGAAACGCCGATATTCCTTCTCGAAAATCCGCTGTTTCTCTGGCCTGCGCATTTGCATCGATGGCCTGAGTTATCGCAGCATCAAGCCACGCTTTATTCTGCAAGGCGAGCAAACGCTTGGTTGCTGCAAGAGACTCAGGGCTGTTTGCCGCAAGCATCTGCACCAGCGCACTTACATGCGCTTCAAGCGCGTCCGGCTGCACTACTTCGTTCACCAATCCGAGACGATGCGCCTCGATTGCATCAAAGAGACGGCCGGTTAGCAGTAGATCGCGACTGCGCTTGTCGCCAATTTGCAATGCGAGAAACGCCGAAACCAGGGCCGGCACGAAGCCGATGCGTGCCTCTGTGTAACCGAACTTCGCAGACGGTACAGCCAGGGTGAAATCGCAAATAGTAGCCAAGCCCGTACCTCCGGCGATTGCCGCTCCATGCACCACCGCGATTGTGGGCTTGGATAACTCGTACAGAGTCCGAAACAGGGTTGCTATTCTTTGTGTATCCGCGCGATGATGGACTGCGGTCTTGTCGTTCATGCTTTGCAATGCTGCCAGATCCAGGCCCGCGCAGAATGCCTCGCCTGCGCCTCGGAATACAACAACACGGCAGGCACTAGCCGCCGCTTCGTTCATTGCAGCCATCAACTCCTGTTGCATCTCGGGAGTCATTGCATTGCGGCGTTCGGGGCGATTTAGAGTAATTGTCTGCACATCGTCATCGTCCGCGACAGCAATCGTCCTGTAACTCAAGCCGATCCCTCCATCCTTCATCGACCATTCAACGCCGATTAGTTTGCGGTCTTGCCATAGTCTCGTAAAATTGCTGCGCTGGCGGAAATCAAGTCATCGAGAGACTGTACCTGCGGGAGCTGCGCACCTAGATCTTTCAGCTCTGCTATCAACGTCTCCGTCGCGATATTCCCCACCAATGCGTCCTGCGCGAATGGACAGCCGCCGATCCCACCAATCGCCGCGTCGAATCTTCTGCACCCTGCATGATACGCCGCGCGGATCTTGCTCGCGGCGTCTTGTGGGCGCGCATGCAGATGTATACCGATCTCGGCTCCATCTTGTTGGGTGAGAGCTGCGGCTACAGTCTCCGAGACTTGCAACGGGGTTGCCAGGCCCACGGTGTCTGCAAGAGAGATTTGGTGGATGCCGCACTCAATCAACAAGGTACATGCATTCGCAACTTCGTTGATGGTCCATGGATCTCCGTATGGATTGCCAAAGGCCATGGAGATATAGGCCACGACATTCAGGCCGGCTTCGGCAACCAAGGAGGCTATTGACTGCAATGCCTGGAGTGATTCTTGCTGCGTCTGGTTCTGATTTCTTCGCAGAAATTCTGGCGAAATCGAATATGGGAAACCAAGGGTCTGTACGACACCTGTGTTTATGGCACGCTCCGCTCCTCGCTCATTGACTACGATGCCGATGATCTCGATGCCACTCGGACGGTCGAGCAGCTCCAGCACCAATTCAGAATCTGCCATCTGCGGGACTGCCGACGGAGAAACAAAACTGACCGCATCGATGTGCGTGAATCCGGTCGTAACGAGTTTACGTAGATAGTCCGCTTTCTGCTTTGCAGGAATAACTGTGGGCAGGCCTTGCCAGGCATCCCGCGGACACTCGATGATCTTGACCAATTCACCCATGAATCCTTCTCAAAGCGTCTTGCCGGATAGTTAGCCGCGTGACGGAGAGACTTTCAGTATCTCCCTGGCGATGACCATTCTTTGAATTTCGCTTGTTCCCTCACCAATTGTGCATAACTTCACGTCGCGATAGTACTTCTCTGCCGGATAGTCCTTGATGAAGCCGTAGCCACCGAATAACTGTACGGCCTCATCGCAAATGCGTACAGCTACTTCGCTTGCGAACAGCTTGGCCATTGACGATTCGCGCGTTACCTTGCGTCCAGCGTCTTTGAGCACAGCTGCGCGCTGGGTGAGAAGCCGGGCGGCATCGAGTTCAGTCGCCATGTCTGCCAGCTTCCACTGTATGCCTTGAAACTCTGCGATGGCCTTTCCGAATTGACGCCGCTCTTTGACATACTTCAATGCTGCATCCAGTGCGCCGCGACCAATTCCTAGTGCCAGTGCGGCGATTGAAATGCGGCCTCCATCCAGAACACGCATTGCATCGACGAAACCCTCGCCTTCGACACCAAGCAGGTTTTCAGCAGGGATTTCGCAATCTTCAAAGATCAGCTCACTGGTGTCGCTAGCCCTCAGGCCAAGTTTGTTCTCCTTCTTGCCTGGCCGGAAACCGGGTGTGCCCTTCTCTACGAGGAAGGCCGAAAGACCGTGCGTACCTTTGGTCTTATCGGTTACTGCTATGACAACGGCAACATCAGCGTAGTGCCCGTTGGTGATGAAGGTCTTGTTTCCGTTGAGGACGTAGCGGTCGCCCTTCTTCATCGCAGTGGTTCTGGCAGCGCTTGCATCGGACCCTGACCCTGGTTCGGTAAGACCCCATGCGGCGAGCCATTCGCCACTTGCAAGCAGCGGGACATACTTTCTTTTCTGCGCTTCATTGCCAGCAAGAAAGATGTGATTAGTGCCGAGCGAGTTATGGGCGGCTATGGTGATTCCAATTGAACCGTCGACGGCGGATAATTCTTCGATAGCCAACACGTAGTCCACGTAACCGAGCCCAGCGCCGCCGTAGTCGGGGGGGAATATCACGCCTAACAACCCCATCGCACCCAGCTTCTTTATAACAGCCATGGGGAACTCGCATGCTTCATCCCACTTCATTACATTTGGAGCGATTTCACGCGCGGCAAACTCTCGAATCTCTCGGCGGAGATGTTCCTGATCTTCCGTCAGCACGAACGGATATAGACTGGTCTCCGCCTCTAGCTCTAGTTTCATGAATGGACTCCTTTGTACCTTGCTGCGATGATTGCCAAAAATTCGCAAATCATGTTTGCAAAACGCCGGGATTGAATCGCGGTACTTCTGGATTCAATGCGCATGCCTCCAGGGCGGTGATGAGTATTTCTCTCGTTTTTGCCGGATCAATGATTGCGTCGATCCAAAGTCTCGCGGCGCCGTAACGTGGGTCGGCCTGCATATCGTAGGTGTTCTTGATCTCGTCGTAGAGGGCTTTTCTCTCCACATCCGACAGCACTGCTCCGCCGCGTTCCATTTGCTTGGCACGTACTTCTGCCAGCGTATTTGCTGCCGATGCGCCGCTCATCACCGCGTAGCGCGCGGTAGGCCATGCAAAGAGAAAACGCGGATCATACGCCTTGCCACACATTGCGTAGTGTCCCGCGCCAAAACTCCCACCGATGATGACTGTAATTTTGGGAACGACGCTGGTGCTGACCGCGGACACCATTTTGGCACCGGCACGAATGATGCCTGACCACTCCGCATCCTTTCCGACCATGAATCCGTTGACGTCGTGCAAGAAAATCAGCGGTACCAGACTCTGATTGCAATCCATGATGAAGCGAGCGGCTTTTTGCGCACTCTCGGTATAGATGACGCCGCCGACCTCGATGCGATTCATTCCCGCCGCAGGCCCCATAGCAACGGTCTGATTCTGGTTTGTCTTCTGATTTGCGACGATGCCAACGGCCCGGCCACCGATGCGCGCATATCCGCAGAGAACGGTGCGGCCAAAATCCGCTTTGTATTCATCGAATTCGCTGCGATCCACGATGCGGGCAATTACTTCTCGCATGTCATATACGTTGCTCGCTCCCGGTGCTGGATTCAGAAGGCCATATAAGTCATCGGCTGGAAATATGGGCGCGTCCTGCTTAACATCGAATGCGATTGAGTTATAGACTTTCCGTTCAGACTCCCATTGAGCTGCGCGTAGTTCGGGGTTATGCCTTTCCCCAATTTTGTCTACGAGTGAGCGAAGCCGGGCGATGCATAAATGATCGTTTGGTTCCTTGAAGTCTACCGTACCCGATATCTCTGCGTGCATGGTTGCACCGCCTAATTCTTCCGGGTCTGTCTTCTGACCAATGGCGGCTTGTACGAGGGACGGCCCTGCTAGAAACAGCCCCGACCCTTCTGTCATCAGAACTGTGTCCGTCATAACCGGGAGATAGGCACCACCCGCGACGCACATGCCCATGATTGCTGTGATCTGTGGAATCCCCAGGGAGCTCATGACCGCGTTGTTGCGAAAGACTCTGCCGAAGTCATCGGTATCGGGAAAAACATCTTCCTGCAAAGGCAAGAAGACTCCGGATGAGTCTACGAGATATAACGTAGGAATCCGATTTTCCAGGGCAATTGTCTGCGCTCGTAATACTTTCTTCGCAGTCATGGGAAAGAATGCGCCTGCTTTGACTGTGGCGTCATTGGCGATGATCATGCAGAGACGTCCGCAGACGCGGCCCAGCCCGGTGACCACGCCCGCGCCGGGTGCACCGCCATATTCGCCGTACATTCCGTATGCGGCCCAGAGGCCTAACTCCAAAAGCTCGGTTCCCTGATCGAGGAGAAGATTAAGCCGTTCTCTAACCGTGAGTCGAGCCTTAGCACGCTGAGCTTCGGCGGCCTTGGCGCCTCCGCCGAGCCTAATCGAATCCTCTTCAACACGCAGCGCGGCCATTAGCGCCTTGATCGCCATGCGGTTCGATTGGGCGCGCGGAGCTTCCAGATCGAGCTTTGATCCAAGGCTGTTGTCGAACTTCAAATCACTCCCCATGACACCGTCCATGAAAACTGGAAGACTATAGCATGTCTCTTGTCATTGACGCATCATGCCTTTCTGCGTTGGCGAGGCAATCGCATGAAGAAGGCAAATGCGAATAGAGACGTTCGTCGCGGCCCTACAAGACGCGGGATCGGGATTTGGACGCCTTCCCCGGAGTCCATCCGGGGCTATTTTCGCGTCTTCCCTCCGGGAAGGATGGCATTGCTTCTCCAATCCGAACAGGAAATGGAACCACAACCGAGAACGATCTTTCATGAAATTGACCTGTTCGGCATGGACCTGACGATCTTGCAGACCCCGGCAACATAAGAAATTTCGTCCATAAGTTGTTGGATTCCTGAATGGCACGGAAAGTGGTCTGCACGTCTCGGCGCACAGTTTTTGTGGCGGCGCAAGTCTTCGCCAAAATAGCGAATTAATCGTTCAGGCGCGAACCGCGATTGATGCGAGCTTCCAGTGTCTGCATCGCCTCGTAGATCTGATCGAAGCTGTCAATGGCGAACAGCAGGTGGTGCATCTCATCCACTTTGACCGGCGTACGCAAAACCTCGTCGAGCGCGAAGGGCCGCACCATGCAGCCACTCTGCAGTACGTTGGAACACTCGCCGTTGGAGCTGATCAGGCCGCTGCCGTAGACCTTAACCTGGCCGTCCTGGCGAATGAGCCCGAACTCGACCGTGTACCAGAATACGCGGCCTATACGTTCGAGGATTGCTTCATCCTGAATGCGAGAACAGAGCTGTCCGTAATGTGCGAGAAAGTCCGCGAAGACTGGAAGGGCGTGCATGGGCACGTGGCCGAAGACATCATGAAATACATCCGGCTCGGTTGTGTATTCGAGCGAATCGCGGCCGCGCAGCCAAGTCGTTGTGGGAAATCGGCGCGCTGCGAGCATTTCAAAGAAAGCGGGAGCGGGCATGAAACCGCTGACGGGAGTGGCGTTCCAGCCGGTGCGTCGCTCCAGCTTGGCGGAGACCGCAGCCAGGTTGGGCAGCCGGTCATAAGGAAGGCAAAGGGAGTCAAAGCCGTCCAAATACTCCTGGGCGGCGCGGCGTTCGAGCTGAGGCATGCGGCGGCGCACAAGCTCCGCCCAGATGCCATGCTGCTCGGTGGTGTAGGACGCATAATCCTGCTCGATGAGAAACGGCGCGGCCTTGGGCAATGCAACGGTGGTAGCCATTAGAGGTTTCCCCTGAGGTCCTGCTCGCGCTCAATGGCCTCAAATAGTGCCTTGAAGTTTCCCTTGCCGAAGCTGCGGCTGCCCTTGCGCTGGATGATTTCGTAGAACAGCGTAGGTCGATCTTCAACGGGTCGCGTGAAGATTTGCAGCATGTAGCCTTCGTCGTCGCGATCGACCAGAATGCCCAGCCGCTCCAACTCTTCAATCGGCTCGTCAATCTTTCCGACACGGGCGGCAAGCTCGGTGTAGTAGGTATGCGGGACGGTCAGGAAATCTACTCCCTGGGTCTGCATCCGCGAAACCGTGTTGAGAATGTCGTCCGTGGCAAGGGCGATGTGTTGCACGCCGGGGCCCTGGTAGAAGTCGAGATATTCCTCGATCTGCGACTTTCTGCGCCCCTCGGCTGGCTCGTTGATGGGGAACTTGACGTAGCCGTTTCCGTTCGACATGACCTTCGACATCAGCGCCGAGTATTCGGTGGAGATGTCCTTGTCGTCAAAGTGCTGGTAAAGCTGAAAGCCCATTACGTGGGCGTAGAAGCTGACCCATTCATCCATGGCATGCCAGCCTACATTGCCCACCATGTGGTCGACATGCTTGAGACCGGTGGGACGGGTCACTGTGTCCATTTTCTCGGCGCGGAAACCGGGAAGGAACGGGCCGTTGTAGTGACCGCGCTCAACGAAGGTATGAATCGTGTCACCATAGGCCGCGATGGACGAGGTGGTGATGCGACCAAATTCGTCGGCTGTCTCCACCGGCGCTGCGACCGAGCGGGCGCCACGAGCCGTGGTTTCGAGCCAGGCTTGGCGTGCATCGTCGACTTCGAGCGCGATGACGCGGACGCCGTCGCCGTGCTTGGCGACATGATCGTCAATGGGGCTCCCGGGCCGCAGGGAAGTTGTGAGGACAAAGCGGACTTTGCCTTGTTGGACCACGTAGGAAGCGCGATCACGCTGGCCGGTTTCGGGGCCGGCGTAGGCCACCAGGCTCATGCCAAAAGCGGTGCGGTAGTAGTAGGCGGCCTGGCGCGCGTTGCCTACGTAGAACTCGACGTGGTCGGTACCCTTGAGGGGTAGAAAATCTTGTCCGGTCTGGACCGTGCTTGGAGCAAAGGATGCCATCTGGACCTCCGGTTAGAGCGTGATCGGGCCAAAGTTCGGGGTGAGTCCAATCACATCTGACGAAGAGGATAGGCCTCCAAAGAGACGACTTTGAATAGCGGATTGGAGAAAAGCAAGCCATTAGACTTTAGAAATGCATGGTTACTTGCTCATATGGCTTAAGAATATTAACCAAGCTATTTCCCTTGAATAGTCCAGTGAATTGCAGATCTCTAAGCTCAATGTAGGGGTGGGTCGGGTGCACAGACAAAATAGCTCTTGACGTACCTATAAAACAACATAATACTTGGTTGTAGAGTATCAACATTAAACACAGTTCAGATGGAGACGCCATGGAAACCTTGGTCGAACGAGAATTAAAGGTTGCGGACGAGGTGTGGATCGCCGCTGCGCTTCTGCATCTGGATAACCCCACGCGCACCGACTTTGGGGTGGAGGAAATTGTTGAGAGGGCGCGAAAGGAGAAGCTGTCCGAGACGCTACGACCGGGCGTGTACATCCATGCCCAAATGCATTGCGTAGCCAATCGGGCACCGAATCCGGGACGCTATCGCATGCTTCTTGAGACGCGACCTGGTCATCGCCGCCTGTACTGCGCGAGCGATCCGTTTGACCCAAGACGCGACGGCTCCAAGACGGTTCCCGTGGCCGCCGAAATTCCCGAGCGCTATCGACCATTGCTGGAGTGGTACACCGGGTGGTGCAAAGGCAGATCCCATTCAACCTCGCGATTTGCCGCGCTTCTGGAACTGGAAGGATCGGGCAAGGACATCTGGGGGGATGAGAATGCGGATGAATACATCAATCGGTTGCGCGAGGAATGGGAATGAGCCGCGTTTTTTGGGAAAGCAACCTGTTCATCTACCTATTCGAACAACACCCGATCTTTTCGTCGGGCGTGAAGTCCCTCCTTGCCCGAATGGAGGTTCGAGGCGACCAGCTTTTCACGTCGGCCCTTTCAGTAGGAGAGGTTCTGGCCAAGCCTTACGAACTCGGTGATATGGGACGGTGTTCGCGGTATGAGAAAGCGATGCAGCAGGCGGCGGTAATTTTGCCGTTTGATCTATCCGCTGCCCGGCAATTCGCGAAACTCCGCGCACAACGAACGCTACGCGTTCGGCCACCCGACGCGATGCAACTCGCCTGTGCGGGCACGGCCGGGATGGATTTGTTCCTAACCAATGACCTACGCCTGCACAGCATGCAAGTGGATGGGATTCAATTCATCACATCGGTCGAGCGTGCTCCGCTTTAGCGCATTGATTCACAGCGCGGGCAATACCAGCCCGCGGCATTCTCCGAGCGAGATGTCGGGAAAGCCTTCTCGCCGGCAAAAGCCGCGCAGAATTACCTCGTCTCCGTCTTCGAGGGCGGTGCGGGTTTCGCCATTGGGGAGCGGAATTGGCTGCTTGCCGCCTGCGGTTAATTCGAGCAGGCATCCGGCGGATTCATCGGTCGGGCCGGAGACGGTTCCGGTGGCCACCAGGTCGCCTGGCAGCAGGTTGCAGCCGTTGCTGGTGTGGTGGGTAATGAGCTGGGCGGGGGTCCAGTAGAGGTCGCGGAGATTTGCCTGGCTCAAGCGATGCGCAGGCTCGCCGGCTTCGTGCATCGACGGGGTCAGGAGGTATGCCTCCAGGGTCAGATCGATTGCGCCAGTGTATTGATCCCACGCGTCGAAGAGGTAGCTGAGCGGATCGGGATCGTCTGAATGATGCAGAGTGAGCGGAATTCGAAACGGGGCGAGCGCAGCCATGGGCACTACCCAGGGGGAGACGCTGGTTGCGAAGCTTTTGGCCAGGAACGGGCCGAGGGGTTGATTTTCCCAGGCCTGGATATCGCGTGCGGACCAGTCGTTGAGCAGCGAGAGGCCGAAGATGCGGTCTCCGGCTTGGCGAATGGGAACTGGCTCGCCAAGCGGGTTGCCGCCGGCGACGTACATTCCGATTTCGACTTCGTAGTCTAGAAACCGTGTCGGGCTGAAGGTTGGGGCTCCGCCCGTTTCTGGCTTGGTTTGGCCGCTTGGTCGTCGAATGGACGTTCCGCTCACAACCACCGACGAAGCACGGCCGTGATAGCCGATGGGCACGTGCTTATAGTTGGGCAGCAGCGGATTGTCGGGACGGAAGAGCCGGCCGACTCGGGTGGCGTGATGAATCGAGGCATAGAAGTCGGTGTAGTTGGCGGACTGCACTGGTTTCAGGAGCGTGAGGTTTTCTTTTGGCGTTAGAACTGCGCCCACTTCTTCGCGCGTGGTCCCGTCCGCTTCGGCGTCGAGCAGGTCCATGAGGCGATTTCGCAAAGCCACGTGCGCTGTTGCTTCGCAAGCAATGAGTGCATTCAGTGTCTTCGCTTCGCAAGCTGCCAGCACGGAAACCGGTAATCCATCAAGGAAGCCTGCACCCTTGCAGCTTCTCAGATCCAGTACGAATGCGCCGATTCCAACGCCAGGGCGGACGCGCCCATCATCGGCAGCGAAGATGCAATAGGGGAGGCTCTGCAGCGGAAAGCCGCAGGCAGGCTCATTGGCCGACTCGACCCAACTGCCACGGTGCCACTCGGATTTTGAAAAGGGCTCGATCAACGGGAGCACTTGCCTCGATTATCCAGCGCCGGGGAAGTTCTTCTTTAGACTCTGCCAGCACTCATAGTACTCATGCTGCAGGATCTTTTCTTCGAGTGCAAAGCGGGTGGGCCGAACGGGTAGCCGCGTCTCGAACATGAAGGCCAAGGTGCCATCGATATAGTGAGGCTTCAATTCGGCGCTGCTTGCCCGCTCGAATGTCTCGGCGTCCGGTCCGTGGCCAGACATGCAGTTGTGCAGGCTGGCGCCGCCGGGCACGAACCCTTCTGCTTTAGCGTCATATTGGCCCAGAATGAGGCCCATGAACTCGTTCATCATGTTGCGGTGGAACCACGGCGGTCGGAAGGTGTGCTCGGCGACCATCCAGCGCGGCGGAAAAATCACGAAGTCCACGTTGGCTGTGCCCGGCAGGCCTGAAGGTGCCGTGAGCACAGTGAAGATGGACGGATCGGGATGATCGAAGCTCACGGTGTTGATGCAGTTGAAGCGCGCCATATTGTATTTGGAAGGCGCGTAGTTGCCATGCCATGCTACGACGTCGAGCGGGGAGTGATCGATTTCCGCTCGCCATAGGCGGCCAAGGAACTTGGCAATCACCTCAAAGGCGCCCTCGCGATCTTCGTAGGCCGCGACCGGCGTGAGGAAGTCGCGCGAATTCGCCAGGCCATTTGCGCCAATCGGCCCCAGGTCAGGCAGGCGAAACGGCAGTCCGTAGTTCTCGCAGATATAGCCGCGGGCTGTGCCATCCGGCAGCTCTGCACGGAATTTGATGCCGCGGGGAATTACCGCAAGTTCGCTGGGCGCTACTTCCAGAATTCCCAGTTCTGTTTGCAGTAGCAGCCGGCCTTGTTGCGGCAGGATCAGCATTTCGCCATCGGCGTTGTAAAAAAAGCGGTCGTGCATTGAAGTATTGGCCACGTAGAGATGAACGCCCACACCATCCTGCATGGATGGGTCGCCATTTCCGCCCAGAGTGACAATTCCGTCTACGAAGTCAGTCTTCTCCGTAGGAATGGGGAGCGGATTCCAGCGCATCTGGTTGGGCGGTGTTGGCATTTCGCTGAATGGGCCGCTGCGCATGAGCGTGCCCCCTGAAAACTCTCGATATGGCTCGTGCATGACCGACGGGCGAATGCGGTAACTCCATGTGCGGCGGTTGAGTGCGCGCGGTGCGGAAAAGGCTGTGCCGCTGATTTGTTCTGTGTAAAGGCCGAGCGGTGCACGCTGAGGCGCGTTTTGGCCTTGCGGCAACGCGCCGGGGTGGGCCTCGGTGGCAAACTCGTTGCCGAAACCGGACTGATACTGGTTTTGAGCCATGGGGAAGCTCCATTCTGCAATGACGACGGGCAGTATCGCACTCGCCTGTAACAACTGACAATCCATTTCCATCGCCGAATGATCAAAGTTGGTTTACTTTCTTAAGAAAATAGTGGTAATGTCCTTTCAATCGAAAGGGTGAGACGGAATTCAATGACCACAAGCCGCTATAGCCATCAGAAGGAACCTGCGGAGCTGGATCGCATCTCCTGGAAGATTATTGAAGAGCTGCAACAGGACGCGCGGCTTTCGTGGGCCGAACTGGGCAGGCGTGTCGGCTTGACGACTCCAGCGGTGGCTGAGCGCGTGTACCGGCTGGAAAAGCTTGGGGTGATTCGCGGCTTTCATGCCGACATTTGTCTGGAGCGGCTGGGCATGCCGATCCTGATTTTCGTGCGGCTTTCGATGGCCGGTCCCGAATCGGCGGTGCGTGCTTTTCAGCTACAAGTACAGAAGTGGATGGAGGTGCTGGAATGCCACCGCGTTACCGGCTCAGACTCGTTCATTGTGAAGGCGCGCGTCGTCTCGGTTGAGCACCTGGAGCGCTTTCTCGACAAGCTCGGCCACTACGGAACTACTTCAACGGCAACGGTGCTTTCTTCTCCGGTGCAGCAGAGAATCATTACGGAAAAAGTTATCGATGAGTTTCACGATTGTGTTTGAGGTTCTCGCAATCCAGTCATTGCCAAGTCATTTTGTATCCGGCTGAATCGAAGCGGAAGCCACAATCCTCGTATACTCAAGCCAGCGTATGGCTACTCACCTCGAAACAATTCTTGCTTCCACCCGAGCTACGGTAGCTGCGTCCAAAGCGCGCGTTCCTGCGGGCGAGTTGGAGAGGCTGGCAGCAGCTCATCGGCCACGGGGGTGGGCAGCGGCTCTGCGCCGGCAAGCTGCTACGGGGCCGGCCGTGATCGCGGAGATCAAGAAGGCTTCCCCGTCTAAGGGGCTGATTCGCAGAGATTTCGATGTGCAATGGCTGGCTCGTCGCTATCGTGCGGGGGGAGCGACGGCGCTGTCTGTGCTCACGGACGAGCCGTACTTTCAAGGAAGCCTGCGCAACCTGGAGCTGGCTTCAACGGCGATGCCACTGCCCTGCCTTCGCAAGGATTTCATGGTGGATGAATATCAGATCGTCGAGGCTCGCGCGCACCGCGGAGATGCGATTCTGCTGATTGCGGCCGCGCTTTCCAACGCTGAGATGCAGCGGTTTTCTGGCGTGGCTCGCGGGCTGGCGCTGGATGTGCTGGTCGAGGTGCATACGGGGGAGGAACTTGATCGGGTTCTGGATGCGCTGGGCGAAACAGGTGCGGATGCTATCGGAGTGAATAACCGCGACCTGCGGAGCTTCGAAGTGAGCCTTGAGACGTCGCTCGCGTTGGTGGAGCGGATTCCGGCCAGTGTGATTCGCGTTGCTGAAAGCGGTATCTCAACTGCTGACGATATTGCGCGATTACGTGGCGCCGGTTTTGATGCATTCCTGATCGGTGAAAGCTTGATGCGAGAAACCGATCCTGGCACGGCTTTGTCGGTGCTTCTGGCGGGTGCGGTAGCAACACGATGAGCATCTGGATCAAGATCTGCGGCAACACTTCGCTTGCCGATGCGCGCATGGCCGTCGATGCCGGGGCAGACGCAGTTGGATTTGTGTTTGCGCCCAGTCCGCGGAATGTAACGGTGTCTGAAGTTGCAGCGATCAGCGCGCATCTGCCGTCGACGGTGGAGAAGATCGGAGTCTTTGTCGATACCGTTCTGGAGGATATTTACTCTACCGTTCGTGCATCCGGATTGACTGGCGTGCAACTGCATTTCGACGCTGCGACTGCGTTGCCGGCGAAACTGCGGGAGCGGTTAGGGCCGCAGTTAAGGATTTTGCGTGTGATCCACTTTGAAATCGGAGTGGCAGACGTGGTTTCAAGGTCCATTGCAGAACACGCGGCGAATCCACATGTCGATGGAGTGCTGGTGGACTCGCGTACGGCTACGAGTGTCGGCGGGACGGGCGTGGCCTTTGACTGGGCCGAGGCGCGAAAAACAATCTTCGGTGATGCTGGGAAGTTGAAGCTGATTGCCGCAGGCGGGCTGAGTCCGGCCAATGTAAAGAAGGCGATCGCGACACTGCGGCCTTGGGGAGTCGATGTGGTTTCCGGCGTGGAAGCAGCACCGGGACGCAAGGACGCTAGCAAAGTTCACGAATTTGTGAAGATGGCGAGAGCGGCTGTGCGGAAACGAAAGTAGGCATCCCAAAAAACCGCTTTTCAAACAAACCATGATCTCGGCGACCTGATTCGCGTTTGTAATGCAAATGAATTACAATCAGGTGGAGGAACTCCACTTATGCCTGCAAATGCGTTGGTACAGACACGGATCGATCCGGTAGTGAAAGAGCGTGCGGCAGCGGTTCTTGGGGAGTTGGGGATTACGGTTTCAGACGCAGTTCGCATCCTGTTGACAAGGACGGCGAATGAGGGCATTCTTCCGTTCGCGCTGACGCAAAACGCGCCCGAACATGACGCGTGGTTTCGCGCCAAGGTGCAGGAAGCCCTGGACGATCCACGTCCCGCTATCCCTCACGATGAAGTTGAAGCGTATTTTGCCGAGCGCCGTGCAGCAGCATTGCGGAAGGCGTAAGGGCGCTCATGCATCTAGAATGGTCGGTGTTTGCACGTGCGGATCGCGGAACGAACTTCGATCACATTGAAGCGGACAACCCACGCGCGGCGGTGGCGATTGACGAGCGCATTCGGACGCGGGTGGAGAGTTTGGCGAAATTCCCGGAAATGGGTCGCCTCGGTCGAATTGAGGGGACACGAGAGTTGGTGATTTCCGGCACGCCTTACATTGCTGCCTATCGTATTGTCGGCGAAACTGTGCGGATATTGCGGGTTCTGCACGGAGCTCAGCAGTGGCCTGACGAGATGCCTGAGGAGCCGCTTCAGCAATCCTTTACTGAGTGATCCTGATCTGGATTCTCTGACCATCTTCCACGCCCCTGATTTGTCGCGCAAAATCCGCAAGCCACAACCTTAGCTCCAATGAGGGAATCGGCCGGACAGATGGATTCACACACTCTTTGGCAACGAATGGCGGATAAACAGAAAGTAAATAACCGGGCATCAACACGCCACCCTCTTCCTGGAATCGGATGAGGTATGAAAGCCCAAGAAACTCTATTGAGTCTGCTTCAGTAGTAGCCAAGAATTCATTCCAAGTTTTCTGCGTTGCTTCGATTTCTCCAGTCTCCCCCTGGAGTCGCACCACTTGTCGGTCGCGGAGGAGGTATTGATCGCCAAAGCAGTCCTCTGCGAGTGGGATATCAGATTCATGCACCATCGGGAAAAGCCGATGCAGAGCAAACTCTCCTTCCCAGGCCGCCCTGATTGAATGCCATGCCGGACTGACGCATGCGCCACGAACGTGAAGCCCGCCCCCGGCTGCAATGAAGCCATTTTCGTTCCGCAAGGTATTCGAGATTTCTTCCGGCAAGCGGGTCAGGATTTCAACATCGTCAACCGGCGATCCGAAATACGAAGCTTTCACACTGCAAATTGTACGCAAGTTCCTGTCAATCCATGCACTGAATCCTGAAGCGATACTGAAAATTTGAGATCTGGAATTTGGCTTGACTATTAACTGCGCCAGGCGAGTCCCGACCCGTTGCATCCTTCCTAGTACACTGAAATGTTCCCTAGTTCCTGAGCATTCCTCCAGGAGGCATTTCAATAATGGCATCGGTGATTCTTCCAGCAATCCCTTCTGAATCGCGCCCTGGGCGCTTCGGCGTCTATGGTGGCCGTTATGTTCCGGAGACGTTGATGGCGGCGCTCGTTGAGCTCGAGCACGAATATGACATTGCGAAGGCCGACGCTGCGTTTCAGTCCGAACTGGCTGGACTGCTGAAGGATTACGCGGGACGGCCTACGCCGCTCTACTTTGCCAAGCGGCTGACGGAGCAGTTGGGCGGGGCGAAGATTTATCTGAAGCGCGAAGACCTGCTGCACACCGGGGCGCATAAGATCAACAATGCGCTGGGGCAGGGTTTGCTGGCCAAGCGCATGGGCAAGAAGCGCATCATCGCCGAGACCGGCGCGGGGCAGCATGGCGTGGCGACAGCAACGGTCTGCGCGCTGCTTGGTCTTGAGTGCGTGATCTACATGGGCGAAGTGGACATGGCGCGGCAGGAGCTGAACGTGATCCGCATGCGGCTTCTTGGCGCTGAAGTGCGCGGAGTTTCCGTGGGATCGAGGACACTGAAAGACGCTATCAGCGAGGCTATGCGCGATTGGGTCGTCAACGTAAGAACGACCTATTACCTGCTCGGCAGTGCGCTTGGGGCGCATCCTTACCCGACCATGGTGCGCGACTTCCACCGCTGCATCAGCATTGAGATGAAGGAGCAGATTCTCGAAAAGGAAGGCCGGCTGCCTACCGCTGTAATAGCCTGCGTCGGCGGCGGGTCGAACGCGATTGGGGCCTTCTACGAATTCATTCCAGATCGTCAGGTGCGGCTGATCGGCGTGGAGGCTGGAGGGCGCGGTCTTGCTCTCGGTGACCATGCTGTGCGCTTCCGTGGCGGCTCGCCCGGCGTGTTGCAGGGGACGTTCTCCTACGTTCTTCAGGATGATGATGGGCAGATTGCTCTTACTCATTCGGTGTCAGCGGGGTTGGATTACGCGTCGATCGGTCCGGAGCATGCGGCACTGCATGATTCAGGCCGCGCAGAGTATGTCTCGCAGGATGATGCGGCGGCTCTCGATGCGGTGGTGCGGCTGGCGCGGACGGAAGGGATTCTGCCGGCTCTCGAAAGCGCGCACGCGGTGGCTGAGGCCCTGAAGCTTGCTCCAACGCTGGCGGCCCATGACATACTGGTGGTGAACCTCTCTGGACGTGGCGACAAGGATATGGGTATCCTGGCGCACGAGTTGAAGATTCAGGGAGCATAAATTCCGATGCCGATTGCTTTCGACCGCAAACCCGGACTAGTTGTGTATCTCACGGCCGGCGACCCAAGTCTTGATGCCACCCTGGCCATCGCCCTTGAGGCCATCGATGCTGGGGCGGATGTCATCGAGCTTGGCGTGCCGTTCAGCGATCCTCTTGCCGATGGTCCAGTGATTCAAAGAGCAAGCGAGCGTGCTGTAGCACGTGGAACGCGGCTCAAGGATGTGCTTGCGCTTGCCGGAGAAATTCGTGCAGCAAGGCCTGCCGCTGGCCTGGTCATCTTTACCTATGTGAATCCAATTCTGCGCCATGGGCTGCACAAGTTTGCCGATGAGGCCGCAAAAGCTGGCGCAGACGGCGTCCTTGTCACAGACCTGATTGTTGAGGAGGCGGCTGAGTACCTGGCGGAGATGGAGCGCGTGAAGCTGGCGCCGATCTTTCTGGCCGCGCCTACCAGTCCCGACGAAAGACTCCAGGCTATTGCGGCCAATTCAAAGAGCTTCATTTACGCCATCTCCCGCGTGGGAATTACGAGCGCCCAAGCCACGCTCTCCAAAGACGCCGCAACACTTGTAGGCCGTATTCGCCGATGGACCACGCTGCCGATAGCCGTGGGGTTCGGTATCTCCAACGCGGAACACGTCGCACAGGTGGCGGAGTTCGCGGATGCCGCGGTGATCGGCAGCGCGATTGTGGAGTTGATTGAACGCTCCACAGCGGAGACAGCGCCCGGCGCAGTGGCCCGATTTATCAAGGGCCTGCATCTGCCTGAGGCGGCGCTGGCCCGGTAACAAAAGTAGACATCAGCTTCTAGCCGCTAGCTACCAGCTTGTGCCGACGTAGATTGAGCAGCCGAGGCATGCATCAGCAGGGTCGGGCTAGTGGCTAGTAGCTAACAGCTTGCCAACACGAGGACGGAATGACGCTGGAAGAATTGCGAAATCAAATCGATGCTCTGGACCGCCAGTTGGTGGAGTTGCTGAGCGAGCGGGCTCGCGCCGCGCAAATGATCGGTCACCTGAAAGCCGCCACGCAGTTGCCGGTTTATGAGCCGGCACGCGAGAAGGTGATCTACGCTAACGTGCGCGCATACAACAAGGGGCCGTTGCCGGACATTGAATTGACGCATATCTACGAGCGCATTATCGACGTGATGCGGGCCCTGCAGAGGGACGAGTTGGCATCGGAGAGGAACGCCCAGGCGCACGCGCCGGGCCACGGCACTGGCGCTTCAGACGCCGAGACAGGGAACAAGCAATGATCGTAGCAATGCAGGAAAAGGCCACCGAAGAACAGATAGATGCCGTCATCGAAGCAATTTCAGAAGCCGGGGTAGACGTTCATCGGACAACAGGAGCAACCCAGACAATTCTGGCCGCTGTGGGATCCACCGCAAGCTTAGACCTGAGCAAGTTTGAAGTGTTGCCAGGCGTGCTTCACGTACACCGCATCAGCTCGCCTTACAAGCTGGCGGGCCGCGCGTTTCGTCCGGAAGGTACGGTTGTCGAGTTTCCTAACGGCGCAAAAATCGGCGGCCAGCAGGTTGCCATCATCGCAGGCCCTTGCGCCATTGAAAACCGCGAGCAGATTTTTGCTATTGCGGCCTGCGTCAAGGCCGTTGGCGGCGGCTTTCTGCGCGGTGGAGCGTTCAAGCCGCGGAGTTCGCCCTATGCATTTCAAGGGCTCGGTATTCCGGGGCTGCAACTGATGCACGAAGCTGCCGAGGAGCATGGCCTGCTAACCGTAAGCGAGGTCATGGAAATTGCCCAGATCGAGTCCATGCTGCCGTATGTGGATGTCTTCCAGGTAGGCGCGCGCAACATGCAGAATTTTAACCTGCTGCGCGAACTGGGCCAGGTCCGCAAGCCGATCCTGCTCAAACGCGGTATCGCTGCAACCATTGAGGAACTGCTTCTTTCCAGCGAATACATCCTCTCGGGCGGAAATTACGATGTAATTCTCTGCGAACGCGGCATCCGCACCTATGAAACCGCAACGCGCAACACTATGGATATCTCGGCGATTCCGGTGGTGAAAAAGCTGTCGCATCTGCCCATCACCGGTGACCCATCGCACGGCACCGGCCGCCGCGACATGGTTCCCGCAATGGCAAAGGCAGCGGTGGCAGCAGGTGCGGACGCATTGCTGATTGAGATTCACCCCAATGCGGATAAGGCAGCATCGGATGCGGCGCAGACTCTGTATCTTGATCAGTTTGAGAAGCTGGTGGGGGAGTTAAGAGTTATTGCGACCGCAGTGGGACGAAGTTTGTAGCGGAGCCACGAAAAATACATGATCGAACGCATCGCCATTCTGGGCACGGGACTGCTGGGCACGTCGATTGGATTGGCGCTGCGTGCGGCGGGATTCAGCGGCACAATCACCGGCTGGAATCGTGGCGCGGATGGGGCGCAGACTGCGCTCTCGATGGGAGCGGTCGATGCGCTCGCCGCTGACCCAATTGAGGTTGCCGCAGGCGCTGATGTGACGGTTCTCGCAGTTCCTATCTATGCCACGTTGGACCTGATGGAACAACTCACTTTGCACCTCGGCGGCGACCATCTTATTACCGATGTTGGCAGTACAAAGGCCAAGATTACTCAAGTCGGAATGGCACACTTCAACCAGATGTCATGCGCATCTTTCCTCCCCGGTCATCCAATGGCGGGCAAGGAACGGGGAGGGGCATCGTTGGCAGATGCCAATCTCTTTCGCGGCGCGGTGTGGCTTTTCACCGACGCTCCAGGATGTGTGCGATCCAAGCGCGCTTTAGAACTTATCAAGGAATGGCGCGAATTGGTGGAGGCGATGGGTTCGAAGACCCTCGACCTCGACGCCAAGCGCCACGATGAGCTGGTGGGCTGGGTAAGTCACCTGCCGCAGTTTGTCTCGACGGCTCTGAGCGCGCTGCTGGAGGAGGAAGTCGGCGATGCGCCAGAGCTAAAGGACGTGGGCGGCCGTGCTCTTCGGGAGATGACGCGCCTTGGTGCAAGCCCGTACTCGATGTGGCGGGACATTGCCCATACCAATACCGAGGCCGTGCAAGAGGCACTCCATGCGCTTGAACAGCGGCTGGCACATCTCCGCGAAAACCTGCGAACACCTGAATTGCGCGATGAGTTCGAGCAAGCGAATCGGTTTCGGCGCGATCAGTAGCTGCGAGCCGCGCTCTGCCTAGCGGGAGCGTGTAGCAGCATAAATAACGGAGCCGGCAAGCGATAAAGCGACGCCGAGCCCGCAAACCCCAGTCCAGCCGAATCTATGCCACAATACGCTCCCCGCATACGATCCAAAGGCCCCAGCGGTGAAGTAGCAAATCATATAGACCATGTTGAGTCGGCTGCGCGCTTCGGGCAGCAGGCCGTAGATGCGTGTCTGGTTCGAGACGTGACCGGCCTGCACGCCAACGTCCAGCAGGACGACTCCCGCGATCAGCCCGCTCATGTGCTTGCCGAAGATATACAGAACTACGAACGATAAGAGGGTGA
>Ga0302319_10006916_pt1 | contig 22404 bp, 22 predicted proteins | sample Bog_T0_2_FD_203319 | JGI IMG/M metagenome (GOLD analysis project Ga0302319, IMG submission 203319) | Peat permafrost microbial communities from Stordalen Mire near Abisko, Sweden - Bog_T0_2 | ecosystem: Environmental > Terrestrial > Soil > Wetlands > Peat | place: Sweden: Abisko, Stordalen Mire... | reverse complement strand
GGCGAAGTGGTCGGTGACCAGCCGGTGCTCAATCTTGACGTCTTCACGCCGCGGCGGCCGGACTATGACTGAACCTCCGGACGGGTTGCGCCAGCGGCTGCTGGCGGGCAATTTGCTGGCCGGCTGCCTCGTCAAAACTGGCTCGCATCAGGTGGTCGAGGTGCTGGGCCATGCCGGCCTCGATCTGGTCATGCTCGATGCCGAACATGCGCCATTCGGCATCGAGACCCTCGATCGCGCTCTGGTGGGTGCGGCGGCAACCGGCCTGCCGGCGCTGGTGCGGGTACCGGGCAGCGATAGCCCGCTGATCAGTGCCTGTCTGGACGCAGGCGCCATCGGCATTGTGGTTCCGCATGTGCAAAGCGCTGCCGAGGCGGCGCAAGTCGTGGCGGCGGCGCGGTTCACCGCCGGCCTTCGCGGCGTGTCGCCTTCGGGACGGGCCGCCAATTATGGCGGCATGACCGTGGCGCAGTTCCTCGCCTGGTCGGATCACCGCACGATCGTCTGTTGTCAGATCGAAGATCGCGCCGGCCTCGATCAGGTCGACGCCATTTGCGCGGTGCCCGGCGTCGATTGTCTGCTGGTCGGTCGCACCGATCTGATGGTGTCGCTGGGCGCCGCCAGTCTGGTCGATCCTCCGGTCGAAGCGGCGGTGGCGCGCATCGCAGCAGCGGCGCGCCCGCGGGGCGTCGCCCTGGCGATTTTTCTGCCGACTCCCGCTGAGATCGTCAAATTCCGCCAGCTCGGCTTTTCGATTTTCCTCTGTGGCTCGGATCAGAGTCTGCTGCGCCAAGGCGCCGTCGCGATCGTGGCAGCGCGGAATGCTGCACTGCAATAAGGCAAAGAACGCGCAATCTTGGCGATTGCCTAAAATCTGTGCCACACTCCGCTTTGGCTCGCGGGTGCCGGTGGGTGCCGGCGGGATAAGCGGCACTGCGGGGGATGGGACAGCGTGAACCTGATCAGCGAAACCACGGTCGATAGCGTCGACTCCTTCGACTCGGACGGTCACCACCCTGTCACCCTGCGGCGTGCCTTGGGGCCCTTCGCGCTCACCATGATCGGCGTCAGCTCGGTGATCGGCGTCGGCATCTTCGTGGTGTCCGGCGTCACCGCGGCAGAGGATACCGGACCGGCGATCACCCTGTCCTTCCTGATCGCCTCGTTCGGAGTGCTGCTGGTGGCGCTATGCTATTGCGAACTGGCGGCGATGATGCCGGTGGCCGGCAGTTCCTATAGCTATGTGCGCGAATCGCTCGGGCGTTTTCCCGCCTGGCTGGTGGCTTGGGCGATGGTGCTGGAATATCTGGTCACCGCCGCCACCATCGCCGTCGGCTGGTCGGGCTATCTGACCGGTATGCTGGCCAATGCCGGCATCATCATCCCGGAGCGTTTCACCCAGGTGCCGGTCTCGCTGTCGGACAATCTGCATGTCGGGCTGACCGGCGGCTATGGCAATTTCCCGGCCGCCCTGTTCACGCTGGGCCTGACCGCGCTGCTGTCGATCGGTGTCAAGGAATCCTGCCGCGTCAACAACATGATCGCCATGCTAAAGATCGGCGTGATCATTCTGGTGATCGCCGTCGGCGCTTTTTATGTCAACCCCGCCAATTGGCATCCCTTCATTCCCGACAATCAGGGCCATTGGGGTCATTTCGGCCTGTCCGGGGTGATGCGGGGCACGGCCTTGGCGGTATGGGTCTATACCGGATTCGAGACGATTTCGACCTGCGCCCAGGAAGCCAAAAATCCCAAGCGCGACCTCGCCATCGGCATGCTGGCCACCATGGCCATCTGTACCGTGCTCTATCTCGCGGTCAGCCTGGTGATGACCGGGCTGGTGCCGTCGCGCGAACTCGATGTGGCCGACCCCATCCTGGTGGCGCTCAACAGCATCGGGCCGCAACTGTCCTGGTTGGTGACCGTGGTGTCGATCGGTACTCTGATCGGCATCAGTTCGACCCTGATGGTGACGCTCTATGGGCAAATCCGGATATTTTACATCATGGCGATGGATGGCCAGATGCCGCGCAGTTTTGCCCGTGTTCACCCGCAGTTCCGCACGCCGATCGTCGCCACCTGGGTGACCGGCCTGATCTGCGCCGGCCTGGCCTTCCTTTTGCCAATCGATGTCCTGACCGAGCTGGTGTCGATGGGTACGCTGCTGGCCTTCGCATCGGTGTGCGCCTCGGTGCTGGTTTTCCGCCACCAGCAGCCCGACCGCGAGCGCCCGTTTCGTGTGCTGTGGTCGCCGTTCGTGCCCGGTCTGGGGGTGCTGGTTTGCCTCGGGCTGATGACCACCATGCCGGTGCGTTCCTGGGTACAGCTGGTGGGTTGGATGATCATCGGCGCGGCACTTTATGTCGTCAATCTGGCGTATGGCTGGAAGCGCCGCTCGCCGGTAACGTGAGGGGCCCGGCCCGGCTCAAGGCCGATTTTTCCCTGTTGGCGGCGGCGGCCATCTGGGGCACTGCATTCGTCGCTCAGAAAACTGCCGCCGCCCACGTCGGACCGCTGCTGTTCGTCGGCTGCCGCTTCTTGCTGTCGGCGCTGTTGCTGGCGCCGCTGGCCTGGAACGAGGCACGCCGTCCTGTGCCGCGCCTGGCCCCCGGCGATCGCCGGCTCAATGTCTTCATCGGGCTCTGCCTGTTCGCCACCATGGCGCTGCAGCAGATCGGCATGGAAACCACCACCGCCACCAATGCCGGCTTCCTGACCGCCATCTATGTGGCGATCGTGCCGCTTGTGGCCTGGCTGGTCATCGGCGCCAAGCCGCGCCTGACGGTGGCAGTGGCCTGCGCCCTGTCGCTGGCGGGCGCCTGGCTGCTGGAACGCAATGGCACGGCGCGCGGGTGGAATCCCGGCGATCTTTGGATTATGCTGTCGGATCTGTTCTCCGCGCTGCAGATTGTACTGGTTGGAATATTTCTCCGCCGCAACAATCGTCCCTATCTGTTGTGCGTCACGCAATATGCCCTGACGGCGACGCTCGGGCTGGCGTTTGGCCTGTGGCGTGAGCCGGTGGCGCCGGCTGCACTGAGCGCCGCCCTGCCCGCCATTCTCTATGCCGGGCTGCTGTCCGGCGGCGTCGCCTTTACCCTGCAGATCGTTGCCCAGCGCCACACACCGCCCGCCGAGGCGGCGCTCATCATGTCGCTGGAAAGCGTGTTCGCGGCGCTGGCCGGCGCGGTCGTCCTGGGCGATCATTTGCGGTTCAGCGGCTTCGCCGGCTGCACCCTGATTCTGCTGAGCGTCGTGCTGGTGCAAGCGGTGCCGCAGCGTCGGCGAATTAGCCTTGAACCGGCAAGGGTGGCGCCGCAGGATACGCTCCCCGAGTCCGACGCTGGAAGATGAAGATGAAGCGCCTGTTGTTCCATTGCCTGATCGCCTTGCTGCCCTGCGTGGCAGTGCATGCCGCGCTTCCCCCGGCACCGGAGCCGCCAGGTCCGGTCAAGGCCTTGGCGCGGGCACTCCTCGAGCAGCTGATCACTGATCCCAGCATTCACGCCAATGGGTCCACTTCGTCAGCGACCGCGCTGGCGGCGCGGCTGATTGAGGCGGGATACGCCGCCGACGATGTCGTCCTGTTGGCACCGGAAGGCCATCCCAGCAAAGGCAATCTGGTGGTCCGCCTGCGGGGCAGCGGCAAGGCGCCCCCGGTTTTATTCATCGGTCATCTCGATGTGGTGGATGCCAAGCGCGCCGATTGGAGTGTCGATCCGTTTCAACTGACCGAGAAGGACGGCTATTTTTACGGTCGCGGCACACTCGATATGAAAGGCGACGACGCGGCGCTGGCCACCAGCCTGATCCGCCTGAAAGGCGAGGGATTCGTTCCCGAGCGCGACATCATCGTCGCCTTCACTGCCGACGAGGAGGCGGAAGGCGACGCCAATGGCGTGGACTGGCTGCTGGCTGCTCACCGCCCCTTGATCGATGCCGGGCTGGTGATCAATCCGGACGCCGGCGGCGGTGTTTCCGATGGCGACCGCCGACTCTATATGGGCATCGAGACCAGCGAGAAGGTGTTCGTCACTTTCGGCCTCGAAGTGACCAATAAGGGTGGTCACTCCTCTTTGCCGGAACCCGACAATGCCATCTATCGTTTGGCCGCCGGGCTCGACCGCTTGAGCCGGCTTGAATTCCCGGTCAGACTCAATGTCACCACACGGGCCTATTTCGCCGCCATGGCGACCCTGCAGCAAGGCCAACTGCGCCAGGATCTGCTGGCGATGGGCAAACAGAGCCTCGACAAAGCGGCGCTGGCGCGGTTGCAGCGGCATATTTTCTACAATGCCATGCTGCATACCACCTGTGTCGCTACCATGATCGAGGGGGGGCATGCCGAAAATGCGCTGCCGCAGCGGGCGCGCGCCACCATTCAATGCCGCATGCTGCCGGACGACAGCCAGGAGTCGGTGCGGACTACGTTGGCCAAGGCGCTGGCCGATCCGGCCATCGCGATTTCCGTCATTACAGCGGCCGCACCCGGCCCGGAGTCGCTGCCGACGCCACAGATCATGGCGCGGATCGGCGGCGTGGTGGCGCAGATGTGGCCGGGCGTGCAATTGGTGCCGGACATGGATGCCGGCGCCAGCGACAGTAAATTCACGCGTGGCGCCGGTCTGCCCTCCTTCGGGATCTCCGGGCTGTTCACCGACATCAACGACAATCGCGCGCATGGCCGCGACGAACGCATCCCGATCGACGGCTTCTACCAGGACGTCGAATTCACCTACCGCCTGATCAAGCGCCTGTCGGTAGTCGAATGAACAGATTCCCGCAACTGCTTGCACCGCTCGATCTAGGCTTCACCCGGCTCGACAATCGGGTATTGATGGGCTCGATGCATACCGGCCTTGAGGAAGCGCCGGGCGGCGCGCCCAAACTGGCCGCCTTCTATCGCGCCCGCGCCGAAGGAGGAGCAGGCCTGATCGTCACCGGCGGCATTTCGCCCAACCGGCAAGGTTGCCTGATGAAGGGATCGGCCCGGCTAGATGATGCAAGCCGGCTCGACGATCATCGGCTTGTCACCGATGCGGTGCACCAGGTGGGTGGCAAGATCGCCTTGCAGATCTTGCACGGAGGCCGCTATTCGGCCCATGCCGACGCGGTGGCGCCGTCGGCGCTGCGGCCGCCGATATCGCCGATCACGCCCCGCGCGCTGGAGGAACGCGAAATTCTCGCCACCATCGACGATTTCGCGCGCTGCGCCGAGCTGGCGCGCGACGCCGGCTATGACGGGGTCGAGGTGATGGGCTCGGAAGGCTATCTGATCAATCAGTTCATCGTGCCCCGCACCAACCGGCGCAGCGACGGATGGGGAGGCGATTTCGCGGCGCGAAGCCGTTTCCCGCTGGAAATTCTGCGCGCCATCCGCCGCCGGGTCGGGGCGGATTTCATCGTCATCTATCGCTTGTCGATGCTGGATTTGGTCGAGGATGGCAGCGACTGGCCGGAGGTGGTGGCGCTGGCGCGGGCGGTCGAACAGGCCGGCGCGACGCTGATCAACACCGGCATTGGCTGGCATGAAGCGCGCATTCCGACGATTTCCACGCTGGTGCCGGTGGGGGCTTTCACCTGGGTGACGGCGCGCCTCAAAGGCGAGGTGAACCTGCCGCTGATCGCTACCAATCGACTCTATGATCCGGCCCAGGCCGAGGCGATCCTGGCGGGCGGGGGTGCCGACATGGTATCGATGGCGCGTCCGCTTCTTGCCGACGCCGCTCTGGTCAACAAGGCCAGGCAGGGCCAGACCGCTGAGATCAACAGCTGTATCGCCTGCAATCAGGCTTGCCTCGATCACGTCTTCGCCGGCAAGACCGCATCCTGCCTGGTCAATCCGTTCGCCTGCCGCGAAACCGACTGGATCATCATGCCGGCCGTCCCCGCCAAGACGATCGCCGTGGTCGGCGCTGGCCCGGCCGGGCTGGCCTGCGCCTCGATCTTGGCCGAGCGCGGCCATCTTGTTACCTTGTTCGAGCAGAGCCCCGAGATCGGCGGCCAGTTCAATCTGGCGCGCCGCATTCCGGGTAAGGAAGTGTTTGCCGAGACATTGCGCTATTATGCCGCAAGGCTGGCCGTCGCCGGCGTCACGCTGCGTCTGGGTCAGGAAGCCGGCGCTGCCTGTTTGGCCGCCTTCGACCATGTCGTGCTCGCCACCGGCGTCAGGCCCCGACTCCCCGCAATTCCTGGAATCGACCATGCCAAAGTGGCGTTCTATGCAGACGTGATCTCAGGTCGGGTCACCGCCGGCCGGCAAATTGCCATCATCGGCGCCGGCGGCATCGGCTTCGATGTCGCGGAATTTCTGACACATTCTCCTTCTGACGATTATTTGCGGGTGTGGGGCATCGACGTCGACTATCGCCGACGTGGCGGACTGATCCCGCCGGAGCCATCGCCGCAGCAGCGCAGCGTAACGCTGCTGCAACGCAAACCTGGCAAATTCGGCGAGACGCTCGGCAGGACCACCGGCTGGGCCAAGCGCGCACTGCTGGCGAGCCGCGGTGTTGCCATGATCGCCGGAGTCAGCTACCGGCGGATCGATGATGACGGGCTGCATTTTGCGGTGGGCGACGAATCCCGCCTGTTGGCGGTGGACAGCATCGTCATTTGTGCCGGACAGGAACCGCGCCGGGATCTCCAGGCGGAGCTGCTGCAAGCGGGGGTTGCCGTCAGCCTGATCGGCGGCGCCGATGACGCCGGCGAACTCGACGCCGAACGCGCCATCGCCCAGGGCACGCAGTTGGCGCTCGGTCTTTAACTCAGTGTTTCGTGGCGGAGCGCAATTGATCCAGAAAAACATGCACCGCGCCTGACAGTTTCTCGGCGTCGGTCGCCAGGCCGGCCGCTTCGGTCAACAGTCCCTCGGCCAATTGCCCGGCTTCGCTGGTGGCGTTTTTCACTGACGTGATGGCCTCCGAGATATTGCCGACACCGCCCGAGGCTTCCTGCACATTGCGGGCGATTTCGCCGGTTGCAGCGCTTTGCTGCTCGACCGCCGCGGCGATCGAACCGGAAATTTCGCTCATGCGACGGATCGTGCTGTTGATGTTGCCAATGGCGCTGACCGTTTGACTGGTGGCCGATTGCATGCCGCTGATCTGGCTGCTGATCTCATCGGTGGCCTTGGCGGTCTGGGAGGCAAGATGTTTGACCTCGCCGGCCACCACGGCGAAGCCCTTGCCGGCTTCCCCGGCGCGGGCCGCCTCGATGGTGGCGTTAAGCGCCAGCAGATTGGTCTGGCTGGCGATGTCGTTGATCAAGGAGACCACTTCACCGATCTTTTGTGCGGCCGCCGCCAGGCCTTGGACGATGCCGTCGGCATTTTGTGCCTCGTTCACCGCTTCATGCGAAATGGTCGAGGATTCAGTCACCTGACGCGCGATTTCGGAGATCGACGAGGATAATTCCTCGGTCGCGCTGGCAACGCTTTCCATGCTGCCGGAAACGCCTTGCACCGCCTCGGCGACGATGACGGCCTGGCGTGTGGTATTTTCGGAGCTTGTGGTCAGGACTTGCGCGTTGCTGCGGGTTTGTCCGGCGGCGGTGGACACGCGCGAAACCATCTCCGAGACCGAGGCCTCGAAGCTGCCGGCCAGCGAACTCATCTGCTTTTCATGTTCGTCCTGGGACGCCTCGATGAACACGGCGGTGTTGATTTCCATGTCGAGCGCCGTGATCAGATTGATCGCCCGCAACAGCGCCGCCGTCTTGGCTTGCGCCTGGGCCGGATTGAAACGGCTGACATAGGTACGCGCGGCAGTGGCATAGAGCTGATTTTGTACCAGCACATAGGCGCCATGATACCAGTGCAGATCAAGGCCGATCCGCACATGGGTGCGGGCGATGATGCGCGCTTGCGTCAGATACTCTTCATCGAACCGGCAGCTGAACAGACTTTTCCAGTGTTTCAGCTGGGCGGATCTGGCGTGCTCCAGCATTTGCGGGGTGCGGAACATTTTCATCAGTTCCGGCCAATCGCGTAAATGATCGTAGAATTTGCCGATCGCCGACGCCATGACCTCGTCCATCAGCGGCGCGAATTCGGCGATGGCGGCGCGCGCAGGGCCGTCGAAGGCAAGATAGGCTAAGCGTTCCGAAATAGGGTTGCCTGTCGACATGGCGAAACTCCACAGTCAATCGACACTTGTTTTTTATGTAAAAAATTTATTTTTTAAGACGAGCCTGACGGGGGACCGCACCGGTCGCCACGATAGACATTAGCATTCAAATTGATGGGTTGATTACCATAGACTGGAACCCTTTATAATTCTCTAAGACCTGCCCCGACCGGAGTCGAGAACGTCATGTTGATCCATTCATGTTCATCTCCCAAATCTTCGGAGATCACCGCCAAGAGTCTCTATCTCAACCGCCGCCAGGTGATGGCTGGCGCCGCCGCGCTCGGCCTGCTGCCGAGTCTGGCGTCGGCCGAGACCCTGACGGGGGTCAGCAAGAGCGACTATCGGGTCGACGATCCGCCGACCTCGCAAAAGGACATTACCCATTACAATAATTTCTACGAATATGGCCTGGACAAGACGGATCCCGCCGCCAATGCGCCGGGGCACTTGAAGACACGCCCCTGGACCGTCACCGTCGATGGCGAATGCGCCAAGCCCGGTACTTTGGACATCGATGCATTATTGCGCGAGTCGCATCTCGAAGAACGCATTTACCGGCATCGCTGCGTCGAAGCCTGGTCGATGGTGATACCCTGGGTGGGTGTGCCGCTGGCCGGCCTGATCAAGCGCTTCGAACCTACCTCCAACGCCAAGTTCGTCGCTTTCAAGACTCTCCTCGATCCGTCGCAAATGCCCGGACAGCGAGGGCTTACCAGCTTCAAATGGCCCTATCGCGAGGGATTGCGCATCGACGAAGCGATGCATCCGCTGACATTGCTCGCGGTTGGGCTCTATGGGGAGACCCTGCTGCCGCAGAACGGGGCGCCGATTCGTTTAGTGGTTCCCTGGAAATACGGCTTCAAGAGCATCAAATCGATCGTCGCCATCAGCTTCGTCGAGCAGCAGCCGCGCACACTGTGGAACGTGACGGCGCCGGACGAGTACGGCTTTTATGCCAACGTCAATCCGACCGTCGACCATCCGCGCTGGAGTCAGGCGAAGGAACATCGCATCGGCGATTTCGGCCGTCGCCCGACCCTGATGTTCAACGGCTATCAAGAGCAGGTCGCCGGCCTTTATGCCGGCATGGATCTGGTCAGGAACTTCTGATGACGGCCAACGCCCTTGCGGCGCAAAAGCCGCTCGGGGCCCGTCCGCTCATTCATCTAATCTGCGCTTTGCCTTTGTTGTGGCTGGGGACGCGGGCGGCGCTGGATTTGCTGGGGGCCAATCCGGTCGAGGCGGCGATTCGCTTTCTCGGTGACTGGGCGCTCCGACTCCTGATCGTGGCTCTGGCAGTAACGCCGATCCGGCTGGTGTTCGGCTGGTCGGCACCGGTGCGCTATCGCCGCATGCTCGGTCTGTGGGCATTCGCTTATGTCGTGCTGCATGTCGCATTCTACGTCATATTGGATCAGTTCTTCGATTGGGGCGCTATCGGTCACGATATCCTCAAGCATAAATTCATCACTGTCGGCATGGCGGCTCTGATATTGCTGACTCCGCTCGCCGCCACCTCGACCAACGCCATGATCAAGCGGCTGGGCGGACCGGCCTGGCGCCGTTTGCATCGGGCGGTCTACCTTGCCGCGCCGCTGGCGGCGCTGCATTATGTCTGGATGGTCAAGGCCGGGATTCTTCAGCCGATGGCGTATCTGTTGATTGTCTTATCGCTGTTGGCGTGCCGGCTCCTGGTTGGACAGCGACCTTGAGGGCGGTTTGCACCGTCATTCTGGCGGTCGCCCTGCTGCCGCCGCCCGCACAGGCCAAAGGCATGATCTGCTTCACCAAATCGGAACAGAACGCCGAACAGCTGGTGCGCAGCGGCATACGCCTGCGCGAAGGGGCGGTCGGCTGTGACGGCCCACCTTGGCATGCCGCCACATTGCCGCTCTGGCAGCAGGTCGATCAGCGTTATGGCTCTCGTTTCAAGCAGCAAACCGAACTTCGCCGCCAGGCCTTCGTGCGCGAATTTGCCGGCGACGCCGAGAATCACGAGCAGATGTGGGACGGCCGCATTGTCTTTTATTATCGCAATTACTCCCTGTCGACCGGATATTGCCGCGAGATCAAGCAGACTCTGGAAACGATTGTCGGCGGCGGCTGGGGGCTTTTTGTAAAGCAGGCGCACACCGCGCAAGATGCGGTGGAAATGGACTATCGCGTGTGCCGGTGAAGAGGTGACGGCGGCGGTCAGCCCCGTTTGCCGCCATTGTGTGCCGACCAGGACACCGGGTCATGCAGAAATTTGCGTACCTCGTCCAGTGCTGGCTTATCGAAATGGCCCCCCGTTTCGGCCACCTCGAGGACGTCCCACCAGGTGGCCAGATAGTGCATGGTGACACCGATTTCCGCCAGAGTCTTGAGCGCGCCGGGAAACACACTGTAGAAGAAAATCACGAAAGTATGGGCAATTTCGGCCTCGGCCTTCCGCAAAGCCTGGCAGAAATTGACTTTGCTGGCGCCGTCCGACGCCAGATCTTCGACCAGCAGGACACGGTCTCGCTCCCGCAGATGGCCCTCGATCTGGGCATTGCGGCCGAAGCCCTTCGGCTGCTTGCGGACATAGAGCATCGGCAGGGCCAGCGCGTCGCTGATCCAGGCGGCGAAGGGAATGCCGGCGGTCTCGCCGCCGGCAATGGCGTCGAGTGACTCAAAGCCGATTTCGCGGGTGATGCCGGCGGCGGCAAGTTCGGTGATGCGGCGCCGGGCGCGCGGGTAGGAAATGACGCGGCGGATATCGATATAGACCGGGCTGGCCCAACCGGAGGTCAGGATATAAGGCTCGTTGGGGCGGAAATTGACGGCGCCGATTTCCATCAGGATGCGCGCCGTGGTCAGGCCGGCCTGTTTCTGGTCTGCGGAACGGGATACCAATTGCATGGATCGATGCTCACACGGCGCGGGAGTGGCGCATTTCGCCCTGGTTGAGATAGCGGTCGAAGGCGGCGCAGGCGGCGCGCACCAGCGGGCGGCCATCTTCGGTCATGGTCAGACGGCGACCTTCGACGACGATCAGACCATCCTGCTGCATCGGCTGCAGCCGTGCCAAATCGGCGTCGAATTGGCTGGGGTCGACCTGCCAGGCGGCACATATCAGATCGACATCGAGTTTGAGGTCGCACATCAGCCGTTCGATCAGCGCGCGCCGCAACAGATCATCCTGGCCCACCTCAATGCCGCGTGCGGTGGCCAATTTGCCGGCCCTTATCAGGTCCTTATAGCCATGCAGCGTGGTCTCGTTGCCAACATATCCCTGCGGCAGCGAGCCTATGCCGGAAGCGCCGAAGCCGAGCAGAACCTCGGCGCCGTCGGTCGTGTAGCCCTGGAAATTGCGATGCAAGCGGTTTTCGCCGAGTGCGACGGCCATCGGGTCGCAGGCCAGGGCGAAATGGTCGAGGCCGATCTGGACATAGCCGGCGTCGATCAATTGGCGCGCGGCGCTTTCATATTGGCGCCAGCGCTCGTTTATGTCCGGCAAGGCTTCTTCGTCGATAAGCCTTTGGTGCTTCTTCATCCATGGCACATGAGCGTAGCCGAACAGCGCAATCCGCCGCGGCGCGAATTCCACCGCCAGGCCGATAGTCTCGGCCAGGCTGCCGATCGTCTGGTGCGGCAGGCCATAGATCAGATCCATGTTGATATCGGCGATTCCCTGTTCCCGCAGCCAGCCGATCACCTGCGCCGTTACGTCATAGGGTTGCAGGCGGTTGATCGCGCCTTGAACCACCGGATTAAAATCCTGCACGCCGATCGAGGCACGGTTCACGCCGCCCCGCGTCATCGCCTGGATGTAGGTGCGATCGGTGGTGCGCGGATCGAGTTCGACCGCCACCTCGGCGTCCTCGGTGACCAGGAAACGGGCGCGCAGCCGGTCAAGCGTGGCGACGAAATCCTCGGGCGCGAGGATGCTGGGCGTGCCGCCTCCGAAATGCACATGGCTCGCCGCCATGCGGCCCGGCAGCTGCTCGCTCACCAGATCGATTTCGCTCCACAGACAGTCGAGATAATCCGCGATCGGGGCGTATTTCCGGGTGATTTTGGTGTGGCAGCCACAATACCAGCACATGTCTGCGCAATAGGCGATATGCAGGTAGAGCGACAAGCGGCTGTCGACCGGCAATTCGTTGAGCCATGCCGCGTAGCGGGCGCTGCCGACGGCGGGGGTGAAATGCGGCGCTGTCGGGTACGACGTGTAGCGCGGCACGCGAAGATCATATTTTGCGGCAAGGTCCAGGCGCATGACTCACTCTCGATTCTGCCCCCGAGCTTACCTCGGTTGATGTGTCCGTGGCAAACCTCCTATGCGGCGCCAGCACTGCGAGCGCGCTTGCTAGAGACGGCGGCGCGTTCCACAATGTCGCTCGAATCGCAATGGACATCAGCCTCGCCACTCTGGCCGACCGACATCTGTCAACGGAGCATTCCGAACAGCTGGCATTGCGCTGGTGCGGGGATGATGGCGGACAGCGGGACTTCAGCTTCGTCGAATTGGCCGGCGCCGCCGGTCGTCTGGCCGGCCACTTGGTTCGGCTTGGCGTAAGGGCCGGCGACCGGGTCGGCGTCATGACCGGACGGCAGCCGGAAACGGTAATCGCCGCCTTGGCGATCTGGAAGATGGGGGCCGTCTATTGTCCCTTGTTCGCCGATTTCGGCCCGGCTCCGCTGCTGGACCGCGTCAAGGTCGGTGAGATCCGAACGCTGCTGGTGGGCGAGGATGCCTATGCCCGCGCGGTGCTGCCATTGCAGGGCCATCCGGAATGTCCGTCCCGGCTGCTGTTCCTTGGCGACCGGCTGCCGCCCGGTTGTGTGGCGTTGGCCGGACTGTTGCACGAAGCCTGCGCCAACCCGGTGTTATGCGCCCCATCGGCGCAAGCGGCGCTCCTGCATTTCACCAGCGGCACCACCGCCGTGGCTTCTGACGGCGCTGGCCGGCCGCGTGCCATCCTGCATGACCGGCAGCTGCTGCCGCTTTTGATCGCCCGGGGCCGCCAAGCGTTCGGCATCGCTGCCGGCGATATGCTGTGGTGCACCGGCGAGCCAGGATGGGCTCTGCACAGTTTGTTCGGGATCATCGTACCGCTGGCGCTCGGCGCCACCATTCTGGTCGACGCAGTGACGCCGACCCCGACCCGTTGCCTGACTTTGCTGGCCGATCAGCCGGTCGATGTCTGGTACACCACGCCGACGGTGATCCGGCAGCTGATGGGCGCCGGCACGGCAACGGCACGCTGGTCCGGCGCGCGCCGCCTGCGACTGGCCGCCAGCGTCGGCGAACCCTTGTCGGCCGACGCCGTCCTTTGGGGAATGGCCGCCTTGGGACTGCCGTTCCGCGACAGCTGGTGGCAGACCGAGACCGGCGGCGTTGTGCTGGCCCACCGGCTGGATCAGCCACCGCGGCCGGGCAGCATGGGAAAGGCGCTTGACGGTGTCACCCTAAAACTGGCGGAACGGCAAGGCGAGCAGATCGTCTTTCTTGCCGATGGCGGCGAGGCAGTGGGAGAATTGGCGATTGCATTGGCATCGCTGGCACCCTGGCGGTCGCTGGGCGGTGAGCCGGGCGCCGCTGCCGGCGAATTCGCCGGCTGGCATCTGACGCATGATCTGGTGCGGCGCGATGAAGACGGCAATTACTGGTTTCTCGGTCGCGCTGACGACGTCCTCAATCTGTCCGGTCGCAAGGTCGGCCCGTTTGAAATCGAGGCCGCGCTGATGGCGCACCCGGCGGTGGCCGAAGTGGGTGTGGTGGGGCGCCGAGACGCCGGATCATGCGAGCATGTGGTCGCCTTCATCGAACTCAATCCCGGTTTCGATCCGGTCCCGGCGTTGGGGCGGGAATTGCGACAATTTGCCGTCGAGACGCTCGGCACCGTGCTGGCTCCCGATATCATCCGCTTCGAAGAACATTTGCCGCGTACGCCATCCGGCAAAATGATCCGGTCGATGCTCAAAGCCCGCCTATAGGTATATTCCCCGATATACGGCGCGCTTGAATTTTTTTACGACTTCCCATAATATGCTGCGGTGCAATATAGAAAAGTATTGCTAATAATACTGTTATAAAGATCCTTAATATCGCTCATTATTTACTATTTTTACTAGGAAAGAATGCCGGAAAGTCGAAGATTACCAGGAGGTATCAAAGATGTTCTGGCAACATTATGATGTCGCGAGCAAACACGCACCTGTCAGCGCTGCGCCGCCCTTGGCCTTGGCGCTGCAGGGCGGCGGGGCGCATGGGGCCTTCACCTGGGGCGTGCTCGACCGCCTGCTGCAGGAGACCGACGTCTTGCCGAGCGCGATTGCCGGTGCCTCGGCTGGTGCCGTCAATGCGGTGCTGACCGCTTGGGGACTTTTGCAGGGCGGCCGTTCCGGCGCGCGTGCCGCGCTGCGTCAATTCTGGACTGAAGTCGGACGAAAATCGCTCTTGAGTCCGCTCGGACTGCCAGGCGGCGCGCTGAATTTCGATCTTTGGACCAGGCTGTTCTCGCCCTATCAATTCAATCCTCTTAATTTTAATCCCTTACGCGACCTGCTGGGCGGCATCGTCGATTTCGAAGCGTTGCGCCGCAGCCGCGACATCGCTTTGTTCATCTCCGCCACCGACGTCGCCAGTGGAGAACCGCGCATCTTTCGCGAAACTGAGTTGACGCTCGACATGCTGATGGCCTCTACCTGCCTGCCCAACATTTCCCAAGCGGTGGAAATCGATGGCCGCAGCTACTGGGATGGCGGCCTGTCGGCCAATCCGCCGATCCTGCCCTTGGCGCTTGAGACCAAATGCCGGACTTTGTTGGTGGTCAAGCTGACCCCCGACCAGGAACCCAACTTGCCGACCGCGGCGGCAGATATCGTCTCGCGCCTGCGCCGCATCCTGTTCAACGGCTCGCTACAGCGCGACCTGGTGGCGCTCACCGAAATGCGCGCTCTCCTGCATCGTTCCACCCTTTCGTCCGGCGACCTGCGCCGCATTCGCGATCTGGTGGTGCGGCAAATCAGTATCGATCACGACTTCTTTTCCGGTCAGGACGGCTCGATGCTTTCTCCGCGCCCCGACCTGCTGGAGAAGCTGTTCGCCGCCGGTGTTGCCGCGGTGGCGGCGATGATCGGCGCTCCCGTAACCACGCCGATCCAGGCTAATGCTGGTGAGGATTAGGCGGCCCGTCCTCATGGTCGTCCCTGCCCGTCTCACCGCGAAACCCGCCCTGCCAGCCGCGATGCTTTTCTCCGCCCCGGTGCCGCGGATGATCGAGGATTTCCCGCTGCGCCGGCGTCAGTCCGTCATAGAGGGATTGCAAGGCGGCATGGCTGGCTTGCAGGCCCTGCAGCCTCGCGCTCAGCATCGCCTGCAGCCGTGCGTCACGCTCCACCACGGTGCCGCGCCACGACGCTTTGGCGCCCTCCGCGGTACAACTTGCTTTCTCTTTGGCGGCATCGTCCAGTCTGAGTTGGCGCCATTTGTTGAACAGCGGTCTTTGCGCATCGGTCAAGTCGAGCTTGCTCTCGAGATAGGCCAGACGTGCGACTTGCCAGGCTAGGCGATCACTGCACATTTCCTTCGCCATGGTCGCCGGATCCGGTCGATGGTGGCCCATTCCCGGCATGTCGCCAGTCGGCGGGGCCGGCGGCTGGGCGAGGGCCAGGCCTGTGCAGAAGAGCGGCACCAGCGCGAAAAGGACGACTCTATTCTGAGACATGGAAACACCTGTGGTTAACGAGACGCCACCCTAGCAGGCCTTCATGGCAGGATTATTTCCGCGCCGCGCAACCGCTGTAACACTTTGTTCCGGCGTCAGGCCGCCGGACAATGCTGTGCCAGGCGGCCACCCAGGCGAATCGGTTCTATGCGTTTGGCCAGGCCGGTCAGGTCGTCAGTCTCGACCAGCACACCGCATAACGTGCCCGGACCATCGGCGGGACTAAGCTTTTCGCCCGGCATCTTCCGGGTAAATTTGAGAATGGCCGGGCCTTTCTTCATGCCGATCACTGAATCATAATCGCCGCACATGCCGGCATCGGTCTGATAGGCCGTGCCTTTCGGCAAAATCTGGGCGTCGGCGGTAGGAATGTGGCTATGGCTGCCGACCACCATCGAGGCACGACCGTCAGCCATTTGGCCGATCGCCATCTTTTCGCTGGTCGCCTCGCCATGCACGTCGATCAGCACCGCCTGGACACCGCCGCCCAGCCGATATTTGCCGAGCTCACTGTCGACCGCGGCAAACGGATCGTCGAGCGGATCCATGAACATGCGGCAGATCACTTGCAGCACCAGGACCTTGCGGCCCGATGCCGTCGCGAACACCCCGGCGCCGCGACCCGGCGTGCCAGGGGGATAATTGCGTGGCCGCAACAATCGGGGTTCGCTGTCGATAAAGGGCAGAATCTCTTTCTGATCCCAGGCATGATTACCGAGCGTGATAACGTCGACCCCGGCGGCGAAGAATTCGCCGCAGAATTTGGGTGTTATGCCGAATCCATGCGCCGCGTTTTCGCCATTGACCACCACCAGATCGAGTGCCAGCTTGCGGCGCAATTCGGGGACATAATGTTGCACGACCTCGCGGCCGGAGCGGCCCAGCACGTCACCGCAAAACAAGAGCTTCAAGCCTTCACCTCCACCACCTCACACTCGGTCACGATCCAATCCAGCCGTTGGTCGTGAGGCTCCGAAGGCAACCGGTCGTGCCATTGCGCCCGATAGCCCACGCCCACGGCGACGATCGGGCGGGTCCGCCGCAAGGCGGCCAAAGTACGATCATAATAGCCGGCGCCATAGCCCAATCTGCCACCAAAGCGGTCGAAAGCGACCAGCGGCACCAACAACAGATCGGGGATGGCCAATGCCGCCTCGTCGGTGGGGTGACTTGTGCCTTTTGGGCCGGCCGCCAACCGGGCGCCCGGTTGCCAGGCGCGAAACAGCAACGGGCTGTCGCGATCGGTCACGACCGGGAGGACGAGTGCTGCGCCGCGCCGCGCCAGCGCTTTCATCAGCGGCTGCGGATCGGCCTCAGCACCGATGGGAAGATAACCGGCCACGCATTGGCCCGGCTGCCAGAGGGGAACACCGAAGAATTGCCGCGCGATCAGCGCACCGGCCTCTGCACCGATCTCGGCATGGGCTTGATGTCGGTGGGCCAGCATGGCCGCCCGAAGGACGGCCTTGACCGACCTATCGATCGGCATCGGCCGCAAAAAAGTGAGCGGAGCCGCCTCGGCCGTTGGCCATTGATTTCCCTCCGTGGCCTGCCAGAGCAGGTGGGAGCCATATACCGAAACCACGATTTCGACAGGGACGGCCCCCTGAGGTTCAAACATTGGCCCCGGGGAATAATGCGACCTGACGCACCGTGCAGCGCCCGCCCACCGAGAATCTAGGTCTTTTGCACCCAATCCGCAATGGACTCGATCCGATTAGTCAGGCGATCGAGCCCGGCGGCCAGGCCGGCGTCTGCATCCGCCGCAACGCCAGACGGTAGCACGTGGCTGCGCGTTTCGACCAGATCGTCCATCAGGGTGAGCGCCACCATCACCAGCAAGAGGGCATCCGACACCGGACCCACCGTCGCCCTCAATTGGCGGGCCCGACTGTCGATTTCGATCGCCAGCTCGGCGATCTTGCGTTGCTGGCCATCGTCGCAGGAGACCTCGTAAGTGCGGCCGGCGACGCTGAGGGCGATTTGCGCCGCCATATGCCTCTATTCCCCCAGAATCGCCTGCAACCGATCCACCATGAGACCGATACGATCCTCGACGTGACGCGTCGCCTGGTCGAGGCGGACATAGTCCTGTCGAGCCACCGCCAGCGCATCCGTGCCGAACAGGTCGGGCGCGGGCAGTTGGGCGCCCGGCAACACCCATTCCAGTCGGGCCACGGCGTTTTCCAGCCGTTGCAGGGCGGCATCGGTCTTGTCGAGACGAGCGGACGAGGCGGTCAAATCGGCTTCCTTTTCGCGGCAGATAATTTTACCGGTCGAATCTCAGCTCCGTCAATGGCGGCCCGTCGTTGGGACTGGAATGTGTTGGTCTTTAAGGGTAAACCAAGGCGACCTCGTCCTGACCCGAAAGATCCGTCCCCGTGCAAGCCGCCGTCATCGTGTTTCCCGGCTCCAATTGCGACCGCGATGTCGCGGTGGCGCTCGAAGCAAGCATAGGCCGCCCGCCGCGGATGGTCTGGCATCGCGACAGCGGACTGCCGAAGGTCGATTTGCTGGTGGTGCCGGGGGGGTTCAGCTATGGCGACTATCTGCGCTGCGGCGCCATGGCGGCGCATGCGCCGATCATGCGCGCGGTTTGCAAACAGGCCCGCCGCGGCGTGCCGGTGCTGGGCATTTGTAACGGCTTCCAGATTCTGACCGAGGCCGGATTGCTGCCCGGTGCCCTGCTGCGCAACGCCAATCTTCACTACATCTGTCGGGATGTTCACCTAAAAGTAGAAAGAAACGACACGATATTCACTCAAAAATACAGAAAAGACAGTGTGATCCGCATTCCGGTGGCGCATGGCGACGGCAATTATTTTGCCGGTTTGGGCACGCTCGAACGGTTGGAAGGCGAAGGCCTGATCGCTTTCCGCTATGTCGCGCCTGACGGGGTGGCTACACCGTCCGCCAATCCCAACGGTTCTTGCCATCATATTGCCGGCATCTTTGATTCCGGCCGCCGCGTGCTGGGTTTGATGCCGCACCCTGAACGCCTGGCCGATCCGCGTTTGGGCGGCGAAGGCGGCCGCCCGCTGTTCGACGGCCTGGTGGAGGCGCTGTCGTGACCGCACCCGACCCGGCGACGATCCGAGCGCATGGACTTTCCGCGGCGGAATATGAACAAGTGCTGGCGATCATGGGACGCCCGCCCAATCCGACCGAACTCGGCATTTTTTCGGTGATGTGGTCCGAGCATTGTTCCTACAAAAGTTCGAAGAAGTGGCTCAGGACCCTGCCGACCTCGGCGCCTTGGGTGATCTGCGGGCCCGGCGAGAATGCCGGTGTGATCGATATCGGGAAGGGTTTGGCCGCGGTCTTCAAAATGGAAAGTCACAATCACCCCAGCTACATAGAACCATATCAGGGTGCCGCCACCGGCGTCGGCGGCATCCTGCGCGATGTCTTCACGATGGGAGCTCGACCGATTGCCATCATGAACGCTTTGCGCTTCGGCGACCCCGACCATCCGCGAACCCGCCTCCTGGTGGAGGGCGTGGTCGCCGGCATCGGCGGTTATGGCAATTGCGTGGGCGTGCCGACGGTCGGCGGCGAAACCAATTTCCACACGTCCTATAACGGCAATATCCTGGTCAACGCCATGGCAGTCGGCTTGGCGGCGTCCGACCGCATTTTCTATTCTGCCGCTGCCGGGGTCGGAAATCCGGTGGTCTATGTCGGCTCCAAGACCGGCCGTGACGGCATTCATGGCGCCACCATGGCGTCGGCCGAATTTTCCTCCGATTCCGAGGAAAAGCGCCCCACCGTGCAGGTCGGCGATCCCTTCACCGAAAAGCTGCTGATCGAAGCCTGTCTGGAACTGATGGCCACCGAATGCATCGTCGCCATCCAGGATATGGGGGCGGCCGGTCTGACCTCTTCCTCCTTCGAAATGGCGTCTAAGGGCGGACTTGGCATCGAGATGGATCTGGATCTGGTGCCGATGCGGGAAGAAGGCATGACCGCCTATGAGATCATGCTGTCGGAAAGCCAGGAACGCATGCTGATGGTCTTGAAGCCCGGTTCCGAACCGCAGGCCCAGGCCATTTTCGACAAATGGGAGCTGGATTTCGCGATCATTGGCCATCTGACCGACCAAGGCCGTATGACATTGCGGCGCCATGGCCAAGTGGTGGCCGATTTGCCGATCGACCCTTTAGCCAAAGCCAGCCCGGAATATGACCGACCCTGGCTGCCCTGCGTCAAGCGGCCGGTGCTCGATTTGGCGCAGGTGCCGGTATTCGAGCCGATCGACGCGCTCATGACCCTGTTGGCCTGCCCCGACCTGGCCAGCCGACGCTGGATCTGGGAACGCTACGACCACATGGTGATGGCTGACACCGTGCAGCGACCGGGCGGCGATGCCGCGGTGGTGCGCATTCATGGCAGCCGGCGCGGACTGGCGCTCACCACCGACTGCACGCCACGCTATTGCCTGGCGGATCCCCATGAGGGAGGGCGTCAGGCGGTGGCAGAGGCCTATCGCAATCTGTCGGCAGTGGGGGCAAAACCGCTGGCATTGACCGACAATCTCAATTTCGGCAATCCGGAGAAGCCCGACATCATGGGGCAGATCGTCGAGGCGATCCAGGGCATGGCGGAAGCCTGCAGAGCGCTCGACTTCCCGGTGGTGTCCGGCAATGTCTCGCTCTACAACGAGACCGAAGGCAAGGCGATCCTGCCGACGCCGGCGATCGGCGCGGTCGGGCTGATCGAGGACCTCGATCTGATGGCAACGATGGCGTTCAAGGCGCCGTTGCAGGCGATCGTCATGCTGGGTGAAACGCGCGGCTGGCTCGGTTCTTCGCTCTATTTGCGAGAGTTGTGCGGCCGCGAGGATGGCGCGCCGCCGCCGGTAGCGCTGCACCGAGAAAAGCGCGAGGGCGAATTTGTACGCGCGATGATTGCGGCGGCGCGCGTCACGGCGGTCCATGACGTGTCGGATGGGGGTCTCTTGGTGGCGGTCGCCGAAATGGCGATGGCGTCCGGCATTGGCGCCACCCTCGAGCCGCCGCATCTGGTCGCCGCGCATGGCTGGTGGTTCGGCGAAGATCAGGGACGTTATGTCGTGACGGCGACCGAGGGTGACCTTGCCGCATTGTTGGCTGCCGCCCAGCGCGCCGATGTCGCGGCGCGGGTGATCGGCAACACGGGCGGGGAAAGCTTGACATTGCAAGGCGTCGGCGGCATCTCGGTGGCAGAGATGAGCCAGTGCCACGAGGCTTGGCTGCCTGGCTTCATGGCAGAGCCCGCCAATTTTGTTAACGGTTGAGGATAATCCTATGGCCATGCACGCTGCCGAGATTTCGGCCCTGATCAAGGCTGCCCTGCCGGACGCCGTCGTCACCATCGACGATTTGCGCGGCGATGGCGACCACTATGCGGCCATCGTGGTTTCCGGGCAATTCCGCGGCAAGAGCCGGGTGCAACAGCATCAGATGGTCTATCAGGCGCTGCAAGGGCGGATGGGTGGTCAGTTGCACGCGCTCGCGCTGCAGACCGCGGTTCCGGCAGAAGCCTGACCAGCCCCGAGCCGCGCATTCGCCGCCTTGGTTTTCTGGCGGCGACCCTGGCGTCGGCGATCTGGGGCCTGTTCCCGCTCTATTTTCACGCATTGGCGTTGCTGTCGCCGCTCGAGGTGCTGTGCCACCGCGTGCTGTGGAGCATGCTGCTATGTCTGACCGTGCTGGTCGCTGCCGGCCGCCTGGCCGAAATGGTGCGGACCCTGAACAGCCCGCGCCTATTGTGGGGGTTGGCGGCATCGAGCCTGTGCGTCACCGCCAATTGGGGCTGCTATATTTGGGCGGTGACGCGCCATCAGGCGGTCGATGCCGGCCTGGCCTATTTCGCCATGCCGTTGGTCACCTTGGCGCTGGGCGTGGTGCTGCTGCGCGAGCGTTTGACAAGGCGGCAGATGGCGGCGGTCGGACTGCTGCTGCTGGCGGTGCTGATACTGGCGCTGGATCGCGGCCGTCTGCCTTGGGTGCTGGTGGCCTTGCCGATCACCTTCGGGCTTTATGGCTTCGTCCGCAAGCAGCTGGTGGTCGATGCGCTGGTGGGAGTGTCGGTCGAAACCTTGCTGATGGCACCGCTGGCGATCGCCTACCTGCTCTTGTTGCCCGAGGGCGGTGCCCTGCTGGGCGGCAATGGTATGACGCGGACGCTCCTGGTGGCGAGCGGGGCGGTCACCGCCGTGCCGTTGGTGCTCTACAGCTTCGCGGCGCGTCGGCTGTCGCTCGCCGATTTCGGCATGGTGCAATATATCAATCCGATCCTGCAACTGCTGTGCGCGGTGACTCTGCTGGGCGAACCGCTTGGCGGCGCTCAGTTTTCCGCACTGCTGCTGATCTGGCTCGGCCTGCTGATCTATTCCCTGCCGCTGCCGCGCCGCACTGCCACCAGTTGATTTCTGCAGCCGCCATGGCTATATGCCGAGACACGCGATTTTTTTTGGAGCCACACCGATGACAGCCAACCCCGTATTCGAGCGTATCGAGCAGGAGCTCAGCGAAAATCCTGTGGTGCTCTATATGAAGGGGACGCCGATGTTCCCACAATGCGGCTTTTCGGCGGCG
>Ga0302319_10006914_pt1 | contig 22409 bp, 17 predicted proteins | sample Bog_T0_2_FD_203319 | JGI IMG/M metagenome (GOLD analysis project Ga0302319, IMG submission 203319) | Peat permafrost microbial communities from Stordalen Mire near Abisko, Sweden - Bog_T0_2 | ecosystem: Environmental > Terrestrial > Soil > Wetlands > Peat | place: Sweden: Abisko, Stordalen Mire... | reverse complement strand
TCGGTTTTTCCGCCCGAGATTACGCCTCCTACTTTCCTATGGCGCGACTCTTCACAGGACGCCGAACTGTGGCGCATTGCTTTCGTCTTTGCCGATGGTTCGCCGGAAATGCATTTTGAATCTCCCGGCGACCGCATGAAGGTTGGTGAAGTCGACCCGCGCTGCATCTCTGCCAACAACGAATTGCCCACGCTTACCCCGGAACAGGCCGCATCGCATACCTGGACCCCGGATGAGGAGAACTGGGAGAGGATCAAGAAGCACTCCGCCGCCGGCCCTGCGGAAGTGATCGTCAGCGGTTTCAGCAGGAAGGATCCCAGTCGCGCGTTATCGAGCGGGCATACCACGATTCAAACCTCGAAGGACCCGGTCGGAGCACCCATCTTTTATCGCGATGTGCCTCTGATGCCGTCGGAAAATGAAAAGGGCGTAATCAAACCCTTGGCGCCCACTGCGATTCCGCTGATTCAATGGCGGCTGCGCAGCATCGGGCAGCTCCAGAGCCGGGTGGTGCTTGAAGGAATGCACACCTGCGCCAATTGCCATTCTTTCTCTGGCGACGGCAAGACGTTGGGAATGGACATGGACGGGCCGCAGAACGATAAGGGACTTTATGCGGTAGTTTCACTGAAGCCACAGACGGCGATTCGCACGCAGGACATGATTTCCTGGAATCCATCGCAGGATCGCCAGTTTGCCTTCAACCGGGTAGGCTTCATGTCGCAAGTCTCGCCGGACGGAAAATACGTGCTGACAATGCTCACGAGCGCGGATCGCCTACCCCAGAACAACTACTATGTCGCAAACTTCAAGGATTACCGTTTCCTTCAGGTCTTTTATCCGACGCGGGGGATTCTCTACTGGTATGACCGGGCCACACGACAGCGCCATTCTCTGCCAGGGGCCGACGACCCTCGCTATGTGCAGACAAATGGGGTGTGGAGCCCCGACGGCAAGTACGTGGTCTTTGCGAGGGCGGAGGCCAAGGATCCGTATCCAGCGGATGGAACGATGGCGACGCACGCCAACGATCCGAATGAGATTCAGATCAAGTACGATCTCTACCGAGTTCCATTCAACGAGGGACGTGGGGGACGCCCTGAACCGATTGCTGGCGCGTCGGCTAATGGCATGAGCAATTCCTTTCCTAAGGTTTCTCCTGATGGCCGTTGGATCGTCTTCGTGCAATGCCGCAACGGCCAGGTTATGCGTCCCGACGGCCAGTTATATATTGTGCCGGCAGAAGGAGGATCTGCGCGGCGCTTGAAGGCTAATATGTCTCCCATGAATTCGTGGCACAGCTGGTCGCCGAATGGGCGCTGGCTGGTGTTTTCCTCGAAGAGCCGAGGGCCTTACACGAAGATGTATCTGACTCATATCGACGAACGGGGTGACGACACCCCGGCCATTCTGATCGACAACGCGACGGCTGCTAACCGCGCGGTGAACCTTCCGGAATTCGTGAATATTCCGGCAGACGGGTTGGTCAAGATCGCCACGCCGGCGGTGGAGATGTACAAGCGGTTTGACCATGCCGCCGACTTGGCGGACGAGGGCCAGGATGCAGAGGCCATTGTGGAGTGGATGGCATTGGCGGCCGCATATCCCGACGACGCGCGCATTCGCAACAATCTTGGTGCGGCCCTGACTCGAACCGGCAAATTTGATGACGCGATTGGGGAATTCGAGAAAGCACTGGAATTGAATCCGCAATACAACCTGGTCCATGGCAACCTGGCGGCCACCTTAGTGAAGGCAGGACGAACAGAGGAAGCGCTCCGCCAGTATCAGTCGGCCCTTGATGCTTATCCGGAATCAGCGGACCTTCACAACGGTTTTGGGAGCGCCCTGGAAGCGCAGGGGCATCTCGATCTGGCGACGAGAGAATTCGCCAGGGCAATCGAGCTCAACCCCCGCCTGGCGGAGGCACACAACAATCTAGGCCTCGCGCTATTGTCGTCGGGAAAGCACGAGCGGGCCGCTCAGGCAGAGCAGGAGTTCAAGTCTGCCATATCCATAAGCCCTCACTACGCCGAGGCCGAGAACAACCTGGGCACGCTCTACGGGCAGCAAGGAAACGATGCCGGGGCAGAGAGCGAGTTCCGTGAGGCTCTTAAGAGCGACCCCGCATTCACCAAAGCTCTTGTGAATCTGGGCGCGACTCTCGCCAGCGAATCGCGCTTTGCCGAAGCGGATGCTGTGTTGTGGCAGGCTCTTCAAATCGAGCCGGACAACAAAGAAGTCCAACAACTTCGGGCCATGATAAAGGCTCAAGGGAACGAATGAAACAAAAGCCGGTAAGTGCTCGCATCTGTCCCGCACGCACCGTGCACGCTGCCCACCGGTAAACGTCGAATAAGGCCAACAATCAACGCACATCATGCGTATATTATTCTTGCCTTTGCGGCGAATAAGCCGTAACTTCTACGCACACGGTGCGTCGGACAAAACGAGAGCTCTACATCCACGAGCTGAAAGGTTGGCCGGACTTTCGCTGAGACAACCAGCGCATCTCCGCGCGCCTCGTCGATGTGCGCTACCGGCAGGGACGCCTTTTTGGCCGGATAAACGGGCTCGGCTTCCAGTTCCGTGCCGAAGCCGTCCTGCACACGCTGACCGAGGATGTGATCAGGTCGAGCGAAATCGAAGGCGGGAAGTTCGAGCGGGACCAGGTGCGTTCCTCGATCGCGCGCCGCCTCGGGCTCGATATCGGCGGGCTGACCGCGGCCGATCGGAATGTCGAGGGCGTCGTCGAGATAATGCTCAACGCGACGCAGGGCTATGAGAAGCCGCTAACCGCGCGGCGCCGGATCGACTGGCATGCGGCATTGTCTCCGACCGGCCGCACTGGAATGACGAAGATAAAACGTGGGCGCCTGGCGCGATGACAATTCTGAGCCTGTTGCGGCAGATTGAAGTGGAATTTGCGAACGGCAAGACGACGCCAGCAGCCTGTCGAGAGAGCGGTCTCACAGAGAGGACCTATTATCACTGGTGGAAAGAGTTCGGCGGGCCGCAAGTGGGCCACGCGCAGCGGCTGAAAGAGCTTGAGCAGGAGAACGCGAAGCTGAAGCGTTTGGTAGCGGAGCTGAGCTTGGACAAGCTGGTGTTGAAGGACATCGCCTCGGGAAACTTCTAGTTAGGTCCCCTTTTTGCGCAAGACACTGAGTCTTCAATGATCTGTCGATTCTTGTTAACCCATTCGGAATCAAAGCCTGCGTGGGCAATTTTTCCGCAAATTTCGGACGGTTTTTCCGCTAACCTACGTCGTCATCATTTCGAAGGTAGATTGCCTCGCTTCCATTGCACCTGGATCTCCACTGCCTTTCACTGGCTGGCGGTGCTACGCTTCCCGGTGGAGCAAGAACGGGAGGGATCGATGCGAATTTCTTTTGAACAGCTTGCCGCAGTCGGGCTCGGAATTGGACTCAGCGTTGGATTCGCTGGGCGGGCAGCGGGACAGACAGTTAAGGCAGCCGCGACGGCTGCAGCATCCGCACCGGCAACTCAGGCAAGGACGGATGGAGAGATTACCGATCCGGTGGCCGATCCCAAGGCTGTGGTCACAGTGGGCAATGCGCGGTTTACTGTCCTCACGCCGGAATTGATCCGGATGGAGTGGGCAGCGGATGGCAAGTTTGAGGATCATGCTTCGTTTGTGTTTCTGAATCGGCGGCTGCCGGTGCCGAAGTTTGAGCACGGCGAGTTCAGGGGTGGCCAGGGCACCATCTACACCATTGAGACCCCCGCGCTGAAGCTTACCTACGGCCCGGTGGATTCAGCGGGCGCAGACAACCGCTTTACGGCAGAGAACCTCAAGATCGAACTCACCCTCGACGGCAAGCCAGTCGTCTGGCATCCGGGGATGACCGACCCCGACAACCTGCAAGGAACTACACGAACTCTGGACGGCGCCCTCGGCAGCAAGACGCAGGAACCCATGGAGCAGGGGTTAGTTTCGCGGTCCGGCTGGGCGTTGGTAGATGACTCGACGCGGCCGCTGTTCGACTCCGCGGACTTTCGTTTTCTTCAAGGAGAAAAAAGCCCGTGGCCCTGGGTGATGGAGCGACCGGCTGGCGAGCGACAGGACTGGTACTTTTTCGGCTATGGGCACGATTACCGCAAGGCGCTGGGGGATTTTGTGCGCGTGGCGGGACGCATTCCACTGCCGCCACGGTTTGCGTTTGGCGCGTGGTGGTCGCGGTACTGGGCTTACAGCGACCAGGAACTCGACGAACTGGTGCGCGGATTCCACGAGAATGACGTGCCGCTGGATGTCTTTGTGATCGACATGGATTGGCATGTGAGCGCGGACCAACTGAGGGCGCAAGGCGAGGTGGACCAGTCTGGCGAAGGGATCGGATGGTCGGGGTACACGTGGAACAAGCTGCTGTTTCCCGACCCGGATCAGTTTCTCGCCAAGCTCCACGCCGAGGGTTTGAAGGCGACGTTGAATCTACATCCGGCTTCTGGTGTGCAACCGTGGGAGCGGGCTTATCCCGCAATGGCCAAGGCGATGGGGATCGATCCGGCGACGAAGAAATATGTGCCGTTCGACATTACGGACAAGAAGTTTGCGATCAACTACATGAACTTGCTGCACCATCCGCTGGAGAAGCAAGGCATCGATTTCTGGTGGCTGGACTGGCAGCAGAAACAAGCGACCAACGTGGCAGGCGTGAAACCCACCTGGTGGCTCAACTATGTTCACTTTACTGATCAGCAGCGCGAAGGCAAACGACCGCTGCTCTTCCACCGCTGGGGCGGACTGGGCAACCATCGTTACCAGATCGGTTTTTCGGGTGACACGATTTCGGTGTGGGATTCGCTTGCATTTCAGCCGTGGTTTACGGCAACAGCGGCCAATGTGGGCTATGCATACTGGAGCCACGATATCGGCGGACATCTTCCTGGATCCGTTGATCCGGAGCTTTTTACGCGTTGGGTCGAATTTGGCGCGTTCAGCCCGATTTTGCGCACGCACACGACGAAGAATCCGGAGTCGGAACGGAGGATTTGGGTGTATTCCGAACCCTACTCGTCCGTTCTGCGGTCCACATTCCAGCTTCGCTATGCCTTGCAGCCCTATCTCTACACGGAGGCGCGACGCACTTACGACACTGGCGTGGCCTTCTTCCGCCCGCTCTACTACGACTGGCCGGAAGACAACGGAGCTTACACCAGCAAGGGCGAGTATTTGTTCGGCGACGAGATGCTGGCTGCCCCAGTGGTTGCGCCCGCCGATAAGACCAGCGGCCTGGCGACTGAATCGGTTTGGCTGCCCAAGGGTGAGTGGATCGAGTGGCCGACGGGTAAGCATCTCTCCGGTCCATCCACCGTGGAGCGGAGCTTCAGCATCGACCAGACGCCGGTTTACCTTCGCGCCGGAGCAATTGTGCCCATGCAGCCGCCGATGCGCTATACCGGCGAGAAGCCGGTGGATCCGCTGATTGTGAACGTGTGGCCCCTGGAGCCGGGGTCGGCTTCGAGCTACTCGATGTATGAAGACTCAGGGGTGTCGGTCGAGTATCAGCGCGGAGTGTTTGCACGCACACCGATCAAGGCCACGCAAAACGGCGAGACGCTGCGCGTGGAGATGGGCCCTGTGCAGGGCAGCTACCCCAGCATGAGGATGACGCGCAGCTACGAGTTGCGCCTGCCCGGAGACTGGCCGCCAGCCTCAGTGACTGTGAACAGTGTGCCGGTGAAACAGGCCGCAGCGACGGGCAAAGGTGGCTGGTCATTTGAGGGCAACACGCTGACGACGGTGATTCCTGTGCCAGCGGCGAGCGTGAAGACCAGGGTCGTCGTAGAAGTGCGGCGTGCGACAGGCCTGACGGCGCGGCGGCGCGAGTTGGACGGGTTTGCCGGAGCGATGACGCGGCTGCGGGGCGCGTACGATGCCATGCACCAGACAGAGCCTGTCTCCGACCCACCAGATGTGCTTGTCGACGCCACGCAGGCCGGCGATCGGCTCAGCTATCACCCCGAGACAGCACCGCAAGAGATCGCACACTTCCACCAAGTGCTACCTAAAGCACAGGCCGCGGTGGCAGAGATCGGCGCGACGTTTGCGGACCACGTGGAGGAGCGCATCAATCGCTACTCGTCCGAAAAATGGCGGCCAGGGGGCATGGACATGACGTCTCAGAAGCAACACCGACTGGACGCCATGGCCAAAGCACAAAGGCTGGTGACGGAAGCGAGCAAATAGAACACAAGCCGGCGGCCGCAGCGGCTATCCGGATTGCTGCTCAGAACAGCACGAAGAACCCGCAGCCTTGATCTGCAAAATCTCCGGCTGCACATAGCCCTGCGCGGGATCCACGACATACCCGTCGGCGTACTTATCGTGATGGCGAACCCAGGCCATGCTGTGCTTCAGGCCCTCCTCATCGCGGCCCTTCGGCACATGATCAAGGAAGTTATAGGTGCCGACAAAAATGTCGAGACCGCGCTCATAGCTCGAATACGTGTGGAAGACATCCCCCTTCGCGTCTTTGGCAAACACACTCAATCCGGGCCCTTCCTCGCTGGGAAACTCCATCTGCCTGTAGTTGTATTCCACTTTGCCCTTCGCCCGTTCTTCCGGAGTGAAGGACACGTGATAGTCGTAATTGAAATCGCTGCCGAAGGACGAAACCCACTTGAATTTCCAGCCCATACGCTTCTCGAATGCTTCAATCTCCGCGATGGACGCGCGCGAAACCACTGCGAAGGACACGTCACGATTGGCAAGATGGATCGTCATCCCGTCGAAGTGGTCGGCAAGATAAGAGCAGCTTGGACAGCCTTCGCTCCAGCCAGGGCCGAACATAAAGTGGTAGATCACAAGCTGGCCGCGGTTGTTGAAGAGATCGGCTAAGGTCTCCTTGCCGCTGGGACCATCGAAGACATACGCTTCCTCCACTTTTTCCCAGGGTAACTCGCGGCGCTCGCGACTTAGCTCGTCGCGCAGACGGGTAAACTCTTTTTCCTTCGCCAGGAATTTCTTGCGCGCGGTAAGCCAATCTTCGTGTGAAGCGACCTTCGGTTGCTCAATTGCGGTCAGGGTGCTGGACATACTGATCCTCCTTTGTTCCGGATTGTATGGGGATTTGATGCGCGGTTTTCTTCGAGCGGATTTTCATGACCACAAGGGCCGCAAGCCCGCCGGTCGAAGTGGCTTTAACAGCAACCAGAGCCACGGCTGCGAGGCATACAGGACACATAATCTCCTCCGCTTCAAGTCGACGGCGAATGCGACGAACCGCCTGTGAAGACTACTTGGTTTCTGCGTGCTTTCGAATACGATCGAGCAGCGACGACCAACCGTTGCCCACGCCGCCTCTGTGGTCGTCTTGAATGAAGCCGAGCGCGCTGTGGCGGAACTTGATCAAGGTCCCGCCCTCAGCTTCGGCCAACCTGTATTGGACGTTGGAGACGAAGGGATAGGATGCAAACAGTGGGCCGCATATTTCAAGTAACGTTGGCCGCTTAATGGCCTGAACATGGCCCCACAGATGGCCGTTGTTGTCGCCCAGGTCGCGGAACCACCGGCCGCCTGGCCACGGCTCAATCTTCATCGGCATGGGATCGCCTTCTCCCCGCTGATTCTCGGGCCCCATCTGTTCAAGCAACGCGGCGAACGTAACTTCGAGCGACGCGCGAATGTGGATCTCTTGCTTGATGTCGAGGGTCATACTCTCAACGCTCAGTGCTGTCGTGCTCATGAATCCTCCTTGGGGTCAGTCTCAGGTTTCATTTCGGGGACTTCGGAATAGCCTGTACGTCGTTCATCTTTTCTTCTGCGAGTTGTTTTACGCGGCTTAACTGATGCCGCCAGAATTGCTCGAAAGTGCCTGCCCAATCGTGCAAGGGGCGGATTGCCTCCGCGTTGGTTCGATAGAGCCTGTGCCGGCCGTCGCGGCGCACGTGCACCAGGCCGACATGGCGGAGCACACACAGATGCTTTGAAACCGATGGCTGGTCGAGACTCAAGGCGGCCACGATGTCCCCGACGGGGCGCTCCTGGAGCGCGAGATAGCTGAGAATCTGCCGGCGGCGGGGCTCGGCTACGGCGTTAAACGCGTCGGAAGTGGTGGCTGCGCGCGGCATGAGAAGAACATTACATACCTATATGGGAATGTGTCAAGAGTCTTTTTGAGGCTGGGACGATTTTTTCCAACTATTCGGTCGGGGCAGCCAATGCTTTCTGGCGGCAGGGCCAATTTCTGATACGTCTTCTTCGCAACGATTTTGGCGCAGGTCGCCGCTGCCCGCGCTATAGTTTGCGGAAGAGCATCTAGCTATCCCAAGAGGACCTGTCCGCATGACCTTTGACCGCCGAGCTTTTCTCACCGCCTGTTCCCGCGCGGGCGTCGCTTCCACGTTGTTCCCTGGAGTCTTGTACACTCTTGCGGCGCAGGCGCAGGAGACGAGCCCAGGTACGAGTGCGGCGGCCAAGCCGGCCGAGCTACCGAAGATAACGGCGGAGATGATTGACCAGGCGGCGGCGCTGGCCGGGGTGGGGCCGTTCAGCGCGGAACAAAAGAAGATGATGCTGGACGGGCTGAGCGACCAGCGGGATTCGTATGCGCCGATCCGGGCGTTGAAGATGGCGAACTCCATTGCGCCGGCGTATGTGTTTCATCCGCTGCCGGCGGCGGCCAAGCCGGAGCCGGAGTGCGAGACGAATCCCCTTGCTATCGGCGGAGAGGATGTCGGGATTGATTATGTTGGCAGCCCGGCGCAAGCGCCATCCCGCATCGAGGACTTGGCCTTTGCAACAATTGGCGATTTGGCCCGCCTATTGAAGCTTCGCAAGATCACCTCTGTCGCATTAACGAAGATGTATCTGGAGCGGCTGAAGCGCTACGACCTGAAGCTGCGCTTCGTCATCACGCTGACGCAGGAGCGTGCGCTGGCACAGGCAAAAGCCGCGGACGATGAGATTGCGGCGGGGAGATATCGTGGGCCACTCCACGGAATTCCATGGGGTGCGAAGGATTTGCTGGCAGTGAAAGGGTATCCGACGACGTGGGGCGCGGGAGGCCTTGAGCACCAGATGATCGATGAGGATGCAACCGTTGTGCAGCGACTCGACGCAGCGGGCGCCGTGCTGGTAGCGAAGTTCACCCTGGGCGCCCTGGCCATGGGCGACAAGTGGTTTGGCGGAAGGACGCGCAATCCATGGAACCCCGAGCAGGGGTCGAGCGGTTCATCGGCCGGCCCGGCCAGCGCGGTGGCTGCGGGTTGCGTGGCCTTTGCAATTGGATCGGAGACGCTCGGTTCGATCTCCTCGCCTTCCACGCGCTGCGGGACCACGGGATTGCGCCCGACGTTCGGCTTTGTGCCCCGCACGGGCGCGATGGCGCTGAGTTGGACAATGGACAAGCTGGGGCCCATTGCACGATCGGTGGAAGATTGCGCACTCGTTCTGGAAGCGATCTATGGACCGGATGGGAAGGATGCGTCGGTGGCGCCAGCGAAGTTTAACTGGGAGCCGCGGTATGACTGGAAGCACTTGCGCGTCGGCTACCTGAAGAGTGAGTTCGATCCGCCTGCGCCGCTCAAGCTGCATGAAGCCGCGGCCAATGAGACTGCGGAAGAGAAGCTGAAGCGCGAGGAACGCAACGCCCAAATGAAGGAAGGCCGGACGCGGCGCGATTACGACCGTCGCTACGAACTCGCCGCGCTGGACAAACTGCGGGCGATGGACGTGAACCTGATTCCGATGGAACTGCCCAAGTTGCCTTACGGAGCAATGTCGGCACTATTGACGGCGGAGGCCGCAGCGGCCTTCGATGACTTGACTATGACGGGCCGGGACCGGCTGTTGACGGAACAGGGCGTGGAGGACTGGCCGAACGACTTCCGCATCGCGCGCTTTTATCCGGCGGTGGAATATATCCAAGCCAACCGGGCGCGGACGCTGGCCATCGAGCGGATCTCGGCGCTGTTTGAAGAAGTGGACGTGATTGTGACGCCGACAAGCGATACGCAGCTGGTGGCTAGCAATCTAACGGGCCATCCGGCGCTGATTTTGCCCAACGGACTGCGCGGGGCCGATGCTCCGAAGCCGCCTGCGATCGACGATGGGGACAGCGATGATATCGGCGGCCCGGGAACGCCGGTGTCTTTGACATTTTTGGCCGCGCACTATCAGGATGCAAAGCTGTCGGCGTTTGCGCGCGCCTACCAGGAGGCGACGGGGTTCCATAAGCTGCATCCCAAGCTGGACTGATCGAAGTGGGTATCGCGAGCCATGGGTCGCGCAAGTACTGGCTCGCCTGCCGTCGCGGTCTGCAATACCGGAGGTGCCATGTACCATTTGGTCATGGCGCTCGTTGAAGTGGATGCGGTGTGGAAGAGATACCCGAGGCGGGCGGGGCTGCGGACGGAAATGCAGACGGTCGTCGAAGATGTTTCGCTCTCCGTGGAGACCGGGGAAACGATGGGATTGGTGGGCGAATCGGGATCGGGCAAGACAACTCTGGCGCGGATGATTCTGGGGCTAGCGAAACCTAGCCGGGGCAGCGTGCACGTGAACGGCACGGACGTGGCGCGGGCTTCGGGGGCGGACTTGCACCACCTGCGCAGGCAGATGCAGCCGGTTTTCCAAGACCCGTATGCGGCCTTGAACCCGCGCATGACGGTGCTGGAGATTGTGACCGAGCCACTGGTAATTCATCGGCATGAAACGAGGATCAAGACGGACCGCGCGAGCTTGCGTACCAAGGCCGAGGACCTTTTGCGCGAAGTGGGATTGGAGGAGTCTGCGCTCGGTCGCCATCCGCACGAGTTTTCTGGCGGTCAGCGGCAGCGCATCAATATTGCGCGCGCCCTGGCGCTGAGGCCGAAGCTGCTGATTCTGGATGAGCCGGTTTCAGCGTTGGACGTGAGCGTGGGCGCACAGATTGTGAACCTGCTGCGGCAGTTGCAGCGCGAGCACGGGCTGACGTATGTCTTTATCTCGCATTCCATGCCGCTGGTGCGCTATTTGAGTACGCGTATTGCGGTCATGGAGCGCGGGCGACTGGTGGAGACGGGCGACGCCGAAGCGCTATGCGCGAATCCACGGGTGGCATATACCCGTCAACTGATCGCGGCCACGCCGGAGTTGCCTGCGAGCGTGGCCTGATCGAATTGCGAGAACGCCGGGCCCTATTGGTGTTGCGGCGCAGGGGCCGTGCTGGTTGGCGGCGTAGTCGGAGCCGAGGTGGCTGGCGGTGTTGACGGAGCTGGAGCTGGAGGTGTTGCTGGAGCCGGTGTGGTTGCTGGAGCAGCCGGCTGCCCTGCCGTTGGCGGCGTTCCAGGCGTCACCGGCGGATGATTGGGCGGCAGGGGCATGCCAGGATGAGGCGCATTTGCGCCGGGCATCGGATGGCCCCCGGGCATTGCGCCCATCGGCTGATGCATGGGCGGAGGTGCGGGCGCGTCGGCCACGCTGACAAGTTCCACATCGAAGATCAGGTCAGATTTTGCGGGAATTCCCGGGTGCTCCGCACCGCGGTCCGGCATGCTTTTGGTTCCGTACGCCAACTGCCAGGGAATAAACAGGCGGCGCTTGCCTCCGACCTTCATGCCGACGAAGCCCTGGTCAAAGCCAGGAACCGTTCCGCCGACCCCCTGATGAAATGGAAAGGGTTGCGGCGCGCCCATTTTGGGCTTTCCGTCGTCGCCCATCACAAGCTTACCGTCTTTGTCTCGTATGGGCGGTCCCGGATGGTCATAGGAGGAGTCGAATTTGACTCCGTCGGAGGCGCGATAGCCTGTGTATTGGACCGTCAGAAGCTTGCCCTCCTCGACCACGGCGCCGGTACCAACCTTGATCTCCTGATAACGCAGAGCAACCGCGAAGATCGGCTTCTGGATTCCCTTGTATTGTGGAATTCCAGGGGGTGCCTTGATGAACGCCGCGACTGCCGCGGACGATCCCGCGGTCGCGTGTGCGGCCGGCTTGACAGCGGATGTCGGCGCAGATGCCGGCTTGGCGGGCGTTTGGGCACTTGCAGCCGCGGTGCTTGCTGCTATCAACAGAATCAGAAGAGTGTGTTTCATTGGGTAATCAAGCTCCATTGTGTTCTTGACCGGAGTGTATCAGGTGATCCCGGCGCGGAGTTTGCGCTAAGCAATGCGATCTCGGATCAGGATCGCACGCTGAACCCAGTCTCAAGAAAGCAAACCTTATGCGCCTTCATGCAATTAGGATTTAGAGTGGATTATGGTTCCCGCCTTCGTTCATCTCCTTCACATTCTCTGGCTTCCGGTGGCCTCATTTTTTGCCGGGGTGTTGAACACCATCGCCGGTGGGGGATCGTTTCTGTCGCTGCCGGCGCTGCTGGCCTCGACGGCTGCCGCGGGGGTGGGCGCGGTGTCAGCGCAGGCTACAAACACGGTGGCGCTGTGGCCGGGACAGTTGACCTCACTGGTGGCATTTCGCCAGCAACTGCGGGCCTATGGATGGAAATTGCTGCCGCTGGGCATTGCGTCAGGAGTTGGCGGCGAGATCGGAGGATGGCTGCTGTTGCATACCGGCAACAAGCGGTTTCGCGAATTACTCCCGTGGTTGCTGCTGTTTGCGGCGGTGATGTTTGTGCTCAGCTTTCCGCTTGGACGCTGGCTGGCTAACCTGTCCGGTGGACGGCGCTACAACACGTGGCTGATTGTCGGCATGGTGGTGGTGAGCGTGTATGTGGGGTATTTTGGGGCGGGCGGAGGGTTTCTGGCGATGGCGTTGTTCGGCATTTGCGGCGTGCACAACATTCACGAGATGAATGCGCTGAAGGTGCTTACAGCGGCCGTATCCATTGGAATTCCGGCGATTACGTTCATTGTGGCGGGGCGGGTTGTGTGGCAGTTTTGCCTGATAATGGCGCTACTTGCGGGACTGGGCGGCTACCTGGGCGCGCACTACAGCCGGCGGGTGAACCAGCGGGCGATGCGCTGGACGGTGGCGGTGATTGGGTTTGTTACGGCGGGGTATTTCTTCCTGGCGAACTACCTACAGCATCCCTGAAATGTTGGCTTACAGGGTTAGCTGAATAGTCGAATAGGTTGCCTACAAAGTTGCAAACCGGGGCAAATGGCTGCTTATAGGGTTGCATTTCTTTGAGGCCTTAACTTTGTGGACAATGCGTGGGAGCGAATCGGTTGCTAAGAATTGAACATTTGGAGGCAAATGGTTGCAGAGAATTGAATACATTTTTGCAAAATGCGCTGAAACTGCACGGGATATTGACTTAAAGCATTGAAACTGCATGATTTATTTGTGTTGTTGTTGACTGTGCATGTGCGGTCGGAAATGGTCTGTTCTGCTGGCTCAAATTCGGTGCTGGGGGTGACCAGCATGCGATCCCAGGTCCCCAGAGGCGAGGGACCTGGGGCACCCGGCACAGTCCTGGTACTGGGGTGAGTGGACCACCTGCCGCAGGCCTCGAATCGTAGTGGTATCCCAGGTCCCCAGAGGCGAGGGACCTGGGGCGCCCGGATTTATGGAGGAGGATCTGCGCCATCGGCGTAATCACGATGCAATCTTTTCCGAAGACCCGCTCATCGCCATAAGGCATAAGGCTGTCGATGAACGGGGCACAGTCCCGGTACTGGGGTGAGTGGACCACCTGCCGGTTTTTTCAGCGGGCCAGCAAGGCTGCGAGGAGAGCTGTTCTGGGGGCCAGATGCTCGATGACGATGGATTCGTGGCGGGCGTGGGCGCCTTCGCCGACTGCGCCCATGCCGTCGAGGGTGGGAATGCCGAGGGCGGAGGTGAAGTTGCCGTCGGATGCGCCGCCGGTGGAGGCTTCTTGGAGCGGGAAGCCGAGTTCAGCGGCGAGGGCGCGGGCCTGGTGATAGAGACGGACGGTGCCGCGGGTGCGCTCCATGGGCGGGCGGTTGATGCCACCGGTGATAGCTAGAGTGCAGCGTTTGTCGGTGGGCTTGAGCGCGGCAAACTTGCGCTCGATGCGCGGGTCGTCGGCTTTGCGGGTGATGCGGACATCGACTTCGGCCCAGGCTTCGGCGGGAATGACATTGGTTTTGGAACCACCTCCGGCGAGGCCGACACTGACGGTGAGGCCGCGCTTGAGATCGGTCCAGGCGCTGACCTTCTCCACGACGCGGGCCAGTTCGCGGATGGCGCTACTTCCCTTCTGAAAATCCACACCGGCGTGGGCGGCAACGCCGGTGATGTCGATGCGCCAGTTACCGGTTCCCTTGCGGGCGGTTTTGTAGGCAAGGCCCTGCGCGGGTTCAAGTACGAAGACAGCGGCGCACTGGGCGGCGAGGCGCTCAGTGATGGGCCGGGAGACGGGGCTGCCTACTTCTTCGTCGCTGTTGAGAAGCAGGACGATTTCCCGGTGGAGGAGAGCGGCCTCCGTGAGCATCTCGATGGCGGTGAAGGCCATGGCTACGCCGGTTTTCATGTCGAGAGAGCCGGGGCCCCATAGGCGACCCTCGGCGATGCGGCAGGGCATGGTTTTGAGGGTGCCGAGGGGCCAGACGGTGTCGAGATGGCCGAGGAGGAGGGTTGGCTTGGGGTAGCCGGGTTTGGATCTTGGGCCGAAACGTGCTTCAAGGACGTCGCCGAACGCGCGCTGGCGGTGCAGTTTGACGCGGCCACCCAGGGCTTTGGCGTGGGCCGCGGCCAGGGCCACACAGGCATCTACGGCGGACTTGTCGTCGGAAGGAGACTCTGCGCGTAGGAGTTTCTGGATGAGGTTGAGCAGCGCAGGCTGCTTGCGGCGGGCTCCCGCGAGGAGGGCGCGCATGGCGATGGGCAGATCAGTAGCGGTGGGCATGGGTGAATCCTTCAAGGAACTTTAGTAGGCCGTTACGTGAAGCGACTCCCTGATTCTACGACGGTTAAAGAGGATCCCTGGCAGCCAACTCCTGACCGCCGGGTGGCTGCATGGGCGCATGGTGTGGTTAAAATGCCACAGTGTGGAGATGGCATTTTGCGTCTAACCTAACGGTTGCGCCCAGATATGCACATGGTTTTGCACAGTTGGAGAGCGAATGTTGGCTAGTCCGGCCCACTTGGAACAGACCATTGCGGCCCTGATTGAATTTGAGGGTGTTGGGCTCCATTCTGGTGCGCCGGTTACCATGCGCCTGCTGCCTGCCGCGGCTGGATCAGGCATCGTGTTCCGCCGCACTGACCTGGACAACTTTGAGATTCCCGCCGGTGGCCGCAATGTGGCCAAGGTGAGCTATGCCACGAGCCTGATGCGGCAGGGCGTTCTGATCTCCACCACGGAACACCTGCTCTCCGCGCTGATCGGCATGGGCGTGGACAACGTGATTGTGGAGTTGGACAACCTGGAGCTGCCGATCCTGGACGGCAGTGCCCTGCCCTACGTGCAGGCATTCCTGAGCGTGGGTATCCGCACCCAGCGCAGGCGCCGCGAGACCATCCGCGTGCTGCGCCCGGTGGAGGTGCGCGAGGGCAACAAGTTTATCGGCGTTTATCCGGGGTCAGGCTACAAGATTGAATATGCCATCGACTTTCCCGCGCCGATTGGGCTCCAGAAGGCGTGCATCGATCTTGCGGCAGAGACATACGGCGCGCTGATTGCCCCGGCGCGCACGTTCGGCTACAAGGCGGACGAGAAGCGGCTGCGCGACATGGGCCTGATTCGCGGGGCCAGCTCAGAAAATGCGATTGTGCTGGGAGCCAAGGGGCCGGAGAACGGTCCGCTGCGGTTTGATGACGAATATGTGCGGCACAAGGTGCTGGACCTGATTGGGGACCTGGCGTTGGCGGGGCGGCGGATTGAAGGCCACGTGGTGGCCGAGCGGGCGGGACACGCGATGCATACGGCGCTGGTTTCGCGGCTGCTGAAGGACCGGTCGGCGTGGGAACTGGCGCATGTGCCGGTGGAAGCGGCGGCGGCGGAAGAGGTTGAGCAGACGGGGCTGGCTGGCGGATCGCTTGCAAGTCCGGCACTGGTTGGGGCCTGAGGGCTGGGAGCAGTTTTCACTTGCGAAACGCCAAATAGCTATAGTTATATTTCCAGCAGGTCTTAGAAGAACAGAAGGACCCGGGCCTGAACCGGTTCCGGAAGATGGCCGGGATCCGGCCCGCAGAATCTAGGAAGTACTCCGCAGGGGCTAAAGCCCGCATTATTTTTCGTCTGCTTACGGCACGACTGAAGTCGTGCCCTGACACTTCTTGCTCCTTGGGTTGAGTTTTTCCGCAACCTCTAAAACCCTTCGGTTCTTGTAGCCGTTTTTGGCACGACTGAACAGCTTGGTGAAAAAGGCCAGATTTGTGACCGATTCTGCTGAAACCATCCCTCGGTGCCTAAAGTCCGTGCGGATTCTGTTGCCTTTGCGGCACGAGTAAACTCGTGCCCTTTCAAAGATTCGAGTTTTTCACCAAGCTGTAAAGTCGAGCCCTGTTACAAGACGCGCCCGAAAGAAGTTTTTCTCAACCTGCGAAGACTCCGTCAATTTGCTTCTCTTTTCATGGGGGTCGAACCCCCCTGTTCCCTCCAAAAATCCGCTGTTCATTTGGCCATTTTTGATTTGCAAGTTTTGCATTGGGTCAACTGAACAGAATGCGCATGGGCGCGGCGGCGGGGAAGCTTTTGCCTTCTTCGGCCAGCGCGCCGGTTGCTGGGTTGCGGGCGAAGACGCTGATCAGGTTGGAGTCCTGATTGGCCACGAGCATCCAGTGCTCGGTGGGGTCGAGGACGAAATTGCGCGGGATTTTTCCGCCGCAGTTGGAGCGGCCGATGGGGGTGAGCGCGCCGGTCTTCGGGTTGGCCTTGAAGCTATAGAGAAAATCCTTGTCGCGGTTGGCGAAGTAGACGAACGCTCCATCCTCCGTGATGACGGTGTCGCAGGCGCGGCTGAGACCGTGAAAACCTTCGGGCAGCAGATCGATTCGCGTGACCAGGGTGAGGCTGCCGTCGGCTTTGTGCAAGGCGAGCACATCGACTGTCGAGTCCAGTTCGTTGATGGAATAAGCGGTGTGGCCGTTGGGGTGGAAGTGCAGCGTGCGCGGGCCGGCGCCGGCGCGGGCATGGTAAGTGCCGGCGGGGGTGAGCATGGCTGTGGCTGTGTTGAGGCTGTAGACGTGGATGACATCGCCGCCGAGGTCGTTGATGTAGGCGAAGCGATTGTCGGGCGAGTAGGACGCGAAGTGGGCGTGGGCGCTCTCCTGGCGGTCCTTGTTGGGGCCATGGACGGTGTAGTGCTCGGTCCAGACGGCGGGGCTGAGGCAGCCGTCGGTAACCAGGAAGCTGGCTGCGGAGCCGCCACCGTAGTCGGCTGCGAGGAGCACGCGGCCGGTTTGGTCGAGCGCGACGTGGCAGGTGCCGGGGCCGGCGGAGTTTTGCGCGGAGAGCGGGGTCAGTTCCCCGCCCTGCACGCGGAAGCTGGCCACTTCGCCGGTGGGCTTGCCGTTGAAGGAATCGACCTCAGAGGCCACGTAAAGAAACTCGCGGCCGGGCGAGAAGGTGAGCCAGTCGATGTTGGCGAGTTTGGCGGCGACGCCGGCGGGGGCGAGCTCGGCGGTTGCCGGGGCCCAGTCGTAGGCCAGGATGCCGTCTGGCGTGCCGGAGCCGATGAAGACGCGCTGGCGGGTGGGCGCGGCGAAGGTGGGGGAAGCGGCGGAGGCGAGTGTGACGGCGGAGGCGGTCATGAGGAATTTGCGGCGGGACAGGTTTGGCATGACAGAAGAGATTGTCGCCGATGGGGCGGGGAGTGCGCTACTGGCGACGGCGGTGGGGCGGGTACTGGTCGAGTTCCGCCGCCTCCGACCCTAGCCGCAAAAACAAATACGCGGCAAGGATGGGGCACCCGACGGGGCACGGCTGACGGGTTCATTGGGCAGCGATCGCAAGCGCCCACTTGTGAGTCTTCTACACTGGAACCGAAGAATCCGATCGCCGAGGGAGCAGGGTTTGTCGCATTTCATCAGCTTTGTACGGATTCCGGCGCTGGCGATCCGGCAGCATCTGCGGCCGCTTCCGCGGCTGGGTGTGCTGGATGAAGACCGGATGCGGATGCACGTGTGGCCGAACGATATCGACCTTAACCTGCACCTGAATAATGCGCGGTACCTGAGCATTATGGATTACGCGCGCACACACATGCTGGCGCGGACACGGCTGCTGGAGCGGATTATCAGCTCGCGGTGGCAGCCGCTGGTGGGCGCGGTGTGGATTACGTACAGGCGATCGCTGCCGCTGTTTTCTTCGTTCTGGCTGACGTCGCGGCTGGTGTGCTGGGACGAGCGGTGGTTTTACATTGAGCAGACGTTTACGGGGCGCGAGGGCTTGGCCGCGGTGGGCTGGGTGAAGGGCGCACTGCGCGACAAGCGAGGCGTGGTGGCGCCGCAGGTGGTGATTGAGGGCGTGGCGCCCGGCGCGGTGAGCCCGCCGATGCCGGAAGCGATTGCCACATGGAACGAGCTGACCCGGGAGAAGCTTGCAGGCGGGTAGACGCGGCCGGCCTGCAAGCGTGATTTTGGCGCGTCGGTTGACGTAGGCCGTTCTGTTGGCGGAGATACCTTTGTCAGCGGCCCAGTGTGAAGATTACGTTGACGGTGGTCTCGACCGCGATGGGCTGGCCGTCGAGCATGTAGGGCCGGTAGCGCCAGGTCTTGACGGCTTCCAGCGCGGCTTGCTGCAGGATGGGCGGACCACTGACGACGCGCGGATTCTCGATGGTTCCACTTTTGGAGATGGTGGCTTGCAGAACCACGGTGCCTTGCGCGTGGATGGCTACGCCGATGGGCGGATAGACGGGCGTCTGCTTGTAGATGAGCAGGCCGTCTTCAACCAAAGAGGAGACTGGCAGCGGGCCTTTGGGTTCCTGACGAACGACGGGTCTGACGGTCTGGGTTGGGATAACCGGACCGGTGCCTCCGGGGACGCCTGTGCCCCAGTTGGATGCGATGGCGATGGGGCCGGGTTCGGGGCCGCTGGGGATGAATGGCACACGCGGAAACGTGCGGGGCGCGAAGATGTTGCCGGCTTGCGTTTCGGTTTGTGAAGGGGTTGCGGGCGCGGGGCGTTGCGGCGGCGGTTGTGGCGGGGCGGGGGGTTGCGGCGCTTCCATGAGGAAGGCGATGGCCTGGCGGGGAAGCGCTTCAGGGTAGATGAGCGGGATGAGCACCAACGCGAGCAGAATGGAGCCGTTGAAGATGAAGGCTGCGATCATCCAGCCGCGGCTGCGGGTACGAATTCTGCCTGAGGATTCGAATGTGGAGTCTTCAAACATGGCCTGCCTCCCGGGAGTTCAAGATTCAGCCGCGCCGGCGGGGAGTCAGGAGAGCCTTGCGCGAGCGCAAGCGGGCGAGCCGCTCGGCGCGCGTTGTTGCGCGGGGAGCGGGGCTTAAGGCACTGCACCCCAGCGAAGAAGATCTGTCGCCGGAGACCATGCCGGTCCTCCGTTTATCCCAATCGGAACCACTGTGCTTGTGTAGACACCGGGGGTGGGTGAACTGTTCCCGGGATAGGAAAAATGTTTGCTGGTTGCGATACACTCCAAGAGGTTTCGAAGGGTCTCCGTTGGAGTTGGCATGAAGCCGTTTTGCTTATTGCTGGTTGTTCTGGCCGCAACTGCACATGCAGATGTTCAGGCGCAGGAAGTTCCCTCGAATGCGACGCCTGCTGCTGCGGCGGCGCCAGATCCGGCGGCTACGCTCCAGTACATTCACGGGGCGTGGGATACGCTGACGCGATCGATGACCGATTGCCACTCGCTGGTGGATGTGAAGGTGTCGGCGAACCCGGTGCTTTACTTGCCGGCGGAGATTACGGCGCCAAAGGAAGTGAATGCTGTGGCCGAGAAGTGTCATGTAAGAGTGGCGGCGCTGCCACGGCGCATTGAAAAGCTGGGAGACGTGGTGCCGGGAGATTTGCCTGCGGCTGGGCTGCTTTATCTGCCTAACTCCTATGTGGTTCCGGGAGGGCGATTCAACGAAATGTATGGGTGGGATAGTTACTTCATTGTGCTGGGGCTTGTGGCCGATCATCGGGAGGCGCTGGCGAAGGGGATGGTGGATAACTTCCTGTTTGAAATTGAGCACTACGGGGGCTTGCTGAATGCGAATCGGACTTACTATCTGACGCGCTCGCAGCCGCCGTTTCTAACATCGATGATACGGGCGGTGTATGAAGACCCGGCGAGTTTCCCGGCTAGTGCAGCGGGACGAATAGAGGCGCGGGAATGGCTGGAACGCGCTTACACGCTGGCGGAGAAGGACTACGCGACGTGGATGCGGCCGGAGCATAAAGCGGGGACAACGGGGCTGGCGCGCTACTTCGATTTTGGGACGGGGCCGGTGCCGGAGATGGAGGACGACAGCACTTACTATTCCGACGTGATCCGGTGGGTGGTGGCGCATCCGAAGGAAGGCGGCGAGGCGTTTCTGGTGAAGGCGTCGGAGCATCCTGATGCGGCGGAGGCGGCGCGGCTGAAGCTGACCAGTTGCGATGTGCGGGCGAGCGTAGTGTGTATGCGGGCGTGGGCCGCGGGTTACCGGCTGAGCCGCGATTTCTATCTCGGCGACCGTGCCATGCGCGAGTCCGGGTTTGATCCGAGCTTTCGGTTTGGACCGTTCGATGGAGCTACGCATCACTACGCGCCGGTGTGCCTGAACAGCCTGCTCTATCGCTACGAGAAGGACCTTGAGCACTTTGCGCATTTGCTGGCACAGCCCGAGGAAGCGAGCCGATGGGATCATCGGGCCAAGGAGCGCGATGCGGCGATGCAACGCTACTTGTGGCGGCCCAAGGAGGGTGTTTATGCAGACTGGGATTTTGTACACGCCAAGCCGTCGGGTTATGGGTATGTTACTTCGCTTTATCCCTTGTGGGCCGGCGTTGCCACGCGGGAACAGATGACACAGATCGTGGACAAATTGAGCGTCTTCGAGCGGCCCGGCGGGTTATCCATGAGTAACTTCAACTCCGGAATGCAGTGGGATGAGCCGTACGGCTGGGCGCCAACCAATTGGATTGCGGTTGCGGGGCTGGAGGCGATGGGGTTTCGCGAGGCTGCACAGCGGATAGCACGCGCATTCGACGCTACCGTCGATGTTGGATTCGCGAAGGATGGGACGATTCGCGAGAAGTACAACGTGGTTTCAGGGAACGCGAATGTGCAGGTAAGCGCCGGTTACAAAACCAATGAGATCGGGTTTGGATGGACGAACGGGGTGTATCTCAAGATGAATGAAGTGATGCAGAGACCGGTGGCGGGCAAGCCAAACCAGGTCTCCGACCGCGTAGATCCGTTTGTTGAGGTTCATGCTTTCCCAGGTCCCAGAATCGGGACCTGGGAGAGCCGCCATCGCACGGAATCATGCGGTCAGAGGCCAGATGATTGAGGTTCCATATTGAAGAGGGCGGTTACTCCGGCAGCGTGAGCTTACCTGCGATGCTGAAGGTCTGGGTCAACACTTGCGCGCCGGTCTTCGGCTGGCCGCCGCCAATGGAGACGGCATACTGGCCCTCTGCGACGATGGGCTCTCCGGCTTCAGTGACCATGCTCAAGTCGCGAGGCTGCAGGTCGAAGTGAACTTTCTGCGACGAGCCTGCCTCAAGATGAACCCGCTGGAAACCTCGCAGAGCGCGCAGCGGCGCGCCGGGAACCTTCGGGAATTCAAGATAGAGCTGTACCACTTCATCGCCCGCGCTACGACCCGTGTTGGTCACAGTGACTTCAAAGGGGACCGGGGTTCCCGCCTGCAGAGGGGTGGATGGTCCGGTAAGGCCGCTGTAGGTGAAACTGGTATAACTCAGGCCGTAGCCGAAGGGATAGAGCGGAGTTCCTTCAAAGTAGCGATAGGTGCGGCCTTTCATGGCGTAGTCTTCGAAGGGCGGCAACTGATTTACATCCTTGTAGAAGGTTACGGGCAAGCGGCCTGCTGGGTTGTTGCGGCCGGAGAGAGTTTCCGCAACAGCAGCGCCGCCTTCTTCGCCCGGATACCAGGCATCGAGGATGGCGTTGGCGTGCTCTTTGGCCCAGTTAACGCCGAGGGCGCTGCCGTTGGTGAGCACTACGACCAATGGCTTGTGGGCCGTGGCCAGCAGTTCAAGCAGATCCTGCTCGGGCCTGGGCAGGTCGAGGCTGGTGCGGTCACCACCATTGAAGCCCTCTTCATGCACCTGCATCTCCTCGCCTTCAAGTTCGCTGGTGATGCCTACGACGGCGACCACAACATCCGCGGCGCTGGCGGCGGCGACGACGGATGGATCGGGGTGGCGATCGACCCTGGCCCAGACAAGACGCAGATGCGGAGCGGTTTTGGTTGTCCTGCAGTACTCCACCAACACCTGGTAGGGCTTGCCTTTCTCTAAGTGAACGCGGCCTGTTTTGGTTTCAATGCCGTGCGGATAGTCGGCATTGGTGATGCTTTTGCCGTCGAGCGAGAGACGGAAGAAGCTATCGGTTTCAATGCCCAGATCGTAGTC
>Ga0302319_10006913_pt1 | contig 22409 bp, 22 predicted proteins | sample Bog_T0_2_FD_203319 | JGI IMG/M metagenome (GOLD analysis project Ga0302319, IMG submission 203319) | Peat permafrost microbial communities from Stordalen Mire near Abisko, Sweden - Bog_T0_2 | ecosystem: Environmental > Terrestrial > Soil > Wetlands > Peat | place: Sweden: Abisko, Stordalen Mire... | reverse complement strand
ACGCTGTCACCCACTTTTAATTCCTGCGCGGTGTTGAACAGGGCGTTGATGTGTTTGCCGCCGCGCAGCATTTCCATGCCACCAAGGGTTTCCATGATGATCCATGCGGCGAACACCACCAGGACCACAAAATAGCCGAGCTTGGTTTCAAGTGAATTTTTCATAGGCTTGATTTGGTTTCGTGTTTGAAGTCAGCGTTCAAAAATTTCTGGACGAGCGGGTCGTTGAACCGCTTCACCTCATCGGGCGTGCCTATCTTGAGGATGCGACCGTCGTTGATGACGGCGATGCGGTCGGCGATGCCAAATGCCAGGGCGCGGTCATGCGACACGACGAGCGACGTGACGTGGATGCGCTTGTTCAGTTCCAAAATCTCCTCGCCGATGACGACGGCGGAAAGCGGATCAAGTTCGCTGGTTGGTTCGTCGTAAAGAATCAACTGCGGTTCGATGACCAGCGCGCGGGCGATGGCGGCGCGTTTTTTCATGCCGCCGGAAAGGTCGCCCGGCATTTTGTCGCCGGCGTCCTTCAACCCGACGTCCTTGAGTTTTTCCGCCACGATGCGCGCGATTTCCTCCGGCGGCTTGAGCCGGTGCTCGGTCAAATAAAGCCCGACGTTCTCGCCGACGGTGAGTGAGTTGAGCAGCGCGCCGGACTGGAAGACCATCGCCAGCCGGTATTTGTCCGCAATTTCGGGAGATTCGATGGACTCGCCGTTGATGAGGATTTCGCCGGCGTCAGGCGGTTCGAGGCCGATGAGGTGTTTGAGCAAAACGCTCTTGCCGCTGCCGCTGGGCCCCATGATCACAAAAATTTCGCCGGGCTTGACCTCGAAATCAATGCCCTTGAGCACTTCCTGTCCGTCAAAACTTTTGCGCAGCCCGCGCACCTGTAGGCTGACGCCGGAATGGTTGTTGGCCGGGCTGTTCATTTCAAAAGAATGCGCGTGAGCAGGTAGTCAAAAATCACGATCAGCACGATGGAATTCACAACCGCTTTCGTCACCGAACGGCCGATGCCGCGCGGCCCGCCGATGGTCACCAGTCCCTGATGGCACGAAACGACGCCGATGATGAGCGCGAAGCAGAAGCTCTTGAACACGCCGTTGGCGACATCCATGGGTTTCACGATGTCACGCAGATCGGAGAAGAACGCCTGGATCGGAATGCCGATGTTATTGTTCGCCTCCGCGACGACCGCGCCGCCAAACCAGCCGACAAGGATGGCAAAAACCACCAGCATTGGCAGCGCGAAGGCCATGGCGACCACCCGCGGCAGCACGAGATAGTGAACCGGGTTGATGTTCATCGTGCGCAACGCGTCAATTTCCTGATACACGCGCATCGAGCCGATTTCCGCCGCCATCGCCGAGCCGATGCGGCCTGCGATGAGGATGGCCATCATCACCGGCGCGAGTTCCTTGGCGATGGCGATGCCAACCACGCCGCCGACGGCGCTGGACAGGCTGCGCTCCACGAGCACCGGGCCCGTTTGCAGCGCGATGACCGCGCCGATGAAAAACGACAGCACGCAAACCATCAACAAACTGGCGTTCCCAATTTCAAAGAACTGGTCAAACACCTTCTGCCGCTGCCGCCACGCGAGCGGCAACGACAGCAACGTCCGCCAAAACAGCAGGACCATTTCTCCGACGTTCTCAAACATAATGCGCGAACCGTTTCATTTTGCGAACTCGCCTGCCGGTTGGTGGGTTTTCAACACCGGAATGTAAAACAGGCGCAGCCGCTCATTTTCTCCATCAGATTGATACTGGAAAAGGCCGAACAGGAGCGAGCATTTTTTCGAGTCCGGCGTGGTGTCACGGCGGTAAAGATTCCACAGCAGGGACTGGCTGGCGGCGCCGGTTTTGGGATTGTGCTCCCATCGCCACAGCGACCAGAGCGGCGACCAGTTGCGCTCGACGCCGCGGTTGTCCGGCAGCGCGGGCTCGACGGGCGCGAAGATTTGCAGGCGTTCGTTGCCGTCAAAATTGCGGTGCCACGTGAAAAACGGCCACATGTCCAGGCGTTTTTCCGCCGCGCCGGTCTGCGTGTTTTTTTCCGTCGTGGAGGAATAAATATAAAACAGGACGCTGTCGCGTGTCAATGCCAGCGGGTCGGCATGGATCTCCTTGTGGCGATAGATCGGCCAGAGATATGAATCGGTTTCCAAGGTGTCGTTTTGCGACCGGCTGAACAGCGGGAACACGCGCGAGGTGGTCTTGCCTTCGCCCCGCGCAAAAATCACAAACGGCCACGGCGCCTGCCATTCGCGATATTTTTTCTCGCGCTCGTCAATCCAGGTGAAAAGCGGCCAGATTACCGTGGTCGAATCAAGCTTGGGCGAGCGCGTGTAGGTGTAAAGAGGCCAATCAGCGCGGAATTTTTCCAGGTCGTCGGTGCCGATGCCGTTGTTCTGCCAAAAATGGATGGGCCAGAGCGCGAAGTATTTGTCATATCCGCCGACGAGTTCAGTATCGCCAAATCCATTGGTGATGGTGGTCACGACTTTGTGCCGGACGCCGAAGAGCGGCCAGAATTGCCAGCCGCGCAGACCGTCGCCATGCTGCAAATCGAAAACCGGAAAAAGATAATTGTCGGTGACGATGTCGCGCTTTTGCGTCTCGCTGTAAATCGGGAACATCACGAAGAAAATTTTGTCCCGCATCAACCGGTTCTGGAGATGGCCATAAAACGGGACGAGCGCGGTGTAATTGTCATTTGTATCCGGCGAACGCTGCTGGAAATAAATCGGGAACAGGGTAAAGCGCCTTTTTTCAGAATCATTCGGCTCCTGACCACTGGCGAAACTGAACAGTTGGATAAGCTGCCAGCGATATTGCGTTCCGTATCGTTCATAAGTCAGGAGCGGATAAATCCAATCATCCTCCTGTGATTCGACGGCGGGATTCTCGTCGTGTGAAAACAGCGGCGGCAACGCCCACGTCGTTTCCGTGTTTTTTTGCTGGTCGTAAAAGAACGGCCCGACGGCTTCCGTGCGTTGTCCCGCATCCAGCGTCAGCGGAAATTCATCAAAAATCAGACCGGCGTGAAAGTTATTTTCGGCAAAGGCCGAAGAGCAAAAACTCAAAACCAGCCCCAGACCGCAAATTTGCAACCCGCGGAATGGCCGTCGTGATTTTTTGCGTCTGATCTTAAAAAATGGTTGTTCGCGATTCAAATTAAATTGTTACGTTATCGTTATTGAAAAAGATTTCCGACGGTTTTTGGTGGATTTGAATTCAGTTTATCATTGATTAACATTCGTATTGACTTTCGCCGGATTTTCTATATGATTTAAGAACAATTGAGGTTTTCACCTCGGTTCCTCCTGACCCGGTGTCGGCAAGGTTTTGTCGGCACTGGGTTGTTTTATTAAAGGACGCCAGCGGCCCAGCAGATTCAGCAAGGCCGGCAGAAAAGTCAAACCCACAATCATGCATGCCGTAATGCCCACGGCCATCACACAGCCCAAACTGTGAATGCCCTGATCTTTGGCGAGAAGAAGACTGCCGAAACCGGCGATGGCCGTCAACCCCGACACGAGCACGGCCTTTCCGGTGCTGCGCGCCAGAATGTTCGGCGTCCGTTCCTCGGCGAAGCGGTTGAGAATTTGAATCCCGTTGGTCACGCCAATGCCAATCACCAGCGGCAGCGTCATGATGTTGGCCAGATTGAACGAGACGCCAAACCACCCCATCAAGCCAGCCAGCCAGAGCGTGCCGATGCCGACGGGCAGCAGTGCCAGAATGACCGCGCCGAGGCTGCGGAAGTGAAAAAAAACCAGCAACGCAATCGCCGCGAGCGAAAACCACGCCGCGTTAACGTAGCTGTTTTTGAGCAGTGTTTCGTATTCCAAAAGTTGCACGGGCGTGCCGGTGACATCGGGGTCCACCGTCCGCAAATCGGCGACAAAGGCCTCCTGGTTCGTGCGCTCCCACACGTCGGCTTTCGGATACACCTGCAGCAGAAATTTTCCGCTCTCGCCGATGAATTGGTCGCGCAAGGCGGCGGGCAAATCTTCCACGCGCAGCGGCCCGGTGACGTTTTGGTTTTGCAAGGACTCGAAGGTTCCGCGCACGTCGGCGAACAGCGCCCGTTGAAACTCCGCCAGCTTGTCCGCGTGCCCGGCCAGCGCGGAAGCGTCGCCGGCCAGCATCGCCTTCCGCAAATCTTCAATGGCTTGGCGCAGCGAAACAAATTGCCTCGTCAATTCGGGATCGCTGCTAACGCCGGGATCATCCAGCGCTGCGCCGCAATAGCCTTTAAGCGAATACAGTGTCCTGCTTAAGGCGTTAATGTCCACCGGCTGCGTGTCCGGCGCGGCAAATTGCAGCGGCGACACTTCCTGCTTGATGGCGCGAACGAGCGGCAGCTTTTTGATTTGATTGGCTTCGATAAAATTCTCAAGCATGTCCGGCGGCGGCTCGATGTCGGCAATCGTGTTGGTAAGTTCCCCCAGTTTTTTCTCCAGCAAAATGGCGTGTTCCAGATTGGTGGCGACGACGGCGCCGAACAGCACGGATTTGTCTGCATGGGTCAATTTTTGTTCAAACACGACCGATGACAGGCTGGGGCTTTGCAATTCCATCAGGTTGTAATCGAATTTCACGTTGCCCCGGTAAATCTGGGTGAACGCAAGCAGGCAGATCAGGACGACCACGCCCGTCACCAGCACGGGCCGTTGCAACCATAGGTTTTCGATGCGGGCGCGTTGTGCGTCTTCGCGCGTGGCGTGGTCAATCACGTTTTGCCGGCCGCGCAACAGCAGAACCGGCAGCATCGTCATCATGGGCGCCAGACACACCAGCAATCCGCCGCCGCAAATGAGGCCCATTTCCTGGATGCCCTTGAAATTCGTAAAATACATTGCCAGGAACGCCCCCGCGGTCGTCAGCGCGCCGGTGAAAATGCCCTGGCCGGTGAAGACCATCGCCTTGGTCAGCGCGGCTTCCTGCGTTTGGCCGTGGCGCAATTCCTCCTCGTAGCGCGTGATCAAATGCACCCCATAGTCAATTCCCAGTCCGATGAGCATCGGCAGGAAGGTGATCGTCAAGATGTTCAAATGCCCGACCGCCAGCGTCGCGAACGCGAGCGTGTAAGCCAGCCCGACAATCAAACAAATCGTCGCCTTCACCGGCCGGCCGGTTTCGTTGTAGCCGTAGATGAAAATCAGCGCGCACAAAATCAGCGCCACAATGCTGGCGAGCGCCATGTCCTTTTGCGACTGCGCCATTTCGTCGTAATCCAGAACCGCCTCGCTGGTCAGGCCGGCGTTGACCCCGGGCACTTCGGTTTTTGTCTGCTGAATCAACCGGCGCAATTCCCCAATCGCCATGTCGTTGAGCGTGTCTGTTGGCGGGTGGGTCACGAGCAGAAAAATCCGGCCGCGATTCAACGTGAGATAAACATCAGACACGTCGCCGGCACCGAACAGCGCCGCCACGCCCGGCGACGGCGGTTTGCCGGGCATTTGCAGATCATCGGTGGCCTGGGTCAGGATGCGCTGCAACACCGGCAGCGCCTGGACCAGCGATTGGGTCTGGGCATTCGTCTCGCGCGGCGCGGTGCGGAACGCGGTGTTGATCTGCTCGAAAAACGAAATCAGATTGGTCGTCCGCGTGAATTGTTTAATGAACGGCAAGTCATCGTGGAGCGTCGTTTGAATCGCGGCCAGATCGTTCGTCGGGACGAAAAACAAGGCCTTCGTGCCCAGCATCGCCGGATTTTGCTGATAAAAAACGTCGCGGAACAAATTGGTTTCCGGCGCCATTTTCACCGCCAGCCGCTCGACAAATTGCCGGTTTTTCTCCGTGTCGCCGCTTTCCACGACCACGACGAAATCGTTGCCCTGTTGTGGAAACTCCTGTTGCAACGCGAGAAAATTCCGGTGATCCTTCAGGTTATGTCCCACGAGATCGTCGCGGTTCGTGTCAAATTGCAAAAACGCGACCGTGACCAGGATGCTGGCAATAAACAGCGCGACTTGCGGCCAAAAAAACCAGCGCGGATGGCGAATCAACGCCGCCGCCAGTTTGCCCAGCAGCCGCGCAAGCAAAGAATCGGCGCTCAACGCATTCATTTCACGAATTAACCGGCTTCCCGGTTTCTGAAAGGAATTGATGCACGCGTTGCCGGCTGACGCCTAAAACCGCGCCGATTTTTGCGTAGGTCCACCCGTTTTTCCGCAGCTTGCGCGCCTTGATCCGCGCGATCAAATTTCGCGGTCCGGACGGACCGCCGGGAGGAAACGGCGGCATTCCCAGTTGCTTTCGACAATTGTTGATGTCGGCGGATGCGGTATCCGGATATTTTTTCCGGATCATGCGCGGCTTCATCCCGGCTTGAAGCATTCTTATAATCTGTTTGGCGGAGGCTTTCATCGGTTCAATTTCACTCGGAAAATTCCGCATTGGAGAAAACTTCCTTCACGTCGTCGTGCTCCTCCAGGGCTTCAATCAATTTGTTGACCGCCGCCAGCGTGGCGGGGTTGGCGCACGGCGCGGTGAGCGTCGGCAGCGATGTGATTTCCGCCGCCTCGCCTTTGATGCCTCTGGCCTCGATTTTTTTGTGCACACTCTCAAAATCCGCCGGCGCCGTCAAAATTTCATAACCGTTTTCATCGGCCTTAAAATCCTCCGCGCCCGCTTCCAGCGCCAGTTCCATCAGCGCGTCTTCGCCTGCGGCTTCTCTTGAGACAATGATCTGTCCTTTGCGTTGAAACAAACGGCTGACCGATCCGGCCGTGGCGATGCTGCCGCCGCCCTTCGTCACGAGGCTGCGGATTTCCGACGCCGTGCGGTTGCGGTTGTCCGTGCTCGCCTCCACCAGCAGCGCCACGCCGCCCGGCCCGTAAATTTCGTAGGTCAAATCCTCAAAGTTTGCCACCTCGCCGCCGCCGGTGCCTTTTTTTATCGCGCGCTCGATGTTGTCGCGCGGCATGCTGGCCATCCTACATTTGAGCAGCACCATGCGCAGGCGCGGGTTCAAGTCCGGGTCGCCGCCGCTGATCTTGGCGGCAATGGTGATTTCGCGCGCGAGCTTGGAAAAAATCCGCGCACGCTTGGCGTCAATTGCGCCCTTGAAGTGCTTGACCTTCGCCCATTTGCTGTGACCGGCCATTGGTTAATTTATGATGTTTGATTGTAAATTTACGATTGCGACGCCGAACTCGAATTCATGACTCAATCGCAAATCATAAATCGCCAATCGTCAATTTCTAGGCGGCCTCCACAAAAACCGCCGTGCCGTAGCACAGCACCTCCGTGATGCCCGGCGCGATTTCCGTCGCGTCGTAGCGCACGCCGATGACGGCATTCGCGCCAAGCTGGCCCGCGTGCGTGAGCATGAGGTTGAACGTGTCTTCGCGGGCGCGCTCACAAAGGTTCGTGTAAAGCGAGATGTTGCCGCCGAAAATCGCCTGAATGCTCGCGCCCACGTTGCCGATCACCGAACGCGACCGCACCATGATGCCGCGCACCACGCCAAAGGATTTGGTCACGCGATAACCGGGCAATTCGAACGTCGTCGTTGTCAATGGATGTGTCTGACTCATGCGGGAATTGAACACCACCCGGCGTGCCGGCAAAAGCGAAAAAGTTCCACGGTTTATGGCGAGAGGAAGGCGAACGCCGGCAGATTCCGCAACACCGTGAAAACCACGGCAATGGCGAGCATCGCCCACAAAATTCTCGCCGGCAAAAACTCTCCGACCGGCTGCCGCCGAATGCGTCTGGCCGCGAACCAGATGCCGCGCCCGGCCGCCGCCGCGAGCAGAACGACGAACAGTGCGTTGTCCTTCAGCGCCAGCGCAACATTTCCGTGCAACAACGCATACGCCGAGCGTGTCCCGCCGCAGCCCGGGCAGTTCCAGCCCGTCAGCTTGTGAAACTGGCAGACGGGATAAAATCCGTTTGTGCTCGGGTTGAAGAAAAACACCACCGCGCCCGCGCCCAGCGCTGTCGCGCCCAGCACAATCACCGCGAACGCCGTCAGCGAAGGCGGCGCGGAAATTTTCGGCGGGACGGGTTGTGAATCGGCGCGCATTAAATTGTTTCAGAACGAACTGCCATTCACCTGGAAGTTGCCCGTCGCCAGGCTCCACATAAAACAAAAGAGGATCAGCAAAAGGCTTGAAATTGAAAGCACCAGCCCGGCAATCGCCTGGGCGCGTCCCTCGTAAAGTTCGGGATGCCGGCTGACTTGCGACCATCCGACGAGCGAAAAAACCAGGCCGAGCAGGTTGAAGGGAAATCCGCCGCAGCAGCAAAACAACACCCACGCCAGAATTCCGCAAATCATTCCGATCGTCGCAAGGGAATTGGTTACGGCCAATCGGCCGGCGGCAAAGCCCGGTTTCAGCGGCGCAATCGCCGGCGGAACCGTTCCGGGAAACCAATTTGCAAACTCCGGCAGCAGGCCGGCAAAATTCCAGTCCTTCGCGCCGTCCACGAACACCGGCGTCCGGCTTTCGACGCGGCCCTCGGCAATCCACTGCCGCAACCGCTCGCCGGAAACCGGCCCGTATTCCCGTCCGTCCGCTCCAATAATTTTATACATGGCTTTTATTCATCGTCGTTCCCGGCGTCCGCGCGGCCGGCGTCCGCGCACACGCCATGTCTCGCGCCTGCCAGAAACTCTAGCAGAACTTTCGCCGGGGCGCTGGTAAATTTTTTCCGCGCATCCGCCAGTGCCGCGCGCAGGTTTTTTCCACCGCGGAACAGCAGATGATAAAGTCGCTTCAATTCCAGCCGTTGTTCCGCCGTGAACCCGGCGCGGCGCAAACCTACGACGTTCAACCCGCAAAGCTCGTTCACGCGCTGCACCACCGTGAATGGCGGCAAATCCTGGCTGATGGCCGCGCCGCCCTGCATCAGCGCCAGCGTGCCGGCGCGCGTGAACTGATGCACCAGGCAATTGCCGGAAATAAACGCGCGGTCCTGCACCACCGCATGCCCGCCCAGCAGCGCGCCGTTGGCCAGAATCACGTGGTCGCCAATGACGCAATTGTGCGCGACATGCGAATGCGCCATGAAAAAATTATCCGAGCCGACGATGGTTTCCGCGTCCGGCTTGGTCGAGCGGTGAATCGTGACGTGTTCGCGGAAAACATTATTGTCGGCGATGCGCAGCCGCGTCGGTTCGTTTTTGTATTTCAAATCCTGCGGTGCGTCGCCGATGACGCAGCCCGCGTGAAACTGGTTGCCGGCACCGATTCTCGTTTCACCTGTCAGATAAACGTGCGGCCCGACCAAGCAATTCGCCCCCAGCTCAACGCCGGCGTCAATCACGGCGAACGGCCCGACTTGAACGGTCGCGCCCAGCTTTGCCTTCGGATGAATGATGGCCGTCGGATGAATCATTTCCACCATAGATTCACATAATTCGGCGCGGATTAAAACTGAATTTTGCCGGTGGCAATTCGTCCTCCTCGGCGTTCTCGTTCTCGTCCCCGAAATTTCATTTTTGTCGAGGACGAGGAGGATTAAGAATCCGCCGCGCGAAGATTCTTTGTGCCATCGCGCCTTCGTGGTTAAATTGAGCCTGAAATGACCGGCGCAGTCACAGGCGGTTCAATTGGCAATCGGCAATCGGCAATCGGCAATCCGTTGCCGGAGCTGCTCGCGCCCGCTGGCGACTGGGACTGCGTGAAAGCCGCCGTCGAAAACGGGGCGGACGCGATTTATTTCGGCCTCGATAAATTCAACGCCCGGATGCGGGCGCACAATTTCACCGAATCCGATCTGCCCAAGCTGATGAAAATTCTGCATCGGCGCGGCGTGAGCGGTTACGTCACGCTAAACACGCTCGTTTTTGAAAACGAACTGGCCAACGCCGAAAAATATCTGCGCGCCATGATTGTCGCCGGCGTGGACGCCGTGATTGTTCAGGATGTCGGCATTTGCCGGATCATCCGCGAGCTGTCGCCGGATTTTCCGATCCACGCCTCGACGCAGATGACCATCACCAGCGCGGCGGGAATTGAATTCGCCCGCGACCTCGGCTGCAACCTCGTCGTGCTCGCCCGTGAATGTTCGATTGCGGAAATTGAGAAGATAAATTCCGCACTCCGCACTTCGCACTCCACGCTTCCTCTGGAAGTCTTCATCCACGGCGCTTTGTGCGTCGCCTACTCCGGCCAGTGCCTCACGAGCGAATCGCTTGGCGGCCGTTCAGCCAACCGCGGCGAATGCGCCCAAGCCTGCCGGATGCCATACGATTTGATTTGCGACGGCAAACCGATTCCGCTCGGCGACCGGAAATATCTGTTGAGCCCTCAAGATTTGGCCGGCTTGGAATTATTGCCGGAACTGGTTCGCGCCGGTGTGGCGTCGCTGAAAATCGAAGGCCGGCTCAAGTCGCCGGAATATGTCGCCAGCATCACACGGATTTACCGGCAGGCGCTCGACAAACTTTCGGAGGGACGAGTTCCACGAGTCTCAAATTATTCTGAACAAAGCGGGACTCCCGGAACCCGTCCCTCCGACCGCTATGAACTGGAAATGTCGTTTTCGCGCGGGCTGTTCACCGGCTGGTTCGGCGGCACCGACAATCAAAAATTGGTCCACGCCCGCTTCGGCAAGAAGCGCGGCGTTTATCTCGGCGAGATTGTGAAAATATTGCGCGATGCGGTGGCCGTGAAACTTCAAGGCCCGCTCAAGCTCGGCGACGGCGTGGTCTTCGACGCCAGTAAACCAGAGGAAAATGAGGAAGGCGGCAGAATTTACGAAATTGGAAAGCGAAAGGCGGAAAACGGAAACGTGCAGTTGGTTGAATTGCGTTTCGGTCACGGTGATATTGATTTCTCGCGCATCCACAGGGGCGATAAATTGTGGAAAACGAGCGACCCGGAACTCGACCGTCGCCTGCGCCGGAGTTTCGCGGGTGACGCGCCGAAGTTTCAGCGGCCCATCGAAATTGAAATCCACGGCTGCGCCGGGAAACCAATCACACTGATTGCCCGCGATGAATTTAGCAATGTGGCGAAAGTCGAATCCGCGATGCCGCTGGCGAAAGCCGAAAAGCTGCCGCTCACGCTGGAAAAATTGCGCGAACAACTTGGCCGGCTCGGTGGCACGCCTTTCCGGCTTGGCGCGCTGGAAAATCTCCTGACGGGCGAAGTTTTATTGCCTGTGAGCGAGTTAAATCGTTTGCGCCGCGAGTTTGTCGCCGAATTGGAACGCCTCCGGGCGCTGCCGAAGCGATGGAAGCTGAACGATTGTAGCAGCCGACGTGAGTCGGCTCTGGCTGGACACTCCGAGATTGATTTGAGCCGGCTCACGCCGGCTGCTACGGCGCAATTGATCGTTCTCGTCCGTAATTTGCCGCAACTGGAAGCCGCGCTGAAATGCGGCGTGACAACAATCTATTGCGAATTCGAAAACCCGAAAAAATACCGCGAAGCCGTGCGGGCGCGTGACGAGTGGCAAGTGACAAGTGACGCGAAACACGCCGGTGATTTCACGTCACCCGTCACCCGTCACCCGCCACAACTTTTCGCCGCTCCGCCGCGCATTTTCAAGATGGGTGAGGAATGGACGCTTGAACAAGTCCGCTCCTGCAACGCCGACGGCTATCTGATCCGCAATTACGACCACCTGAAATTTTTCGCCAACGACCGGCGCGTGGGCGATTACTCGCTGAACATCGCCAACCGGATTTCCGCGGATTATTTCAAAAATCAATTCGGCCTGGAACGCGTGACGGCCAGCTACGACCTGAATTTTTCGCAGCTCGAAGCGTTGCTGCGCGCCGCGCCACCGGAATGGTTCGAGGTGACGATACACCAGCACATGCCGATGTTTCACATGGAGCACTGTGTGTTCTGCGCGTTTCTTTCCAGCGGCAAGGACTTTCGCGACTGCGGCCGCCCGTGCGACCGGCATGACGTGCGGCTGCGTGACCGCGTCGGCGCGGAGCATCCGCTCAAGGCCGATGCCGGCTGCCGCAACACCGTGTTCAATTCACAGGCGCAGACCGGCGCGGAATATGTCTTGAGGATGATCGGACTCGGCGTGCGCCATTTCCGGGTGGAATTTCTCAACGAAACGCCGGAGCAGGTCATACAGACAATTTCCCAATACCACCAGCTTTTGCGCGGCGAAATTTCCGGCACGCAACTCTGGCGCGAACTGAAATTGTTCAACCAGCTTGGCGTCACGCGCGGGCAGATGGGAAAATAAGCGGTTCACGCGTAAAAATATCCCTTATGCCGCGCTCGGCATAAGGGCCATTTCTATCCGGGAATCGTGCAACGCGGATCAACTCTCGTTTGTTTTTCCTCCGATTCGGTCTGGCGTCTTTGTGCCGTTGCAACTATGCGTTAAATCTGAATTTCGAGTTGCTGGTTAATTCCCCTTTGCGCCCTGAACCGCCGCCATTTAACCTCGACGCATGACTTTGACCGAAGTTCTCGCCAATGAGGAACTGCGCCGGAAAGAATTTCCCGTCGCGCGCGACAAAATCTTTCTCGCGCACGCCGGCGTCTGCCCGCTGCCGCGCCGCGTGGCCGACGCGATTATAGAATGCGCGCAACAAAGCACGCTCGGCGACCAGGAGGCTTTCGTGATGCGCCGGATTGACGACGCGCGCAAGCTCGGCGCGCAACTGCTGAACTGCCAGCCGGACGAAATCGCGCTCGTCGGCCCCACCTCGCTCGGGTTGAGCTTCGTCGCCGCCGGGTTGAAATTCCGCCGTGGCGACAACATTCTCATTTACCACGACGATTATCCGTCGAACGTTTATCCGTGGATGGCGCTTGCGGAAAAGGGCGTCGAGGTGCGCCTGCTCAACACGCGCGGCCTCGGCGTGATTCGCGCAAAGGACGTGATGGGACAGGTGGACGAAAACACGCGGCTCGTCGCGCTGGCGTCGTGCCATTTCATCAGCGGCTTCCGGCTGGAACACGATGCCGTCGGCAAATTTCTGCGTGAGCGCGGCATTTTATTCTGCCTCGACGCGATTCAAACGCTCGGCGCATTTCCGACCACGGTGGAGCACGTGGATTTTCTGGCCGCCGACGCGCACAAATGGCTGCTCGGCCCGTGCGGCGCGGGAATTTTTTATGTGCGGCGCGAGCTGCAGGAAAAATTGAATCCGCCCATTTACGGCTGGCACAACGTGCGAAACCCCAATTTTGTCGCGCAGGAACAAATCGTCTTCCGCAGCGGCGCGGCAAAATACGAGGCCGGCACGCACAACCTCATCGGCCTTGTCGGCCTGATTGCCGCGATGGAACTGGCGCTGGAAATCGGAGTCGAAAACATCACCGCCGAACTGCTCCGCAAACGCGCGTGGCTCGTGCCGGCGTTGCAGGCGAAAGGCTTCACGGTGCTGAACGCCGACGCGAAACCGGAAAACGCCGGCGGCATCGTTTCATTTTTCCAGCCCGGAAAAGATTTGGCGGCGCTGCACAAAAAGCTGGCGGAAGCCGGAGTCGTCGCCTCGCTGCGCGGTGACCGGAAGGGACAGCATTACATCCGCCTCTCGCCGCATTTTTACAACACGGACGCGGAATTGCGGCGCGCGCTGGAGTTGGTTAGCGGAGCTTGAATCCGCCCTGAAAAATCACCTCCGCCGCGACCACAATAAAAAAAACCGCGCTGACGACGGCATTGAGCCGGAAGAACGCCAGATTGATCCAGTTCAGGCTGCGGCGGCGCGCAATCCAGTGCTCCATCACGAGGCAGCCGACGATGAGAAACCAGCCGATGACAAACGCGATGCGGAATCCGCACAGCAGTCCGAACGCCAGCAGAAGTCCGCACATGACCATGTGTGCCAGAAACGCCGCTGCCAGCGCATTTTTCGGTCCCCACGCCACGACCAGCGAATGCAGCCCGTGCGACTTGTCGAACTCGTAATCCTGCAGCGCGTAAATGATGTCGAAGCCGACCAGCCATAGAATCACAGCCAGCGCGAGAAGCAACATCTGCAAAATCTCCCAGACGGAAACGTCCGCGCCTTTCACCGCCAGCCACGCGCCGATTGGGGCGAGCGCCAGCGCGAGACCGAGAAAGACGTGCGTGTAATCCGTGAACCGCTTTGTAAGTGAATAAAAGCAAATCACCACGAGCGCCACCGGCGAAAGCCAGAAGCAAAGCGGATTCAGAGAATTGCTGGCGGCAACCAATCCCGCCGCCGCCACAATGCAAAGCAGAATAGCGCCCGCCAATGAAATTTGCCTGGTCGGCAAATGACGATTGGCCGTGCGCGGATTCAGCGCGTCGAACTTGCGGTCAACGATCCGATTAAACGCCATCGCGCACGTCCGCGCGCAGACCATCGCGGCGAGAATCAGTCCGAAAGTTTTCCAACCCGGCCAGCCGCGATGATTGCGCGCGGCCACCATCATCGCCGCCAGCGCGAACGGCAGCGCGAAAACCGTGTGCGAGAAGCGCACGAACGAACCCCACTTTTGAAGAACGGAAAGCATTTTTAATGCAAAGGCGCAAAGGCGCAAAGACGCGGAGAAAGGACCGAAAAGACATTGCGCCTTTGCTCCTTTGCGCCTTTGCGTTGAATTCTCATTCCTTTTCCTCCGACCAGCGCGGCACCAGCTTTTGCGGCATGCCGAGATGGTCGAGCACGCGCGCGACCACTGTGTCCGCCACGTCTTGAATTGTTTTCGGGCCGGCATAAAAACTTGGGTTCGCCGGCAAAATGGTCGCGCCAGCCAGCAGCAGCAATTCCATGTTTTTGACGTGCACCAGGCTCAACGGCGTTTCGCGCGGGACGAGAATCAATTTTTTCCTTTCCTTCAACACCACGTCGGCGGCGCGCAGCAAAACGTCCTCGCTGTAACCGTGCGCGATGCGGCCCATCGTGCCCATCGTGCAGGGAATCACGACCATCGCGTCCGGCGGATTCGAGCCGCTGGCGAACGGCGCGTTCATGCTTTTCAGCCCGTGCGATTTCACGCCGTCGGGCAGGCGCAGGCCGCCGGGCAGTTCCTCCGCGATGACCTGCTGCGCGTAATGGCTCTGCACGACGTGGATTTCGTGCTGGCGCGAATCCAGATTGTCGAGCAGCCGCTGCGCATAAAGCGCGCCGCTGGCTCCGGTGATGGCGACGAGAATTTTCAATTGCGGAAAATCATGCCGCAATTGCGCGCCACAAACAAGCGCGCGAGGAAACACACAATTGACTCCTCGTCGCCCTCGTCCTCGAAAATAGACAATTCGAGGACGAGGACGCGAATGAGGGCGAGGAGGACTGAACTCGAAACAGCTTGAGTCCGGTTTCGCGTTCCGCACAATTGGCGCGTGTTCAAATTTGCGGGAATCATTTTGGCCGCGGCAATGTTTCTGGCCGGCTGCGCCACGCCGCCAGCGCCGCCGCCGGAAGTCATCAGCGAAACCGGGCCGGTGATTTCATCGCCGCTGAACTGGACCAATCCCGCCGCCGCGAAAGCGTTCGCGCCGCAGCCCTCCAAGCCGGTTGCGCCGCAACCCACCATGCAGGTGCCGCCGGTCGTTTCCACTGTTACCATCAACAAACCGCCGGCCACCGTTTCAAATCCCGCGCCGGTGACGACGTGGACCTCGCTGAACCGCTGGGCTGCTGCGCACAACCTCGGCGCGCCGCACCGGCTGACCGGTTTGCCGGTGACCTCGTATGCGCTCGGCTCGAAAAACGGCGTGATGGTCCTGGGAATTGGCAGCCACGCAGCGACCTGGAACGGCGTCGAAATCAATCTTGGCTTCGCGCCGGAGATCATTGACGGCGAAGTTTTCCTGCACGGACTTGATTTGCAGAAAAATCTGGAGCCGCTTTTGTGCGCGCCGCCGCTGACATTCGGCACAAACCGGATCGTCGTCATTGACCCCGGCCACGGCGGCGGCAATCCCGGCACGACCAGCGTTTTGGATGGGCGGCTGGAAAAAGAATTCACACTCGACTGGGCGAAACGGCTCGCGCCATTGCTCGAAACCAATGGCTGGAAAGTTTTTCTGACGCGCACCAGCGACGTGTATGTGACCAATGCGGACCGGGTTGTTTTCGCCGAAGCGCATCATGCGGATTTGTTCATCAGCCTGCATTTCAATGCGACACCGGACCGCGAGAAAAAGACCGGTGGCCTCGAAACCTATTGCATCACGCCAACCGGAATGCCCTCGACTTTGACGCGCGGTTTTGCCGATCCGTGGTCGGAACAATTGCCGAACAACGCCTTCGACGCGCAAAATCTCCAGCTCGCCGTCCGCGTTCATAGCGCAATTTTGCGCGCGGTTGGAATGGAAGATCGCGGCGTCCGCCGTTCGCGGTTCGACACGGTTTTGCGCGGACAAAATCGCCCGGCGATTTTGATTGAAGGCGGCTATCTCTCGAACCCGGCGGAAGCAAAATTGATTGAAAGCGCGGAATACCGGCAAAAACTGGCCGAGGCCGTCGCGGGCGCGTTGCGGCAAATCGAGGATGGAAAATAGAAGATGGAGGATGGACAACAAAACGAGACAGGAAAATGGAGGATGGATTATGGCACTGATTCGCAACTTTCGTGAATTAAACGTCTATAAACTCGCGCGGCAGGAAACGCAAAGAATTTTCGCCCGCAGCCGGAGTTTCCCCGCCGAAGAAAAGTATTCTTTGACCGACCAAATCCGGCGCTCCTCACGCGCTGTCAAGGCTATGGTGGCCGAAGCGTGGGCGCGGCGACGATACCGCGCCGTCTTCATCAATAAAATTGACGAAGCGCTTGGTGAAGCGACCGAAACGCAATCATGGCTGGATGATTGTCTTGATTGCGGCTATATCTCGGCAGATGAATTCGAGCAAATGGACGCTGCCTGGCAAAGCATCGGTGCCATGTTGAATAAAATGATTGCGCGCACAGACGATTTCTGTGGAAAGTCAAACAGCTAAACAAACGCTAATGCCATCTTCCATCCTCCATCCTCCATCCTCGTTTGTCCTGGTCACCGGCGGCGCGGGCTTCATCGGCTCGCACTTGGTTGAACGATTGCTGCATGACGGGAACGTTGTTGTCGTTATTGACGACCTTTCAACGGGCAGTTTGGAGAATTTGGCCCCGGTGAAATCAAACCCGCGGCTGAAAATTGTCCAATCCAAAATTTCCGAGTGCAAACAATTGCCGAAGCTCGCGGCAAATGCCGAGTTCATTTTCCACCTCGCCGCGACTGTCGGCGTGGAACTGGTCGTCAAATCAGCGCTGCACGTTTTGGAATCGAGCTTTCACGAGACGGAAATCCTGCTTCGCGCCGCCGCGAAAAAATCCACGCCGCTCCTGCTGACCTCGACTTCGGAAGTTTACGGCAAGAGTGCAAAGGCAGAATTCAGCGAGGACGACGATTTGCTCATCGGGCCGCCCGGCCAATCGCGCTGGAGCTACGCCAGCGCCAAGCTCACGGATGAATTTCTCGCGCTCGCCTATTCTCGGGAGAAAAAACTGCCCGTTGTCATCGCGCGGCTTTTCAACACCGTCGGACCGCGCCAGACCGGACGCTACGGCATGGTCTTGCCGCGTTTCATCGCCGCCGCGAAGAAAAACGAGCCGCTGAAAGTTTTTGGCGACGGCAGACAATCGCGCTGTTTCTGCCTGGTGAACGACGTGGTGGAAGCGCTTGTGCGATTGCAGAAAGCAGCGCAGGCGTCCCGCCTGCGAAATTCGGCGGCAGGCGAGACGCCTGCGCTACCGGGACAAAGTGTTCTTGGCGAGATTTTCAATGTCGGCGGAACGGAAGAGGTTTCCATTCTGGCACTGGCGAAGCTTGTGGTGAAAACGCTTGGCTCGAAATCGAAGATTGAACGGATTCCCTACGACCAGGCTTACGCGCCGGGCTTTGACGACATGCGCCGCCGCAAACCGCTCGTGGAAAAACTGGAACACCTCGTGAAATTCAAACCGCAGACGCCGCTGCGCGAAATCATCCGGCTGACGGCGAGTTTTTAATGTGTTTCGTGCCAGAAATAAATTCCTGGCTTCCACTCAATGTAATAATTCCAATTGGTGTCATCGGCCTTGAAACTTTGTGAGCCAACATCAATTCCCCAATGACCGAAACCACCGCCCCACACGAGCGAAACATAATTCGAGTTGCAGAAAGCCCATTGAAATGGTGAGCCTTGGCTATTCAAATTACGGATATACAAAGGAACATTTGTCTTATCTATAAATTGCGAACCCGCATTGGTTTTTAAAAAATCTATCGCCCAATTCTGCAAATTGGTTGGATTGGCAGCTCCTTTTACATCTTCGGCAAACTTTGGTAACTGCGTTTCATAACTGGGGTGGCATCCAGTAAGAATGAGAGCAACAGGAATGAAGCGCAGAAAAACCAAGCCCACGCTGGTCAAAAACTTGTTCACACTTTTGTTCACGTTAGTGCCTGCGGTGCTTAAAATTTAATCCCTTCGCGCTTGAGCAGGCTGCGTTTCCAATCCAATCCGCCGGAGAAGCCGCCGAGTTTTTTGTTCGCGGCCAGAACGCGATGGCACGGAACCAGAACCGGAACCGGATTCGCGCCGCACGCGCCGCCCACGGCGCGGACGGCTTTGGGTCTGCCAATCACCTGCGCGATTTCGCCGTAGCTTTTCGTTTTGCCGGCGGAAATTTTCCGCAGCGCGTTCCAGACGCTTTTCTGAAATGCCGTTCCCGCCAAATCCATCGGCGGAAGATTTTTCGGTTTGTGGCCGGTGAGAATATTTTTCAGCACGGTTTTGGTCAAGCGATGCCAGGCGCGGATTTTGGTTGGAACACCGTTTTGCTTGGTAGGGCTGCGCTGCCGCGCAGCTTGGCCGAGCGGCAGCTCGGCCCTACCGTTTCGTTTCGGGAAATTCAATTCAGCTAGACCTTTTTCCGAATAGCGCGCGGTGAATTGTCCATCGCGCGTGACGATGGGCAGTTCAATGAAATTACTTTTCGGATTCATCCCGTCTTTCAATGGTTGTGCAGGAAGGTGTAAAGAATGCCGAAAAGCGTGACGAGCAGGATGCCGACCAGCACAATAAAGCGCCTGCGCGCCTTGCGTTTTTCGCAGCGCAGCGGGCGCAGGCCGCGCACACCGCCGGCGGCGAGATAGGTGACGAGCCGCGGATTGCCGGACTCCGGTCGGCTGAACTGCCGGCGCAGGCGGTTGAGCAGCGCGGGCAAATCGTATTTGCGCACGCCGAGTTCGTTGAACTGGTCCGGCGAGGCAGTCTCGTCGTCCGCCCGCAGCGACTTGATTTCCTCAAACACTGGCTCGTGGACGGGCTTGGGCGGCGGCGCGGGTTCGTGCGAGCGGGCAATGGTCGCGCCGTGCGGCAGCGCGGTGGACCGGAACCGCGGCGTGGTGGTGTGCTGGAGCTGGGTGTCGAGTTTTTTGATTTCGGATTCGAGCGCGGCAATCTGGTCGTTCAAGGCGCGCGCGCGGTCGGAGATGGGATCAACCGGTTTTGCTTTTTGCTTCGCGAGCGCCATATCAAATAATTTACGATTTACGATTTACGATTGATGATTTTAAGGGAATTCGGCAAATCATAAATTGCACATTAATTAACGATGCAACAGAATCGCAACGAACACGCCCAGCGCCGCCAGTGCGACCAGCAGCAGCGGCCAGGTCATTGCGAGGCCAAACCGGCACAATTCGCCGAAGCTCATGCCGGCAAATGGCGAGACGGCGGGCGCGGGCGTGGCTCCGGCTTCGGTTTTTTGCGCGGCCTCGCCGGCGAGCACGGGCAATTTGAGCCGCGCGGAATTCCATTCCATGCGCGCGTTTTCGATGGTGGTGAGCGCGCGGGTGAGCTCGATTTGAAAATTTTCCTTCGTCCAGATTTCGTCGTGGATGGCCTGGATTTTTTGGAGCGCGGCGCGGAAGTCGCCGACGGTCTTGACCATTTGTTCGGCGTCGCGGCGGGCGTTGAACTCGGCTTCTTCGAGCAGGCCGAGGCCGCGCGTGAGGTGGCGGACCATTTCCTGGCGGCCGTTTTGAAACTCAAGCTGGCGGCGGCGCAATTCCTCGAGCGTGGCGCGTTCGCGCTCCAAATCCTCCTGCGCGCGTTTGAGCTCGGCGAGTTTCTGCTGCGCCTCGACGACCTTGCGGTCCACCTCTTCGCGCGTCGGCGCGCGGAGCGGGTCGGTGAGGGACGCGCCGGGCGTCTGGTGCGTTTGGAAATCGGTGTCCACAAACTCCGTTGCATCGTATTCGGCAGCCATGCGGCGAATTTAGTCCGGTGACGTGAAAGTGTAAAGCGGTTTGCGCTGGTTTGTGCTTGTAAATCCGGGATGGAAGTTCTAAACTTCGGTGGTTGGCAAAGCGTCAATTTTGACATGATTGAATTGATTCAGTTTCCGTGGAGTCCGTTCTGCATCGTCCAGCGGCGTATTTTGGAATTTTCCGGGACGCCGTTCAAAACCACGAACATTCCCGTCACCGACCGCTCGCTGGTCTGGAAATTGACGAAACAGCGTTATTACGGCGTGCCCATCATCCGGGACGGCAAATACGTCGTGTTTGAACTCGGTGAGGATACACAGGTCATCGCCAAATATCTCGATCAAAAACTACAGCTCGGCCTGTTCCCGTTCGATCTCGAAGGCGTCCAATCCATCCTCTGGCGCAACATCGAAAATGAAATCGAGGGCGCGGCGTTCCGGCTCAACGACATTTACTGGAAGGAAAACGTGCCGGCGGCGGAGCAGCTCAATTTTCTGCGGCACAAGGAACGGAAGTTTGGCCGCGGGTGCATTGACCAGTGGCGCGCGCAGCAGCCGGACTGGTTGAAGAAACTGGAGCAAAACCTGCTGCCGTTCGAGGAGATGCTGGCGCACAATTCCTTCCTGCTCGGCGAGGAGCCGCGCTTCGTGGATTTCGACCTGTTTGGGATGCTGGAAAACTTTCTTTTTTCCGGCCACTACGAATTGCCGGCGGCGCATCCGCACATCAAGGAATGGTATTCGCGGATGGCCGGATTGAAATTCCAGAGGGAGAAATGAGATTTCACCCAATCTTTGCACAAAACGGCTTGTCCCGGCGGTTTCAACCATTATTTTTACTTCATTGAAAAATTACATTCTCGACACCAACGTTCTCCTTCATGATCCCAATTCCATTTTGAGCTTCGTGGACAACCACGTCCTGATTCCCATCGAAGTCATCGAGGAGATTGACCGGTTCAAGCGCGAATCCACCGACCTGGGCCAGAACGCGCGCAGCGTGTCGCGGATGCTCGACGGTTTTCGCGGCACCGGCAGCTTGAGCGAGGGCGTGGACCTGCCCAACGGCGGCAAACTCAAGATCGCCTTTTACAAAAACGGCCATTCGGGAAACGGCGAAGTCGCCTTCAATGGCAACACCGTGGACAATCGGATTCTGTCGCTTGCGGCGAGCATCCAGAAGACGCAGCCGAAAAACCCGACGATTCTCGTCAGCAAGGACATCAACCTGCGGATCAAGGCCGATGCGCTGGGGTTGCAGGCGGAAGATTACGAGACCGACCGCGTGTTCATTACCGACCTTTACACGGGCATGATGGAAATGGCCGTCAGCCCCGCCAAAATCGCCGAGTTCCGCGCGAAGAGCGAGCTGGCATTGGACGACGGCAGGAAATATTTTCCGAACGAATACTGCACGCTCACCGACGAGTCGAACACCAAGAAGGCCGCGCTCGCCAAGGTGGACGCGACCGGCACGAAATTGATCCCGATCATTGACTGCCGCGACGGCGTCTGGGGCATCAAACCGCGCAACCGCGAACAGCATTTCGCGCTCGACGCGCTGCTCGACGACCGCATCAAGCTCGTCACGCTCATGGGCAAGGCTGGCACGGGTAAAACCCTGCTCGCTATGGCCGCCGGATTGAAGCGCGTCGTGAACGACCGCGAATTTCGCCGGCTCGTCGTCGCGCGCCCGACCATTTCGATGGGCAAGGAGCTTGGCTTCCTGCCCGGCTCGCTTGAGGAGAAACTCGCGCCGTGGATGCAGCCGATTCACGACGCGCTGGAAATGTTGAGCGACCTCAACATGGGTCATGACCACCGGCGCAGCGGCGACCTCATGCGCTCCGGCGCGATTGTCGTCGAGGCGTTGAGCTACATTCGCGGACGTAGCATCGCCAACCAGTTCATGATCATTGACGAGGCGCAAAACCTGACGCCGCTGGAGGTCAAGACCATCGTCACGCGCGTCGGCAGCGGCACGAAAATCGTCTTCACCGGCGACCCGTATCAGATTGACAATCCCTACGTGGACTCATCCTCGAACGGCTTCAATTACGTCGTCAGCAAATTCCGCGACCAGGCCATCGCCGCGCACATTGAATTGCAGAAGGGCGAACGCTCCGAACTGGCCGAATTGGCGGCGAATATCCTGTAACCTCGCGCCGGCTCGCGACATCGCGGCCTTGTTAGACGCCGAATGTTCGGCACCGGCGATGAGTTTGTTTCAGTTTTAGCAGTTGACAAACTGC
>Ga0302319_10006910_pt1 | contig 22411 bp, 19 predicted proteins | sample Bog_T0_2_FD_203319 | JGI IMG/M metagenome (GOLD analysis project Ga0302319, IMG submission 203319) | Peat permafrost microbial communities from Stordalen Mire near Abisko, Sweden - Bog_T0_2 | ecosystem: Environmental > Terrestrial > Soil > Wetlands > Peat | place: Sweden: Abisko, Stordalen Mire... | reverse complement strand
CAGATCGGCCATGGGCGCTTGCGGTGAAGCGGCCACGAGCGCGGGATGCGCTCGAATCAAACCGCAGGTGGTGTAGTAACCGTTGTAAGACGTGCCCATCATGCCCACTTTGCCGTTATTGTTTGGAATGTTTTTCACCAGCCAGTCGATCGTGTCGTAAGTGTCTGTTGTCTCATCTGTGTCTTTTGAGCTGTCCAACACGTCCTTGATGGGCCGCACATCGACAAAATCTCCTTGAGACATGAAGCGGCCGCGCACATCCTGAAAAACGAAGATGAATTTCTCTTCGGCAAAGCCGAGCGGTCCCAGGTGTTTGGGATAGCTCTCGGCGTCATACGGTGCCACACCATAAGGGGTGCGCGTGAGCAAAATGGGGAGCGCGCCTGTATACCCGCGCGGGACATAGACAACAGTGAAGAGTTTGACGCCATCGCGCATACGAATCTGGTGTTCGCTTTTGTCGTAATTGCTTTGAATGTCAAACCGTTGCGCTGCTCTGGCATGAGCCAAAGTGGCAAACAGAAAAAACAAAATACATCGAGAAATCATTATGAAAAACCGCTATACTGGCAAATAAAAGGCGAAAGCGACTAACCATTGGTCAATGTTGGATACCGACACACAGCTTGCCAGGCTCAAACAGCGCGTTGCCGCTATCGACAGGAAGTATGCCCGTAAAGATATCACGTCGGCACGAACGCTTTCCCCAGCGGCTGTAGCGACAGCGCATGGTGGCGGCGCTCGCACCTTTATCGAAGAATGGGCAGAAGGCAGTGTTGTCAGTAATGAATTTGGCGAGCACTTTCAATCGGAGCGTCTGTTTTCAAACCTTAAACAGCATGGCTCGGCCGATATTGGAGCGTTGAGTGAATTGCCAGCGACTCTGTTGGATGCGCTGAGCGACAACGGAATTCCCGACGCGGCGCCGCACCGCTGGGCCTTCTTGGATACAGAGACCACGGGACTGGCCGGCGGCTCGGGGACCTATGCTTTCTTGATTGGCGTTGGCCGCATAACGACCGATGGATTCCGCGTGAAGCAGTTTTTCATGCGCGATTATGTGGAAGAGAAAAGCGTGCTGGCGGCATTAGAAGCGCATCTGAGCGAATTCGACGTCATGATCACCTACAACGGCAAGGCTTACGACCAGCCGTTGCTTGAAACTCGTTATCGGATGTGCCGGCACAAGCCACCATTCGGGCGAATGGAGCACTTGGATTTGTTGTTCGGCGCGCGGCGTTTATGGAAGCTGCGTTTGGAAAGCTGCCGGCTGGTGCAATTGGAGCAACAGATTTTGGGTGTTTTTCGTGAAGGAGACTTGCCCGGCGAGTTGATCCCCTACGTTTACTTTGAATATCTGCGGTCGCGTGAGGCGCAAAAGCTCGTGCCGATTTTTCATCACAACGCCATGGACATTTTGACGCTGGCTTGTCTCACCGCTGTTGTGCCGGCGGCGTTTCGTAATACCGATGTTGACGCCTTGAAGAGCATGGGTGTGCGCCGCGGCGAAGATCTGGTTGGTATTGCGCGCTGGCTGCTGAATGCGGGTGAAACGGAGAAATCTCTCGAGCTGATGAAGCAGGCGATCGATTTGGGTTTGCCCGATAAGTTGCTGTTTCGCTCACTTTGGGATGTGGCTTTGTTGGAAAAGAAACTCGTTCGCCCCGCTGCCGCGCTAAAGATCTATACGGAACTGGCAGGTTGCCGTAATGACCATCGCGTGGACGCGCTTGAAGAACTGTCGAAGTACTACGAACATGAAGAAAAGAATTACGGCGTTGCGCTTGAATTTGCACGGCAGGCGCTGGATTTTGAGAAGCGCGAATCTTTGCTCAAGCGGGTGGACCGGCTCAATCGCAGGTTGGCTAAGCCGCGGACACGCCGATTGATTTAAGAGGACTTGATCTCCGTCCAATAGCGATCCCTGAGCCGTTGTGCCACTCCGGGCAGAGCTTTGAACCATTCGCCGCGTGCTAACACCTCGGCGGTCGGATAAAGAACGGTGTTGTCGCGTTGCGCCGAAGGTAAGAGCGCGCGGGCAGCGCCATTCGCCGTGGCAGTGCGCATCTCCTCGGCAATTTTAGCGGCCACTTCTGGACGCAATAAGTAATTGATGAAACTGTATGCCAATTCCTGGTGCTTGCTTTCACGCAAGATCACCGAGTTATCCGCATACAACGGAAACCCTTCTTGGGGAAACGCAAACGCAAGCCCGTGTGCATTATCAATAGCCACCTGTCCAACTTGCGCCCACATCTGCGCTACGAGTACGTCGCCCGCCACTACTTGGTCACGTACTTCCTCGTTTAGATAGGCACGCAATAATGGCTTTTGCTTTATTGCCAAATCACGTGCCGCCTTTAACTGGGATTCGTCGGTTGAGTTGACCGATGCTCCCAGGCGCTTCAAGCACGCAGCGAACATTTCAGCGGGATCGTCGAGCATGGTGACGCGCCGAGAATAGGAATCGGTCCACAGATCGGCCCATGCCAGAGGCGTAGGTGTCACTGCTTTCGCGTAAAGAATGCCTGTGGCGCTGTGCATGTAGGGCACACAGACTGCCAAATGCGGGTCCCACTCGGGCCGTTGAAAGCGCGCGTCCAGATTCTTCAAGTTAGGCAGTTGCTGATGATCAAGAGTCAGCAAAAGATCCAGCTCGCGCATTGGTTGCACGAAGCTATTAGAAGGGAACACCACATCCCAACCAGAGTTCCCGCTGAAAACTTTTGCCAATAATTCTTCCGCGCTGCCATAGGTGGCGTAGCGCACGGTGCAGCGAAACTCGCGCTCAAAATCGGGGATGGTGGATGCTGCGATATAGTTCTCCCAGTTGTAAACATTGAGCCTCCGTTCAGAGGTTCGCGTGCAGCCAGCTAATGCACCGGTGACGCCTAACAAGAAGATACGACGATTCACCGCTTGCTCTCCAAACGGCCAGAAATGAGTACCAAAGATCCCAGCCCCACGGTAATCATCACCGATAGCGCATTTACTTCCGGGCTTACGCCTTTGCGAGCCATCGCGTAAATGATCATCGGCAGTGTTTCGGAATTAACACCAGCGACCAAGCTCGTGATGACGTAATCGTCAAAAGACACCGTAAAGCACAGCAACGCCGCGGCCACAATGCCGGGCAAAAGCAAAGGCGCTGTGACGTGACGGAAAGTTTGCCAGCTTGTGGCTCCTAAGTCGGCTGCGGCTTCTTCCAGGCTGCGGTCAAAGGTTTGCAGTCGCGCCAGAACGACGATGACTACATAGGCTAGCGAGAACGAAATGTGGGCGAGGATCACTGTGTGCATGCCGAGCTGCAGTTTTAGAAAGTGAAACACCCATTGGAAGAAAACTAGCAGGGACACGCCAGTGACGATTTCCGGGGACAACAGCGATAAATACAACGACCCCGTGAGCCACGACGACCTCTTTTGCCAAAGAGCATAAGCGGCCAACGTGCCGATGACCGTTGCCGCCGCGGTCGCTACCAGTGCGATGATCAAGCTGTTTAACGTTCCTTCCATCAAGGCTGCATTGTGAAATACGCTGCTATACCAGTCAAGCGTGAAGCCGTGCCAAACGGCGATCTTCGAACTGTTGAAGCTAAAAACGCCTAACGCTAATAGCGGCAGATATAAGAAAAGATACGCCGCGCACGCGTATGCCGGAAGAAAGCGCTTCATAGCAACTCTTCTCCCTTGTCTCCCAGGGCACGCATTACTAAGAGAACGAGTCCCATAAGCAGCAGCGAAATGGCCGCGCCGAAAGGCCAGTCGCGCGCCGTCGTGAATTGGTTTTGGACCAGATTTCCAATCATCACGGTCTTCCCGCCTCCCATCAGATCGGGCGTCAAATAGGCACCCAAACAGGGAATGAAAACCAGCAGACAGCCGGCGATCATTCCCGGGCGGCTGAGCGGGACGACCACTCGCCACACCGTCACCAAAGGGGACGCACCCAAATCAGCCGCCGCGTCCAATAATGCGGGTTCGAGCTTTTCCAACGTGGCGTAAAGCGGCAGCACCATAAATGGCAAGTAGCCATAGACAAGTCCAAGAATCACCGCGCCGGTATTGAACAAAAGAGGCAGAGGCTCACGAATCACGTGCAGCGATTGCAGCGCTGTGTTGATAAGTCCGGTATCGCGCAGTAAGAACATCCATGCATAGGTTCGTATTAAGAAGCTTGTCCAAAACGGCAGCATCACCAGATTCAGTAACAATGTCTTTCGCTCGCCTGCTCGTGCAATATAGAGTGCTAACGGAAAAGCCAGCGCTAAGCAGATGCCGGTCGCCACCGCTGCGATCCAGACCGATCGCCAGAGAATCGCCAAATAAAGAGAATCGAAAATCCGCGTGTAGCTTTCAGCGCTCCAAGGCAACAGCACGCCGCCATAAGGACCACGGCTCAAGAAACTATAGGCGAGAACAACGAGCAGCGGCAGGAAAAACAGGCTCAGCATTATGACAGCGCCCGGAGCTAGAAAGATAGTACGTAGCTTCATGGAACACGAAACTCGTCAGACGCGTCCCAAGAAATAAAAACGCGTTCACCCGCCTGAAAGGGGCAGTGTTGCGGATGTATTTCCGCTGTGCAGAGAGATCCATCCGAAATGAGCTTCGCTGTGAGATGCACGCAATTTCCCAAAAATGTTTGGCCCTCCACAATGGCAGCGCTCGCGCCGTCCAACGTGTCGCGCGAGACTCGGATTGCCTCCGGGCGTACACCAGCGCCGCCCAGCCAATTTACATTTCCAAGAAACTCCGCCACAAAGCGCGTTTTAGGATTGCAATAGACTTCACGTGGTGTGCCTAACTGCTCTAAGTGGCCGCCGTTCATAATAGCGACGCGGTCAGAAAGCGACAGCGCTTCTTCCTGATCGTGCGTCACAAAAAGAAACGCAATCCCGGTGCGACGCTGCAATGCCTTGAGCTCCTGCCGCATCTCTTTGCGAAGCTTGGCGTCAAGCGCCGACAACGGTTCATCGAGCAGCAACACTTTCGGTTCCAAAACTAAAGATCGCGCTAAGGCAACGCGCTGTCGCTCACCACCCGAAATTTGATTCGGCAGCCGCTCTTCCTTGCCTGTGAGATGGACCAGGTCCAGAGCACGCGCGATCTTTTCCGCAATAGCTGCCCGCGACAGGCCGCCGCGCCGCTCCAGCCCAAAGGCCACGTTTTTGGCCACCGTCAAATGAGGAAATAGCGCGTAGTTTTGAAATACCGTACTCACGTCGCGCCGGTATGCGGGCAAATTTTCCATGCTCTGCCCATCTAAAAGCAGCTGGCCGCTGGTTGGCTCTTCAAACCCGGCAATGAGGCGCAATGTTGTTGTTTTGCCGCAGCCGGAAGGCCCTACCAGAGAGAAAAATTCGCCGCGCGCCAGCGAAAACGATACGCCATTCACCGCGCGATGAGTGGCGAAATGCTTGGTGAGCGCCCGTACCTCCAAGACCGTTTGCACTTTATCTAAGAATGTTACTCTATGGCCGAATGCTGCCTAATCGAATCCTCGGCGTCGCCTTTGCCGTATTGGCTGTCTTTTTTCCACCGCTCAGCCAAGCCCAGACCACAGCCAAACAAAAGCCCAAACTTGTGGTGGTTGTCGTTGTTGACCAATTCCGCTATGACTACCTGACGCGATTCCGTGCTGATTACCATTCCGGTCTCGACCGCCTGCTCACCGAAGGGGCCGACTTCACGAACGGCTTCTACGCGCAGATTCCTACCGTGACCGCGGTTGGCCACAGCATCATGTTGTCGGGCGCAATGCCGGCGGCGAGTGGCATTGTCGCCAATTCTTGGTTTGACCGCGCCGAAGGCAAAGTCGTCACCAGCGTGTGCGATTGGACCGTCAACGTCGTGGGCGCGCCGCAGCCCAAGGCTGGAGAAAAGTGCACCGATTCGGATCCCGCGTCGCCGAATCGGCTGCTTGTCTCAACGTTGGGTGATGAGCTCAAGGATGCGCATCCCGATTCGAAGGTGATTGGTATTTCCATAAAACCTCGCGGCGCCATTTTACCTTCCGGCCACAGTGCCAACGGTGCGTTCTGGTTCGACGATCAAAACGGATCTTTCGTCACCAGTTCGTTTTACATGGACAAATTACCCGCATGGGCCGACGCTTTCAATGACCAAAAGCTTGCGGCCAAATATGTGGACCAGAAATGGGATGGTTTCCCCACCTGGGACTTCCATTCGAAATCTGCATCTCCCTACGCCAAGATTCCCGCCAGCCCGTGGGGTAATGAACTGATTGAGCAGTTTGCCGAAGCCGCCATCACGGGCGAAAAGCTGGGCCAACGAGGTGGCTCAACCGACTTGCTCACCGTTTCTTTTTCTTCTAACGATTATGTGGGGCATGCGGTTGGTCCCCACGCGCCCGAAGTGCGAGATATGGCGCTGCGAACCGATCAGTTGCTGGGCAAGTTGTTTGAGGCGATTGAAAAGAACGTCGGTTTGCAGGATACGGTGGTCGTTCTTTCCGCCGATCATGGCGTAGCTGCTACCGTGAAGCACGATCAGGAAATGCATATGCCCGGCGGCAACGTGCATGGTAATCCGGAAGAAGTTGTGCAACGCGCTTTGGCCAAAAGCTTTGGTGTAGAAGGTCCATGGCTCATTCCGGGCGCGGGCGAAACTTCGCTCTATCTCAATTGGGATACGGTGCTGAAAGCGCGCAAAGGTTCGTCTGAGGAGCCGATTGAAGAAGACGATTTGTACCGCGTAGCTACCAGCGCCCTCATGGCCTCGCCCGATCTGCATGTGGCGCGCGTTTATACGCGGCCGGAATTGGAAAACGGCGAGATTGGTGATTTCATCGCGCAGGCAGTGATGAACGGCTTCAATGCCAAGCGAAGTGGCGATCTGTTTATTGTCTTTGAGCCTGGGTATATTCCTGGCTCTGGTACCGGCACTACCCACTTTTCGCCGTGGGCCTACGACCGTCACGTCCCTATGCTTCTGATGGGACCCGGCATTAAGCCCGGCCGCTACGATCAAAACGTAGAGGTGAACGACATCGCCCCGACGCTAGCAACCCTGCTAGATATTCAAACGCCGAGCGGTTCCTCCGGCCACGTCTTGCCAGTGCTGGATACCGACAAATAGATTTAGCCCGGGTACCAGAAGGCAAAGGCGCAGAATGTGACCACCCCGGACACCATAAAGATGTTGATTGACAGCAGCGTTATCAACGCTTTGGATAAAAACTGTTCGCGGGATGTAACTGTCTTCACTACCGCTTGCGCTCGATCTGTGGGCGTGGGCGGGAGTTTCCGTCGTACGATTTGAAACATTGGCTGTTCCTCACCGCACTTATCGGCAGCGACTCGCCAATCCGCTAGCCAAAAAAAAATGACCCACTGCCTCCGACTTCAGTGGGCCCCCCTCCGAGGAAAACAAGGATCGAAACTATTTACGCGGCGCGATGATGAACCACGAAAGGAACAGTAGTTTCGGTCGACAGCAAAACGGTCTCAAGATCTCTTCGATGCAGCCTTATTGTTTTCGCCGGCTCTCGATCTTACGCGTTTGATATTGCTTTTCGAGGGCCAAAGCGGAAGACCGCAATTCGCGGCCGCTTTAACGCGTTTCTCTACATGGTTTCGGTAACAAACCGCGCTTTTCGTAGAACCAAACGCTGAATCCGCGCAGGACAGAAAAGATAATGAATCCCGTCGTTGGCGTAACGAATGGCTAGATCGCAGTTCCCGCAAACACCAAATGCCTGATCCTGTCCTAATGATCAAGCCCGTGCAACAATGGACGACGGAAGACATCGATAGCGCAATGAAATTCGCCATTGGATTTGCGTGTTTTCACGCTTCCGCCATCCTTGGGAAAAATCTTCAATGAGACATGCTCTTCAATCGATATTGTTATTAGTGCCGTCTTTGAATGCTCAGGCTCAGTTACAACCGGGCAAAAAGGCGCCGGCTTGGTCCTTGCCGGACGCATCCGATGTCAGGCACGCTTCTTCGCAATTCGCTAATAATTTTCTGTTGATTATTGGTGGCGACAAAAAATCGCAAGACAGCAATAACGATTGGGGTAATCGTGTGCGGAAAGCTTTCCCGGCGGGACTTCCCAGTGTGGCGATGGCGGATGCCTCTGCTGTGCCACGTTTGCTGCGCGGCGTCTATCGAAATCAATTTCGCGAAGAGGCTTCACACATGGGAGTTCCGTACCTCCTCGATTGGGACGGTTCAGTGACCCATAACCTCGGTTTTAAGGCAGGAGTTTCCAATGTGATCCTGATTGGCGGCCACAACTCTGTTGTGTTCGTGATAACCGGCCCGGCTAAGGATGAAGACGTAAAAAAATTATGCGGCATTGCTGCCGAAAAGCTGCGCGACGCTCACTAACTGTTTCGAGAAAGCGCGAGGTTCGCGTCCTCGCGCTTCGGGAAAACGTCAAACCTACATCGCCTTAACGATGACACCGCACGCAATGCGGTCGCCGGCATTGCCCGCCGGATCCGTTTTCATATCATCCGGCTTGGCGTGAATCACTAACGCTGTTCCCCCATCGCGGAACAACGAGTCGTCGTCCGCGTTCAAATCCACACTCGTGTTGGTAACCGTAGCCGTTGATTTCCCCTTCGCGTCCACCGTGAAGTTCAACATGTCGCCCGCATGGTGGCCTTCCGGGTTATCCAATCCGTGCTTCTTTTTTTCCGGATTGAAATGTCCACCGGCCGACTTGAAATCCGGTCCCTCACACTTGGCTACAGAATGGAAGTGGATCGCATGTTCACCCGGCGTCAAATTCTTCACCCTCAACTTGATGGCTACTCCTTTCTCACCAGTACCGGTAATCGTGGCCGTTCCCACGCTTTCACCTTTGGCGTCTGCCAGTTTCACGACCACCTTCTCAGTCGACTTCTTTGCAGCCGCCGCCGGAATCACGCACAAGGCGAGCGCTGCCATCACCGTTAATGTTGTTTTCATAACTCTCACTAGCATACAAATCTTAGACGACGTTATAGGATAGGCGAGATGAATGAACGCGCGACTGCGACGAACGTCCGCTGGATACTGATTGGCTGGATCTTCCTATTGAGCGCTGTTGGCTATTTGGATCGAGTCAATATTGGCATCGCGGGCGGCGCGATCATGAACGAATTTCATCTCGATAAAGTTCAGTTTGGTTGGATTCAAACCTTTTTTGTCGGCGCCTACGCGCTTTTCCAGGCACCCGCCGGCCGCCTGGCTGACCGATTTGGGCCGCGCAAGATTCTAGCGCTGGCCGTCATCTGGTGGGGATTGTTCACGTCACTCATTACGGTTATTCCCGCACTCGCCAGCGCCTTTGTTCTCATCATCGCCATCCGTTTCGGATTGGGTATAGGGGAAGCTGTCATGTATCCGGCGGCTAACAAAATTGTTGCTGCCTGGATTCCTTCTCGCGAACGCGGTTTGGCGAATGGCATCATTTTTGCCGGGGTTGGTTTCGGCGCAGGGGTAACGCCGCCGCTCATCACCCACATTATGAGCATCTGGGGCTGGCGCGCATCCTTCTGGTGCAGTTCGTTGATCGGCTTGCTGGCAGGGACGATCTGGTATCTCGTCGGCCGCGACACGCCTCGCGAACATCCTTGGGTGAACCCAACTGAGTCGCAATTGATCGAGACTGGTTTGCCCCCAGCCGAAACTGTCCCGAAAGCCCGCTTGAGCTGGTCTGAGATTCTTTCGAACAAAGACGTAGTGGTTGTTACGCTCAGTTACTTCACTTACGGCTATGCGGCCTTCATTTTCTTTGGCTGGTTCTTCATTTACTTGAACCAGGTGCGCGGGGTTGATTTCAAAAAGAGTGCTGTTCTTTCTGTGTTGCCCTTCATTGCCATGGCGGTCGGCTCGTCTTTTGGCGGCTGGCTGAGCGACGTCCTTTCTAAGGCCTACGGAAAGCGTACGGGCCGTTGCTATTTGGCTGCCGTATCGATCGGTCTCTCTGCCATCTTGATAGCCTTAGGCACTCGCATCGCCGATACCAATATCGCTGTTATCTATCTCGCGGGCGGTGCCGGTGCCCTCTATCTGTCGCAAAGCTCTTTCTGGAGCGTCAGTGCGGACATTGGAAAACACTCCGCCGGTTCAGTGTCGGGCGTCATGAATATGGGCGCGCAAACCGGCAGCGCCATCACGGCAACGCTCACGCCCTGGATTGGCACCCACTTCGGCTGGAATTCTTCCTTTCTCGTCGCTGCCGCACTCTGTGCCTGTGGTGCTTTTCTCTGGCTCTTTGTAAATCCGATAGAATCTCAATCTGAAGCGCAAAGGGAACGGCTACGTACCGCCAGTCGGTAAAAAACACGCTGGCCTTTTGGGGCGGGACGTTTGACACCGTGCCCGTCTTGCGAGTTTTCTGAAAAGTGAGGAACGAATCATCATGCGTCGACGCGAATTTCTTGGCTTACTGGCCGCTCCCGCTGTTATGCGCGGTATGCCGACTCCAAAGATCAAAGACGTCTCCGTCATTGCCACCGCACCAGGAGGCTCGCGTCTGGTCGTCGTCAAAGTGCAAACCGATCAGGATGGCCTCTACGGCTACGGCTGCGGGACGTTTACGCAACGTGCTGACCTGGTCGTAGACGCGGTGAATCGCTATCTCCGGCCTTTCTTGATTGGTCGCCCGGCCGACACCATTGGCGATCTTTGGGAGGCCATGTACAATTCCTCTTACTGGCGCAACGGTCCTGTGCTCAACAACGCCATCAGCGGCGTAGATCAAGCCCTCTGGGATATTAAAGGTCGCCAAGCGGGCATGCCGGTGTATGAACTTCTGGGCGGCAAGCGGCGTCAAGGTGCCATGATCTACTCTCACGCCAGCGGCGCAGAGATCGCCGATACCATCGATTCGGCCCGCAAGATCATGGCTCGCGGTATCAAAGCTGTTCGCTTACAGGTTTCGGTTCCAGGATACGCGGCGTATGGTGCCGCTGGCCAACGTCCCGCTAATTCAGGCGACCCCATCTTCGATCCCTACGCCTACGTGCGCCGCACTTTGCAACTCTTCGAAACCGCGCGCAAAGAATTGGGGGCCGAAGTGCATTTCATTCACGACGTACACGAACGCGTACCGCCGCGGCTTGCTGTCGAATTCGCCAAGGCTCTGGAACAATATCATCTTTTCTACATGGAAGATGCCTTGGCGCCGGAAGACATCGACTACTTCCGCGAAATTCGCCGCAACTGCACCACGCCGCTTGCTATGGGCGAACTCTTCAATAGTCCGCACGAATGGAACATGCTCATCCGCGAACGCCTCATCGATTACATTCGCGTGCACGTGAGCCAAGCCGGTGGGCTTACGCCTGCTTGGAAGCTCGCGACCATGGCCGATGCCTTCGAAGTTCGTACGGCCTGGCACGGCCCGGGCGACGTCTCACCCATTGGCCACTGTGCCAACGTCACGCTCGACCTCGTTTGCCGCAACTTTGGAATTCAGGAGTGGAGCCCGTCGAATGAACGGCTCGACGAAGTGTTCGACGGTTATCCACAGATGAAAGATGGTTATCTGCTCGCCAACGAGAAGCCCGGCTGGGGCGTAGAGATCAACGAAAAAGCCGCTGCCAAATATCCGTTTGGCTCATTTGAGAAGGGCGAGCACAAGGACCTTAACGGCGGCTGGGGCGTGGTTCGTACGCCCGATGGCACGGTCATCAATCAATAAGCGCTTAAGCGCGCTGCCACGACGAAACGCTATCCTTTCAGAAAGGAGCTAGCGAAATGCCAAAAGCCAAGGAGTTCACCGTCACCATTGAAGACAAGCCAGGGGCGCTCGCCAAGCTCTTCCAAGCACTCGCGCAGAAAGGCTTGAACATTCTCGCCTTTCAATCTTATGTCGAAGGCCCCGAAAGCCTCTCGCGTCTCATCGTCGACGACCCACCCGCCGCCAAAGCCATCTTGGGTCAACTAGGTCTCATTTTTGAAGAGACCGATGTCGCCCTCGTCAGGCTCCCCCATACGCCAGGTCAATTGGCTCGCGCCGCGGGGTGCCTAGGCGAGAACGGAGTCAATATCGACTACTCTTACTGTGGTTTAGAGCCGGGCTCTGCGGACGCGCTCCTCGTTTTCGGCTGCGATAGTCTCACCAAGGCAGCGGCCGCGCTGGACAAATTGAGTACGGTGGGCTAACCACAACTTACTCGCCTATGATCTGCGCAACCACTCGTCTGCGATGCGCCACGGCTCTGTGCTCAAAAACGTAGAGACCCTGCCACGTTCCCAGTGCCATCTGTCCGTCGATCACCGGAATCGTTAAACTGCTATTCGTCAAAGCGGATCGAATGTGCGACGTCATATCATCTGGACCTTCCAGCGTGTGGCGGTAGTGCTTGCCGTCTTCCGGCACCAACCGCTCGAAAAAGTCTCGCAGGTCGAGCGTCACATCGGGGTCGGCATTCTCTTGAATCACTAATGAACACGACGTGTGCTGCACGAACAGCAAAAGCGTTCCACGGCGGACCGTTTGTTCTTTTAGCCAGTCTGAGACCTGCTGCGTGAACGGATAGAGTCCTTTTCCCCTGGTCGTTATGGTCAGGAACGTGTGCGCAACCACGTTTTCAGTATGCCAATGCGTCTTTTTCGAAACCCGCGGCAAAATGGCGCATCAAGGTAAGATTGAGTTTGTTCATGCGTCCCGCCATTCATATTTTATTTATCGCCTTTTTGGGTGTTGTTCCGCTTGCCTTTTGTCAAGAGGGGACGCTCAGTGGAACCGTCGTCGATAGCAGTGGCGCGTCCATCGCCCACGTGCAAGTCAAACTGACTCTCGCGAAACCGGCGCCTGATCGAACAACGGAATCTGCCGACGACGGTGGATTTTTCTTCTCGAACTTAAGTCCTGGCCCTTATCATTTGTCGCTCACGGCCAAAGGTTTCACGGCAAAAACAATTGAGGGCGACTTGAACCCTGGCGAAACGTTAACTCTCCCCCCAATAGCCTTGGTGGTGGGAAAGCTCACAACGGAAGTTGACGTTACTCAAACTCAGGCGGAAATTGCCCAAGCGCAAATCAAATCGGAAGAGAAGCAGCGCCTCGCCGGAATCGTTCCAAACTTTTTCGTCGTCTATGACCACAACGCGGCTCCTCTAAATGTGAGGCAAAAGGCCGAACTCACCTGGCGAACGTTTCTCGACCCCTATGTCTTCCTCACCAACGGCGTCGGTGCCGGCATCGATCAAGCCCGCGATAATTACAAGGGCTTCGGGCAGGGCGCACAAGGCTACGCTAAGCGCTACGGAGCGAACTATGCCGATTTCGTCACCAGCTTTGGCGTTGATAAATTTTTGATGCCGGCGATCTTTAAACAGGACCCCCGCTACTTCTATAACGGAACCGGCACAAAGATGTCGCGTTTTGGATACGCCATTAGCCGCTCTGTCATTTGCCAGGGCGACAACAAGAAGGCCCAGCTTTGCTACTCCACCATCTTGAGCCGCTTCGGCACGGGCTTCCTTGTCAACTATTACTTTCCGCGCGCTGACCGCGATACCAACGCACAAGTCCTCGAAGGCGGCGCCATCGGCATCGGCGCCAATGCCGTCGCAAACTTGTTTCAGGAATTCATCGCCCGCAAACTGACGCCGAAACTTCTGCCCAGAAAACCGTAGATTACACTGGGTTCTAAAAGTGAAAGCGCTCGATCTTATTTTTGGCGTGGCCTCGCCCGTCCTTGGAAAAATCTCGCCCGCAGCGCTGGCAAATGCAGAAAGTGCACGCCGCCGCCTCGCTCTTTGGCGTCAGTACAGAGCTTTCCACGCGCAGATCAAAGCGAAGCTGTTTCCAAACGGCGGACCTGTCCAGATCCAGTCTGGTCCCTTCAAAGGTCTCCAGTACATAGACGAAATCGTCTGGGGCTCCATCACTCCGCGTTGGATGGGTTCGTATGAATCGGAATTGCATCCGGTTGTCACCCAAATCATCCAACGTCCCTACGGCACGGTCATCGACGTCGGTTCGGCGGAAGGCTTCTATGCCGTCGGGCTTGCCGCAAAGATGCCCAAGTGCAAGCTATTTGCCTTCGATATAGATTACATGTCTCGTCGCCAAGTCGCCCGTCTGTCGCAGATGAATAAAGTAGAAGACCGCGTGACTATCGGCAGCTATTGCGACTACGCCGATATCGACCGCCTTTCCGTTCCCGGCGATACGCTTCTCGTCTGCGACATTGAAGGCCACGAACTCGGTTTGATGGACCCCTCAAAAGCGCCGAGTCTCCGGGATATTGACCTCCTGGTAGAAATCCACGACGAGAGTCACAATCCGGTGAACGAGCAAACCCTCACTCAACGTTTCTCTTCGTCACACAACGTTCAAAAGATTCCCCAGACCGATCGCGCTCAGTGGATGAGAGAAAACCCGCAAATCATTTCGGCCATCCCCGAAGAATTTCGGCTCAAAGCTCTTGACGAAGGTCGCCACGCCCAGCACCCGCAATCGTGGCTCTGGATGACCGGTCGCTAAGAGCGAACTCATTACCGAATGATCAAGGGCCGCCGCAACTCAAGCATGCGTAGCTCTTGACTTCGGCGGATCCTGTAGTCGTCTGGCCAACCATCTGAACTTAAAGCTCCTGCGCGCACAGCTATGGCAACGGCATGGCACAATGATCGGGCTGAGCAAGATCTCGAAAACGTTCCGATAACTTGATCGCCTAAAGTTCGAGGAATAACACCTCTTGCAATTCAATTGAGGTAGCGACAAAACATCTCCTTCTTAAAACTTCGTTCAAAAACTAAGACAAGGACTAACTTGCGCAATGGCGCGGGCTCAGTTCCATTTTTTTGCGAGGTTCTACGAAGAACTACCGGACCGGAGATTCATGGTACGCCCGCCCCGGCTCGAACGGGGGACCTAATGATTCGAAGTCATTCGCTCTATCCAACTGAGCTACGGGCGCACAATCCTCCCATTATAAGCCGCCCATTCCGCTGGTACAAATGCGAAACTCAAAGTAGCCCAAATGTCCACTGCGCACGGCCTCGAAACCGAAGTGAAAATACGACTGACAGATTCCGCAGCCGCAAAACTTCGCCTGGCCAACGCTCAATTCAGCGAGTCGGTGCCGCGGCGTTTTGAGGCCAACACTCTCTACGATACGGTAGACCTTAAACTCAAACATGCCCAAATGCTGCTGCGTTTGCGGCACGTCGGCGATGACTTCATCATGACCTGGAAAGGACCGAGCATTCCCGGACCTCACAAAATCCGGCCCGAACTCGAAACCACGGTCGGCTCCTTGGAAACCCTCGACCAAATTCTACGCGCCCTCGGTTACGAGCCTGCATTTCGCTATGAAAAATACCGCACCGAATTCAAGCGCCCGCCAATGACAACCGATGAGGGTGTCGTCACTTTCGACGAAACCCCCATCGGTGATTTTTTTGAATTGGAAGGTACGGCCGAATGGATCGACCAAACGGCCACTCTGCTGGGCTTTGAACGCGGCGCCTATGTTTTAGCCAGTTACGGCCGTCTGTATCTTGATCATTGTGCCGCCCACGGAATACAGCCCAGCAATATGGTTTTCAACGACCTCTCTTACCAACGGAATCCGAATGTTACTGGAACGTAGTCCGTGTGATAGTTGTTGTTCATGAAAATTCGGTGATAGCGCGCTTCGGCGTAAAACTTCCCGCCCCATTTAGAGCCGAGACCGATGCCCATACCGCCGTTGACACCTGGCTTGATGACCGTGTAAGACGCCAGAATGTTGGTAGTCGGAACCCCGTAATTATAGAAGCCAAAGAATGGGTTGTATCCCACCACAGAGGCTACACCCGGCTGCGTGAATTCCTCAGTACGCCGATACATGCCGCCGCCGCCAATCAGATACAGGTCAAAATGCCGATGCGGCGTCAAATGCACAATCGGATCTAATGTCGCCGAGAACACATGGACGTCGCCACCAGGAAACCCCAAGTTTGAAAGTGTGTTGGAACTAATGCCGAGTGAGTTGTAGTCCACTTGAATCATCGCCCCAACCACTGAAGAAAAGTTATAGCCAACACCGCCGCGAATATTCCAGCCAGTGTCCAGAGCGTTACCTGTCGAACCTACGGGCGTCGTAAAACCGGCGCCAACGTCAACGATAACCTTATGGTCTTCCTGCGCCTGCAAAGGCGTCAGTAAAATAGCTCCCAAAGAAACAAGAAGCCACGTTTTCATGTTTGTAAATCCTTTTACCAAAGTGAGTTAGAAATAGTAACTACGCACTAAAGGCGGTTACCCATTCATCCACTTTGACGAACGGTCCAGACATGCTGTTGCTCTCGGAAAATTACGCCGCACAAAACCAGTAGGCACACTCGCGAGAGACACGTCTCACGCCTGTACATCCGTATGCTTCTGCTCATGGCAGCACATATCGATCACCACCGTGCTTGCCAAAATCAGCACCGCATCTTCGCCATCGGCCAATTCTACGCCATACGTATCCCTAATCGAAAACCATTGTTTCGAAATTTGCGCAATGGGTCGGCCATCGCGCGTCACCGTGTATTCGTGATCAGAAAGGTTTCCCTGCGCGTGCAAATCCGGCTGGCCGGCGACGTGGATGTCAAAAGCTGCGCGAAAGAACGTAAAAATCTCTTTCTTGATCGTGGCCACATGTTGACCCAAATGATAAAGCTCATAGGTCGGTCCGAACGACAGCATCTTCTGCCGGATGAACAGCAATTCGTTGCCCTGTGGATCTTCGAACGAAAGCTTATGGCCAATGGCGAACACCTTGCCGTGGACGAAGAAAGCATCTTCGCCATTTTCGTTTTGAATAGCGAATTTATCGCTTATCGCGAAGATCTTCTTTTTCATCACGTAGCGCATTCGGTCGCACCCCCCTTAAAGACTCAACCATGATAACGCCCAGTCTCAGGAAGAAAACATCTGCGCCACAACCGCCGTTTGAACGCTTGCGATTGATTCAGCGGAACTGCAAATCTACGATTTGAATTCGAATGATGACCATGCATAGGCCGGCCGATTTGTCCGGCGACAGGGCGCTTCGCATTGAGGAAAACTTGCAGCGTCAAGGCGGATACGCTGCTGCGCCTGCAATCATGGTTCGAAGTCGCACAGACCCGCAAGCTTGAGAAAAGCATCCGCATCCAGCGTATTTCGTCAGACCATTGAAGTTAATCCATAGCCGCACGTCCGCAGAGACGGTAAGTTTCGGCACAACTACGAATCAATAAAATCAGGGGCTGCAGCATCTCTTGTCACTGCAGCAATCAAGAAAACGTTAATAAGACGCGCGGGCCTCAATGGATTACTGACGCGCCTGATCGCGATGACGCTTCGTCGTGTAGCCGACTATCCGTCAAAGTGGAAACCAAGATTACGCAAGGTCCGGCAATCAAGTCAAAGCGAGCGACGGTTCTTCTGAGCTATTCACCGAGTGCCGTGGGGCAGGCGCAGAGAGGCGCTGCTGCACAAACGTAGAATCGACGCGAGATGCAACCTGGAAGTTTTCAATCGCCGTGATCAGTTCTTCCTTGGAGATCGGTTTCGCTAAATGAGCATCGCAGCCCGCTGCGCGGCTTCTCTCCGCGTCGCCGAGCAGGGCGTCGGCGGTCAGGGCCCAAATTGGCGTGCGAGTGCTGGAATTCTCCCGTTCAAAAGCGCGCATCAATCCAGTGGCGACGAGGCCATCCATTACTGGCATTTGGACATCCATAAGAACCAAGTCGAACGCTTCCTTTTTGAAGGCTTCTAATGCATCCTCGCCGTTCTCGACAAATGTCAGGCGGTAAGGTTGATCTTTCAGATACACCCCGACCAGAAAACGATTGTCTTCCGAATCCTCGGCAACGAGGATCTTAGCTAAACCATTGGCACGTCGCGGGGCCGCTCCTGCTGCAGGCGCCTTCGCCGCGGTTTCGCGTTCCTGAACTATGGCGGCGCAAACCAGTCGTAGCAACTCGGCGCGACGAACGGGCTTGACTGCAAAGGCCGACACGCGGAGGGCACGCGCTTTGGTGGCGTCTCCCGGCTCATTGTTGGATGTCAGCATGATGACCGGGATGTTCGGGATGATGCTCCGGATTTCCGCCAGGACTTCGAAACCGCCTGCTTCGGGCATCAAAACATCAATGATCGCCAATGAAAAAAGCTGTCGTTCCCCCACGGCGTCACGGGCTAGACGGTTGGCCTCTGCGGCTGAGCTTGCCTCCGAGCAAAGCATTCCCCAGGCTGAACACATCTTAGTCAGAATGAGCCGATTTGTGGCGTTGTCATCAATTACCAAAACGCGTTGCCCGGCAAGATCTTGCGCACGAGATGGCATTTCAACGGGCACAGGTTGCTGGTCAAGCTCAAACACTGCGTCGAAACCGAACGTGCTACCTTGCCCCAGCACGCTGCTTACACTAAGATCGCCGCCCATAAAATGGACAAGTCTGCGGGCGATTCCCAGACCTAATCCCGTTCCGCCAAAACGGCGCGTGGTGGAGGATTCACCCTGGATAAAGTCTTCGAAGATAGTGCCGAGTTTCTCCTTGGGGATGCCGATTCCCGTGTCAGTCACGGCAAAGTGCAGGTGAGCTGAATCGGCGCAATCCTGACCCGTCACGGTCAAGACAACCTCGCCTTTCTGGGTGAATTTCACGGCGTTTCCCAGAAGATTAACTAGAATTTGGATTCTGACAGGATCGCCGAGCAAAGCGAGCGGCGTTTCCGGGGCGACGCGCGCGCACAGGCTGATACCTTTTAACCGTGCCCTCGACCCGATCATCTCAACAGTTTTTTCCACCAGGTCTTCCAGATCAAACGGCACCTTTTCCATTTCGAGGCGGCCAGATTCGATCTTCGACAAATCGAGAATGTCGTTGATGAGCGTCAGCAGACTGGCGCCGGCGCGACACAAGCGGTCGACGTATTCTCGCTGCACGGGATCAAGATCGGTCTCCTTTAAAATGTCACTCATGCCCAGGATGGCATTCATCGGAGTCCGAATCTCATGACTCATAGCGGCCAGGAAGTCACTTTTGGCGCGGTTGGCCTCTTCGGCGAATTCCTTCGCCCGCTGCAATTGGACGGCGGCTAGGCGTCGCTCCGTGATGTCCTGTATCATCCCGGTCGCTTCGATGGCGTGGCCTGCTGGATCGCGAATGATTTCCCCGCGGATGTGGATGAACTGGACGGCCAAGTTCGCGCACAAGATTTGGCAGTCTTGTGCGATTAGCGTTTGATCGGACGAATCCAGGGCGCGGTCGATCAACGCCCGGTCTTCGGCATAAAGACAGTCCAGCAGGTTCCGGAATGAAAAGCCCGCTCCTCCGACCGGCAAGCCAAAAATCCGCCGGGCTTCTTCCGACCAGACCGCGACGCCGGTCCCGAAATCCACGTGCCAAGTCCCCAAATGAGCGAGACGCTGAGCTTCGGCGAGTTGGCGCTCACCTTTTTGCAACTGGCGCTCGGCATAAGCGGCTTTGCGCCGTCCCTGCGCATCGCGCAGTTCGCGCTCTACGGCCGGCAACAGCCGCTTCAGGTTCCCCTTGAAAAGGTAATCGTCTGCCCCCGACTGCATGGCCTCAACCGCGGTCTCTTCGCCAACTTGACCAGAGATAAGGATGAACGGGATGTCTACCGACCGTTGGCGCGCGATGGCTAAGGCGCCGAGTCCACTGAAATTTGGCATCACGTAGTCTGCGATGATCAGATCCCACGGATGCTCATTCAATGCGGCTATCATGCCCTGAGGCGTTTCCACGCGCTCGTGACTAAGGCCGGCCCAGTGCCCGCGCCTCAACTCCCTCAGCAGCAGTTCGGCGTCATCTTCAGAGTCTTCTACAAGGATGACCCGCAACTCTCCGAGCCCTTCGTTAGCGGCGTGGCTCATGCCGGTGGTGCCTCGTTGAGCATCAGCCAGTACATACCCAGTTGCCGGACTGCCTCACTGAATTGAGTGAAGTCCACCGGCTTGCGGATATAACTGTTGGCGCCCAAATCGTAACTCTTCACTATGTCTTGCTCCTCTTTGGAACTGGTCAAGATAGTCACCGGCATTCGCCGGGTCCGCTCGTCGCTGCGGATGCGCCGGAGTACTTCGAGTCCGTCGATTTTGGGCAGTTTCAAATCAAGCAAAACCAGCCCCGGCAGCATCGTCGTGTCGCGCCCAAGATGAGCGCCGGTTCCGAATATGTAATCCAGCGCTTCCACACCGTCGCGTGCAATCGCGAGGTCGTTGGTAACATTGTTTTTCTTCAACGCCCGGATGGTGAGTTCTTCGTCATCGGGATTATCTTCTACCAAAAGTATTGTCTTTTTCAACATCTAAATTCCTTCGTATTGGGAGCAGCGGCTAGTTTGTTTCATAGCGTGAAATGAAACGTTGCCCCGTGCTCAACTTTGCCCTCAGCCCATACCCGGCCGCCTTGCCGCTGAAGGATGCGCTGAACCGTCGCCAGGCCAATTCCCGTTCCAGGGAAATCGCTAGCGGCATGCAGGCGCTGAAAGACCCCGAACAACTTGCTGGCGTACGCTTCATCGAAGCCAGCCCCGTTATCCCGCATGAAGTACTCCTTCTCGCCGCGCTCTCCAGAAGAGCCAAACTCAATGCACGCGTGGCGTTGTTTGGAGGTGAACTTCCAGGCATTGCCAAGCAAGTTGGTCAGCACAATGCGCAACAAGCGCGGGTCCGTTTCAGCGAAGAGCCCATCGGCAACCACGAATTCAACCTCACGCAGCGGTTCGGTGGCCCGTAGTTCATCCTCCACTTCGCGAACCATCTTGCTAAGATTGACCAGTTCCCGGCTCATCTCACCGCGTGAAACGCGCGACAGGTTCAACAAATCATCTATCAGTTGCCCCATCCGCTGGCTGCTGGCGCGAATGCGGCCAAGGTAGTTCTGGCCGCGCGCGTCAAGCGTGTCGGCGTAGTCCTCCAAAAGGGCCTGGCTGAATCCATCCAGACTCCGTAGCGGGGCACGCAGATCGTGAGATACCGAGTAACAGAATGCCTCTAACTCGTTGTTGGCGGTTTGCAATTGCGCCGTGCGTTTGACAATTCTTTCCTCTAAGTCAGTGTTGAGCTGCCAAATCACGTCCGCCGCCCGCTTACGTTCGGTAATGTCGCCGATGGTAAGTACCGCCATAAGCGGCTGACCACCGCCATCTTGGACAAGAGTACCGCCGTAACTGAAGACCCGCTGCCAATCGGTATCGGTCCGCCGAATGCACAATTCCAACCCACGCAGCTTCTCACCGCGCAGGATGCGCGCCAGTGGCCATTGGGCGCTCGGCAATACTGTGCCATCCATTTGCACGAGTTCAAATGTGTCCGCGAGCCCGCTGACATGCCGGCGGAACTCACCCAGGCCGGCATTCCCATGCAACTCCTGCGCAGCGCGGTTAGAATGCAGCAATCCACCATCTAAATCAGAGACAACCACTCCTTCATCGACGTTTTCGATGATCGTCTGTAGCTGCGCCTCGTTCTTGCGCAGCGCCTCGTCCGCCCGCTTGCGCGCGGTGTTATCTGTGCCGATCAGCAGATAGCCAATAATGGCCTCTTGTGCGTCGCGCAGCGCGGTTACTGATACTACGGCGGGGAAACGGCTGCCGTCCTTGCGCACATAAGTCAATTCGTAGATGTCTTCGATACCGCGCGACGCCTTGAACACCAATGCCTCAAAGCCTGGATTAATCGGGGTTCCGAGTTCCACGCTCAACGCGGCAGCACGCGCAATGATCTCCTGCGGATCGGAAATATCAGCCGGTGTGATCTGGTTCATCACTTCGGCTGCCGTGTAACCCAACATGCGCTCAGCGCCAACGTTGAAGATCTGAATGATACCTTTAGCATCCGTAGCGATACTCGAGAAGTTGGCGCTATCGAAAATCGCGCGCTGCAAAGCGCCCGCCTTAAGCAATGCTTCTTCGGCTTGTTTACGCGCGGTGTTATCTGTGCCGATCAGCAGATAGCCAATGATGGCCTCTTGTGCGTCGCGCAGCGCGGTTACTGATACCACGGCGGGGAAACGACTGCCGTCCTTGCGAACATAGGTCAATTCGTAGATGTCTTCGATACCGCGCGACGCCTTGAACACCAATGCCTCAAAGCCTGGATTAATCGGGGTTCCGAGTTCCACGCTCAACGCGGCAGCACGCGCAATGATCTCCTGCGGATCGGAAATATCAGCCGGTGTGATCTGGTTCATCACTTCGGCTGCCGTGTAACCCAACATGCGCTCAGCGCCAACGTTGAAGATCTGAATGATACCTTTAGCATCCGTAGCGATACTCGAGAAGTTGGCGCTATCGAAAATCGCGCGCTGCAAAGCGCCCGCCTTAAGCAATGCTTCTTCGGCTTGTTTACGCGCGGTGTTATCTGTGCCGATCAGCAGATAGCCAATGATGCCCTCTTGTGCGTCGCGCAGCGCGGTTACTGATACCACGGCGGGGAAACGACTGCCGTC
>Ga0302319_10006907_pt1 | contig 22415 bp, 14 predicted proteins | sample Bog_T0_2_FD_203319 | JGI IMG/M metagenome (GOLD analysis project Ga0302319, IMG submission 203319) | Peat permafrost microbial communities from Stordalen Mire near Abisko, Sweden - Bog_T0_2 | ecosystem: Environmental > Terrestrial > Soil > Wetlands > Peat | place: Sweden: Abisko, Stordalen Mire... | reverse complement strand
CCGTTGAATCCATTGGCTATGTTGAAGCGCATGGAACGGCGACACCGGTAGGCGACCCGATTGAATTCGAGGCGCTGCGCAAGGTATTCGAACATAAGACCAGTAAGAAACAGTTCTGCTATCTGGGCTCGATCAAAGGAAACATTGGGCACCCCACCAACGCAGCCGGGGTTGTTGGCCTGATGAAGACAGCGCTGGTTCTTGACCGTGAAGAGATACCGCCGACGCTGCACTTTAAAAAGCCAAACCCGGCTATCGATTTTGCTAACAGCCCATTCGTGATGGCCGACAAGCTGATTCCCTTCCCGCGAGGAACGGATGCGCGCCGCGCCGCTGTTAGCTCATTTGGATTTGGCGGAACGAACGTCCACGTGATTCTGGAAGAAGCGCCGAAGCCTCGGCCGTCCAGCGAATCCCGTCCTCGGCAGTTAGTACTGCTTTCGGCCAAGACCGAAAAAGCGCTGGCCGCCTACAGCGCGGAGTTCGAGCGGCACTTTGCAGCTTCAGCACCTGGCACTTTTGCCGATGCGGCCTTTACGCTGCAGACCGGTCGCAAGCAGATGGCTTACCGGCGGTTCGTGGTTGCCGCCGATCCAACTGAAGCGGCAGAATTGCTGGCGCATCCGCATCCCATGCGCAGCGGATCGAAGCGCTGCGAGCTCAGGAACCCTCCGGTCACTTTCCTGTTTGGCGGCCAGGGCACGCAATACGTGAACATGGGCCTGAATCTCTATCGCGACGAGCCGCTGTTCCGTGCGATTGTGGACGATTGCTGCGAACAACTCAAGCCGCACCTGGGTCTGGATCTGCGCACGATGCTGTTTCCGCCTGCCGGCGACGAGAAGGCAGCGCAAATCAGCTTGCAGAACACGTTGTTTACGCAGCCGTCGATTTTTGTGATTGAGTATGCGTTGGCGCGCTTCTGGCAGAGCCTGGGAGTTGAGCCGGCGATGATGGCCGGCCACAGCATTGGCGAATTTGTGGCAGCGACGCTTGCGGGCGTGTGGGAGCCGGAGGATGTGCTGGGCATTGTGGCGCTGCGCGGACGGCTGATGCAGAATCTGCCGCGCGGGTCGATGCTGGCAGTGAACGCCAGCGCGGATTCAATCGCAAAGATATTGCCCATCACATTGCAGATTGCGTCGAATAATGCGCCCACTCTGTGCGTTGTCTCAGGACCGGAAGCAGATATCCAAGATTTCCAGGCACAGATTGAGGCGAAGAACATTGTCTGCCGGCATCTGCACACCTCCCATGCATTCCACTCGGCCATGATGGATCCGATTGTGGAACCACTGCGCGAGGCGATTGCGAAACTCACGTTACGCAAGCCGGCGAAGCCGTTTGTCTCATCCGTGAAGGGACGCCCGATCACAGATGAAGAGGCTACCGACCCGTCGTACTGGGCAGGCCATGCGCGGGCGACTGTTGAGTTTGCAAAAGCCCTGCACTACCTGAAGAAACAGGGCTACGATCTGTTTCTGGAGTGCGGACCGCGTTCGACCATGTGTTCGCTGGCGCGTCACCAGTTCACGCCCGAGCGCCCGTGCATGGCCATTCCAACATTGGGAGAAACGGCGGAGAACGACACCGAGTGGCAAACATTTCTGTTCGCGCTGGGCACGTTGTGGCAGAACGGCGTGCCGATCTCGTGGGACGCTTTCTACACGCACGAAGATCGCCGGCGGATTCCATTGCCGACTTATCCCTTCGAGCGGCAGAGATTCTGGGTCGATCCAGCGGTGCCGGTGAGAAACGCGCAGAACCAGAATTCTGGCGCAACAGGAATCGGTTCATCCATTGCATTGCCCACGGAACTGACGGCAGCGGCGGACTCGCATGCAACCAGCGCACCGCAAGCACTTCCCGCATCGCGCAAGGATCGCATACGCGCAGTTGTGATGACTCTTCTCGCTGAGATCTCGGGAATTGAAGCATCGCAGATCGATTCGACTGCCATGTTTATGGAGCAGGGCTTCGACTCCTTGTTACTGACGCAAGTGGCACTCGCGATTCGCAAGGAGTTTTCTGCGAAGGTCAGCTTCAGCCAGTTGATGAATCAGTTCCCGAACGTCGACTTGCTCGTGGAGCATCTTGACGCGACGATTTCCGCTGCAGCCGCGGCGAGCACACACACCGGCAATGCAAACGGACCAGAAATACCTGCGGTTGAATCGGCATCGGCGGATAATGCAAACACCGCGGGCGATCCGACACAAGGTGCGCAGGCGAAGACGATTGCGGACCTCGCCGCTCTGCTTGAAGAAGCAGGCATAGGTGTTCCTGCATCTCTCGCTGCCGGCGTTGCACAAGCCAGATCGGCGCTGACTGCGGGCACGCCTGAGAGCATGGAAGCGCGACAGAGTTCGCGAACGATTGCTCCGCTTGAAGCTCGAACGACCATTCCGCAGCGCGGCATCTTTGCTTCGTCCTCCCTATCAAAGAACCTCTCGATCTCCTACAACGAATCGACGACGGTGCGCTTTACCGGCAGCATCTCCGCCGAGAAGATGAAGCGCGCGCTTGAAAGAATCGTCGAGCGGCACGACGCTCTCCGAGCTAGCTTTGATGAAGCTGGCCGGCTCATGAGAATCAATCCGCGATTGTCAGTAGAACTGCCTGTCGCCGACCTAACCACCGTCACGCCATCCGCGAGTCCAGAGGAACAGGAAGAACGGCTGCGCAAGTTGATTGCGGACGAGGTGAGAGTTCCGTTTCGCTTGCCTGCAGGCCCGCTGTTCCGCTTCAAGATGGCGGTGCTTGGCGCGGATCGTACGGCGGTAATCATTACAGCGCACCATGTCGTCTGCGACGGATGGTCGCTCGATGTACTGATTCATGATTTGTGCGCGTACTACTCCGAAGAGTTATCTGGAGCCACTGTGCCGATGCCGCCAGCGGAGAGTTTTGCGGAATACTGCAACAATGCTACCGATCGCGAGCTTTCTGACGAGTTCAGGCACGATGGAGAATATTGGCGCACGCGATTCTCCAGTGGTTTTCCCGCGCTGGTGTTGCCAACGGATCGCCCGCGGAGTGCGCGGCGCGAGTTTAGATCGCACCGGCTCGATTACTCAGTGCCTGGCTCGGTGATTCAGGGCCTTCGACTAGTGGCCGCGAAACAGGGTTGCAGCCTCTTTGCCACATTGCTAAGTTCGCTGGCAGTTCTGTTCGCGCGGATTTCAAAGCAGCGACATTTCGTTCTTGCATTACCCATTGCCGAGCAGCCTGTAGCGGGCCAGCTTGGGCTCGTTGGCCAATGTGTAAACCTGGTTCCCTTCGAATTGGATTTCCGCAATGGAGAAACGATGAATGCTCTGCTCAAGCGGGTGCAGAGCGACCTTGCAATCGCACAGGATCATGCGGTGTTCACGATGATCGGGTTGCTCCCGGAGTTACGTCCAGTTACTCCTGTGCTTGGACTGTCGCCGATTTCTTCAGGATTTACGCATATAAAGAAGTTCAAGCCGGGTGACCTGCCGCAGTCGGGCTTTACCGTCGACTATGAATTCAATCCCAAGAGCTCGGAATCGTTTGAACTCTACATGAGTGCGGTTGAAAGCGAAGAGAGCATCGAGTTCCACTGCAGTTTCGATGTCAAACTCTTCGACGATACGACCGTCCGCGAGTGGCTGGGGTGGCTTGGGTCAATCCTCGAGTCCGTGTCAACAGACTCATCACGCGATGCGCTTGAGTTAGCCGGCATGGATAAGGCCGATCCTTCATCCGCAAGCAAGGCGATGTATGTCTTGACCACTGGTGGTGAGCCGCTTGAAGTCCCGACAAACGACGAGCCGGCGGAAACAGCAGCAATGAACGAACAGGAGTTGGCAGAGGCGCTGTTGCCGTTGTGGCGGCGCGTGTTGGCAACCCGTTCCATTACTCTCGATGACGACTTCTTTGAAGCTGGCGGTAATTCGGTTGCTGCGGCCCAGTTATTTGCCATGATTCAGCGTGAGCTTGGCTACTCTGCTCCACTTTCAACGCTCTATGACGCGACCACACCCAGAACGCTTGCCGGCATGTTATGGCGCGGAATGAGTGAGCACGACTGGAAGCCTCTAGTCGCGATCAATCGAAACGGCAATCGAACGCCACTGTTTCTTGCGCACGCAGCCGAAGGCAATATCCTGCTCTATCGCTCGTTGGCGGCACATCTGGGCGCAGACCAGCCGGTCTATGGCCTGCAGTCGGCCGGGCTGGATGGGCGTACCAAGATTGACGCGGACTTTGAGCACGTGGCCAGCCGCTATGTAGATGAGATTCGCGCGATACAACCGCATGGGCCTTACATGCTGGGCGGTTACTGCCTGGGTGGAACGATCGCCATGGAGATGGCGCGTCAGTTAATGGAACAAGGCGAGAAGATAGGATTGGTGGCGCATATTGAGAACTACAATATCCGCGCCATGACGTGGCCGCTTCCACTGCGCGATCGCCTGACGAATCTCCTTCTCAATCCCTATTACCACCTTGAGAACGTATTTGCGGCCGAGGGCACAGCTAAGATCGATTTCTTCATGGAGAAACTGCGGGTAGAGCTTCGCCGCCTTAAAGTGTCGGTACGCGGCGGTTGGGATGGAATCCGTTATCGTTTGTCGCCGGACGGCAAGCGTGCGGCGCCCCAGTCCAAACTCGCGGATATCTACGATGAAGCGCTGGACAAGTATGAGATAAGGCCCTATCCCGGAGAGCTAACCCTGTTTCTATCGAATCGGCATTTGAAGGGATTCGACATACCACTCGCCGGCTGGGGAGATGTGGCGCAAGGTGGAGTGCGCGTCTTTTCGTTCCCCTTCAGTCCGCGTGGCAGCCTGATTGAGCCATACGTAAGGCAACTAGCAGAGAAGATGCACGAGTGCCTTGACATAGCTGCTGAGAGATCGAAGAACAGTTCGGAAACATACGCCACTTATGCCTAGTTATCGGTTGAGTGAAGAAAGATTGACCTTGTTTAGCGCACACAAATGCGGAGTAGTGAGATGAACAGCGCAAGAGTATTTACAATTGAGTCGCCAGTAAATCCACAAACGAAGGCCAGCCGCCTGGTCACCGACCACTTCCGCTGTCCGAAAGAGTTTGTGGACCTCACGGTAAGCAGCGCCCAAATGTCGGAACCGGGATACTTTCGCTTCGGCGCCGATTCTATCTGCTACGGCAGCTGCTCGTCCAGTCCGACATCGCCGCACGTGACCGAGAACCTTCACGATGCTCTTCCGCACACTACCTATAATGGATTGTCGATCGAGCTTCCATTTGACCCGGTCCAGGTGCTGGACAATCTGCGCCATGAACGCTATGTCAGCTGCAGCAACCGCAAGAAAGCTCCAGACAAATCGAAGAGTACAGCTCGTAAGCTCTACTACCTCGCTCGTCCATTGTTGCCGGTAGCCTTGCGAAAGCACTTGCAGAGAGTCTATCTACGCGACTGGAAGCGCATTCCCTTCCCTCACTGGCCGGTGGACTCAACTGTTGAAGAAATACAGGAGCAGTTACTTGCTCTGGCCATGAAGAGCCGGAATGTTACCGCGATCCCGTTTATCTGGTTCTGGCCCAAGGGAGCGCCAAGCTGCACCTCAGTTACGCACGACGTGGAGGCTCCGGCTGGATTGGATTTCTGCAATGAGTTGATGGATCTGGACGACTCGTATGGAATCAAAGCGGCCTTCCAGATGGTTCCCGAAGAGCGGTATGAGGTAACTCTGCAACACTTTGTGAAGATGCGGGAACGCGGATTCGAGGTGAACCTTCACGATCTAAATCATGACGGGAACCTGGTGAGTGACTACGACGAGTTTTTGCGCCGCGCTAAGGAGATTAACGTCTACGCGAAGAAGTTTGGGACGAGAGGCTTCAGGGCTGGCGTTCTCTACCGCAATTTGGATTGGTACGGAATGCTGGACTTTGAGTACGAGATGTCAGTTCCGAATGTCGCTCATCTCGACCCGCAGCGCGGCGGCTGCTGCACGGTGTTTCCATTCTTTAACGGAACAATGATCGAATTGCCGGTGACGATGTCCCAGGACTATACCCTCTTCAACATTCTGAACGACTACTCCATCGACTTATGGAAGGAGCAGATTGCCTGTGTGCGCAAGAAACATGGCCTGATGCAGATGATCGTTCACCCCGATTACGTAATGGATCGCAAAGCGCAAAAGGTATACGGACAATTGCTCGGTTATCTTGCGGATATGCGCGCGCAAGGCGAAACCTGGATTGCTCTTCCGGGAGAAGTAGCCGACTGGTGGCGGCTGCGGAACCAGATGAACCTGGTGAAGAAGGGCAATTCGTGGCAGATTGAAGGCCAGGGACACGAGGACGCGCGCATCGCTTATGCCAGACTGGTTGACGGCAAGATGCAGTATGAGCTCGAAATGAATCAATAAGCTTGTAACTGCGGACTGGGATAACTATGAGTTACAGGCTGGTCCAATCCAGGATAACTTTTCCGGCATTGCCAGACCTCATTGCATTGAAGCCTTGCTGAAACTCGCTGTACTGGAATCGGTGAGTGATGACAGGGGAAATGTCGAGGCCAGTCTCCAGCAGGACCGACATCTTGTACCAGGTCTCATACATCTCGCGGCCATAAACCCCTTTAATGGTGAGCATATTGAAGATGATCGGCCGCCAGTCCATGGGTGCGCTGCTGGCTGGAATACCCAGGATGGCGACACTTGCGCCGTGCCCCATATTTGCGATCATTTCGTTCAGAGCCGCGGGATTGCCCGACATCTCAAGGCCAACATCAAAGCCTTCAGTCATCTTGAGTTGCTTTTGAACGCTGTTGAGTGGCGTCTCTCTTGGATTTACTGCCAGCGTTGCGCCCATTTTACGCGCCAGCTCAAGCCGAAAGGGATTGAGATCGGTGATGACGACATGCCTGGCCCCGGCGCGCTTGACCACGGGAATCGCCATGATGCCGATGGGACCTGCGCCGGTAATGAGCACATCTTCGCCTAACACCGGGAAAGAAAGCGCGGTGTGTACGGCGTTACCAAAGGGATCGAAGATGGCTGCCACATCCTGATCGATGCCGGGATTGTGCCGCCAGATGTTAGTCATGGGCAGTGCGATGAACTCGGCAAATGCGCCGGGGCGATTGACGCCAACACCTTGCGACAACGCGCAGAGATGACGCCGGCCGGCGAGGCAGTTGCGGCAGCGGCCGCACACCACGTGCCCTTCGCCACTGACGATGTCGCCGGCGAAAAAGTCGTTGACGTTGGAGCCGACCGCGACCACTTCACCCACAAACTCGTGGCCAATGACCATGGGAGTCTTGATGGTGCGCTGCGCCCATTCATCCCAATCGAAGATATGTACGTCTGTTCCGCAGATTCCTGTGCGACGCACGCGGATAAGGACATCGTTGATGCCGTAGTCCGGTTCGGGAACATCTTCAAGCCACAAGCCTGGCTCGCCTTTGCTCTTGACCAACGCCTTCATGGACGATCTCCTTTTGTGCGATCGAACTGTGTGACACGCGGCGAGCTGATGACTCTGCGAAACTTCAGAACCGATCCCAGTGCAAGACATCGGTCAGCAGCCGCTTTTCGACTTGCGGCTTTTCCGCAGGATAGCCGAAGGATACGATCGCCACCAACTGCCGGTCAGCCGGCGCTCCGAAGGCCTTTGCCACGACGGGCCCATAGCTCTGTTTGTTTCCCGCAACCCAGCAGGCTCCGATGCCATGCGCCTCCGCGGCGATGAGCAGGTTCTCAGTCGCGGCGCAGCTGTCCTCGATACCGTAAGTGGTTTCGCGCGTGAGCACCAGCACCACAAAAGCCGCGCTGGCGAGGAACTCGCCGTGGCCAAGCATCACGGGGAGGCTGGCCAGAGCATCTTTCGCAGTGACGACGACAAAGTCCCAAGGCTGGTCGTTCATGGCCGTTGGCGCAAGGCGCGCGCAATCGACGATGTCCTCAATGACACACTTGTCGACCGGCTGTTGCGTATAGGTTCGAATGCTGCGGCGGCTCTTTAGAACTTCGATTGCGCTCTTCACTTTTGTCTTTCTCCATCTTGCAGGTGGTTGCCGGCGGCACGGCGGCAGATTGCCGCATGCGGAACTCTCTATTTTATCCGCAGGCTCACACGAGTCCGGCATGGATTGATCACATGGAGACGAAGAGTAGAAACGCAAACCGGGGCTGCTAAGGACAATTTCTTTTGTCCCAAGGCAGCCCCGGCGTGTTTCAGCGAGTTATTGGATCGGCAATCCTGCGGCTAGTACGGCCTTACAGGCTCGGTGATGAGCGTCCACTTGTCGGTGCGGAAGGGTGCGGCCGGCAAGCCGGCACCGTTGAAGAGTGTTGCCGTGGGATTCGACTGCCAGGCGTAACGAACCTCTTTGGGATGCGCCACCTGGGGCGAAGAGACAATCACCGTATCGCCATCGATGCGTGCGTCGGCCCAAACCCACTTCTGATCGTCGCCGGCGATGGAAAACTCGCCGAGCTTGTCACCTTTCACCACCAGGCCACCGTCGGTATGCGTAAAGTGCAGCCGGATAGAGTCTGCGCGGCGATCGACGGATTTGAGCGTTGGCCCTGCAAACACGACCGGCTTGCCGTAGTAGTTGGCCAGAGCGCAGTTGGCCACGCGTTCGCCCACCTGGAGCTTCTGCTTGGAGTGAATGTTGTCGGCGTCGCCGGTGTCAATGGTGACGGCGAGGCAGGAGTGGGGAACGGTGGCGGCGGTGACTGCCAGCGACTCGCGGATATCGGCCCAGCCATCGTCAGTGGGTGTGGTGCTGTGCTGCCCGAAGAATGGAAGGCTGACGATATAGAACGGGAAATCGCCCTGCTGGAAAAGATCGCGCCAGTCGGCGATCATGGCGGGGAGAACCCTGCGGTAGGCGTAGCCGCGCGGCGAGTTCTGCTCCGCCTGATACCAGATTGCGCCGGTGATAGCGATGGGCGCGATGGGCTCCAACATGCCGTTATAGAGAACGGTGGGCATGACGGGCCAGTTTTCATAGGCAATGGGCAACTGCTCGGGGTCGCGCGCATCCACGCTCAGCTTGGCCTTCCACTCGCCGGCCAGCGGGACGTTCGTTTTGTCTCCAAGCACCATGTGCAGATCTTCTGGCTTGTTGAGGAAACCGCCATCGGGCTTAGTTTTGAGAACGCGAATGGCCATGACGTTTGGGCCGGGCTTGAGCAGACTGTTGGGCACGAAGTAGACGCGGGGATTCTCAACCCATGAGCTGCCGCCGAGGCTTCTGCCGTTGAGATAGAAGGTGTCCATGCGCTCGATTTCGCCGAGGAAGACCATGGTGCGTCCGGCGGGAACCGGGTCGGGCATGGTGATGGTCTTGCGGAACCAGACCAGCGCCGGCGTATCGGGCACGCCCAACTCTTTAAAGCCGCCGGGGATGGTGACCGGCTTCCAGGAGGAATCGTCGAGGACGGGCGATTCCCAGTGCTCTTTCTGGCCAATGTCGTTGATGTCGTACCAGTGCTGAATGTAGTTGCCGTACTCGGGCGCGTTGGAATCTGCGAGGCGCTTAAGCTCGGCCAGAGGAACATCGAAGTCCTTGATCTTGTGCAAAGCTTCGGCGCTGGTCCATGTCTCGGCGGGTGTTCCGCCTACGTCGTCGACAATCAGCCCGATGGGAACGCCGATCTGCTGCTGTACCTTGCGCGCGAAAAAATACGCCACGGCGGAAGCCCAGCCTGCCGATTGCGGCGTGACTGCTTGCCACTGGCCGCCGACTGCATCCACATGATGATAGGCAGACTTGCCGTTGATGGTGACAAAGCGAATGTTGGGATAATTCGCCGCTTTGACTTCGGCATCGGCGTTCTCGACCTGACGGAGCGAGAGCCCCATATTCGACTGGCCACCGCAAAGCCACACATCGCCGACCAGAACATTGTGGAACTCCACGGTCTGGTGCGGCCCGGTGACCTTGATGGAGTACGGGCCGCCGACGGCGGGCGGCTGAATCTTGACCTGCCAGCGACGGTTGGCCGCAGCAACGCCGGTAGCGGTGTTGTCGCCGATTTGCACCTGGACGCTGTCGCCAGGATCGGACCATCCCCAGATGGTGTTGGCCTTGCCGCGTTGCAGCACCATGTTGTCGCCAAAGATGGGACTGACGAGTGGAAGCTGCTTGGGCGCGGCCGCGGTAGAAAGCCCAACTCCAGGGCCAGCCATGGGCGGACCACCCATGGGCGGGCCCATAGGCGGCCCCTGAGCAAGAACGGCGCAATTTGTCGCCGCCAGCAGAGCCGCGGCTGCGGCAAGAATGTGTTTTCCAAACATGATGAAGGTCTCCTCTACCAACAACGCGCCGGCTATGTTGCGGCGCTATTTCGATTCAACTCACACGACTACAAAAGGGGCCGATTCACCGGCCAATTCACTCTATCACTTACTTGCAGGTGAAGTTATTTGCATCTTCAGAATCGCCGCCGTTGTACTGGGCATGCTCAGGATAGGCACAGAGCGGACGGCTTCTGCCGGGAAAAGCTCTGCCCGTGGCGACGATTGCATCGGGCGCGATTCCCTTCTCGACCCAGTTGACGACGCCGGTGAGCATGTCGAACTGGTCGAGCGATGGGCCGCCGCCGCAGTGCGCCATTCCGGGCACCAGAAAGATGCGGCTCCACTCGGAGACCTTGGCCGCGCCGCCGTTGTCATCGGCAAGCGATTTGTAGTAGCGGAGCGTATCGAGCGGCGAGAACCACGGATCGCTGTCGCCGTGGAAGAAGATGAGCTTGCCGCCGTTCTCGGTGAAGGTGGTGAGATTTGTTGACGCCGGCTCAACGAGCGGATCGGATACATGAAGTGCGGCTTTGTCTACGTCAAGCTCAGTCGCGGTAGGATATGCGCCGAACACGCCGCCGGAGCCCATCTTGAGCAGTCCACCGTTGCTTGCGATGCCAGAGTCGTACAAAAAGCCCGTATAGACCTGCGTGCCATAGGCATTGGTGGGCCCGGCGAACGCCTTCTTGATGGCCGCGACCTTCTCTGGTGCAATGCAGCCCTGGGTTTGACCGGCCTTGCAGGCCACCTCCGCAGGATCGAAATCGCAGCCGATGGGATCGAAGATCATTCCATCCTTGACGCCGTCTTTTGCGTCGCAGCGGTTCAACAGCGCGTCCATAAAGATCTTGCGCTCGTCGTCGCTCAAGAACTTGCCGATCTGCGGCTTGCCCGATTCGTCTTTGGGAGAAGCCTGATTGTAGGCGACCGGAATCCACTGGCCGATGGCTACATTGGAAAGGCCGGTGCGCATGGCGGGATCGCCGGAGACGATGCCATTGAAAACGGTGGGATACCTCTGCGAGAGGATCATGCCTTCGCGGCCGCCGGTGGAGCAGCCCACGAAATAAGAGTAGGCGGCGGCCTTTGTGTAATAACGCGCGACGATCTGCTTCGAAACCTCGGCAACCTCGGCGTTGGCCATGTAGGCAAAGTCGAGATAAGCCTGCTGGTCCTTCATAAAGTTGAAGTCGAAGCCTCCGCGGCGGGATTTGTGGCCGGTATCCGTGCTGGCCACGGCAAAGCCGCGCACCAGGCCCGGCTTGCTGCCGGCGTAGGATGCGCCGGTGGGCTCGCCGATGATGCCGTTGCTGCCGCCGCCACCCTGCATCATGAAGTCGCCATTCCAGGCGGCTTTCTCAGGCAGCGCAAGCGCGAATCCTATGCCGAACTCCTCGCCGCCCACTCCCTTGCGGCGATGAATCACACCTTCAACGCGGCAGTATGCGGGCAACGCGCCGCCGCCGCCCATGGGGCCACGCGCCTGTTGCTGCTCGACCGCCGCTACGGGCGCTGCCTTGGTAATCTCAACGCCTTCGATTTTGACCTGGGCCAAATCTCCGCATGACTGAGCGAAGACCGACTGAGCGGCTGCAAAAGCGCAACACGCGGCCGACACAAGAAACAGATACCTTAGCTTCATCTTTCACCCACAATCGCCCCGAGGGGCAAATGCATTTGTTATTGCTCAAGTGAAACAACAGTTACCGACTTCGGTTCCAATGTGAGAGTCAGCTTACCGTTCTGCAAGCTGGCAGCGATCGGTTTGGGCACAACGGTGCGGGGCGCAGCAAAAGTGTTGATGCTGTCGACCGCCGGAGCCGTGAGTGTTTCGCCCTTCGCGGCCTTTGCCGTAAAACCGGTCTGGCCAATCTCGATGACGGCCGGCTTCTCCGGATCGATATTGGTGATCTCAAGCCACAGTTTTCCGGAAGAATCCTTCGCAGCAATTGCATCCAGGCGCGGCAGGGTCACCGAGCCTTGCGTATACGTCCCGGCATCAAATGTGACGGGAATAAAATCCGCATCCTGGAAGGGGACATACATCTTGTAGACGTAGTAGGTCGGCGTCAAGACCATCTTTTCGTTGTCAGTAAGAATCATCGCCTGCAGCACATTGATCATCTGCGCGATGTTGGCCATGCGCACGCGATCGGCGTGGCGAGCAAAGATATTCAGGTTCAGCGTGGCCAGAACAGCGTCTCTAAGGCTGTTCTGCTGCTCGAGGAATTGCGTATTGGTTCCCGGCAGCGGAGCGAGCCAAGCGCCCCACTCATCCACGATGAGCGCAACCTCTTTCTTCGGGTCGTACTTATCCATTACCGCTTCCTGCCCACGCAGGAATTGATCCATGAACAACGTGGACTTGAGCAATTTGGCGTAATCGTCCACGCCGAATTTCATTGAAGGCGCGGTGGGCGGCCAGCCGGCGGCCTCGGTATACCAATGCAGCGACAGGCCGTTGAAATCCCAACTCCAGGAGTGACGCTGGTGGGCCTTCATCATGGCTTCAGTCCACTCGGTATTGGGAGTTCCGGGGCCGACAGCAATGCGGAGCATCTGGTCGTTGCCGGTCTGCGCCGGGTTCATGTTACGGACGAAGTGGCTGTAGATCTTCAGCTGGCTCAGATAGTAGTCGGCGGTCATAGCGCCGCCGCAATCCCAGCTTTCGTTTCCAATGCCGAGAAGTTTCACCTGGTACGGATCGGGATGCCCGTTGGCGGCGCGCTCTTTGGCCAGAGCCGTAGGCGCGGCGGCGGTCATATACTCCAGCCATTCAGCGGATTCCTCGGGTGTGCCGGAGCCGATGTTGAGCGAGACATAAGCCTGGCTGCCGATCTGGTTGAGGAAATCCATGTACTCGTCGGTGCCGAAGGCATTTGTGTCGATCACGTTGCCCCAGGTGGCGTTGAGCGTTGCGGGCCGCTGCGCGGCTGGGCCAATGCCCTTGCGCCAGTGGTACTCGTCTGCAAAGCAGCCGCCCGGCCAGCGGACATCCGGCGTCTTCAACTCTTTGAGAGCGGCAACAACGTCGTTGCGAATGCCGCGGGTGTTGGGAATGGGAGAATCCTTGCCCACCCAGACGCCGCCGTATACACCGCGCCCCAGATTCTCAGCGAACTGGCCGAAGAGATAGCGGCTGATCTTCGCGCCGGGCTTTGAAGCGTCAATGGACAACTGAACCTGTTGCTGCGCTGCGGCTGGAACGGTAAGAAGCGCCGCCAGAAGAGATGAAACGAACAAAAGTCGACGAACCACAAGAATCTCCCTAAGAAAAGAATTGCTGCTATGCGGACGAAGGCGCACCGAACGGTCCGGGAGTCTTCCGGCCGTGCATTTTCAATGCTGTTCCATCGTCTCGCTCGCGGAACATTTGACTATACAGAGGCAGACTAACGGGGAACAAGTGAGATTGATCGCTCGATCTTGATCGAATCTATCGATACTGAAGATCTACAGCCATTTGGCGCGGCGAGCCTGGATGTTGCCCTAAAGGCAAAGGCGTTTCAGTGCCCAGAATCGGGAGCTGAAACGCCTGCCGTTACACCAGATGAAGCAGCCGGAAACTGACTACTTGGCTTTGTATTTTGCAGCCTCAATCACAGCATCGTAGGCCGGCTTGGTCTGCAGCTGGCGGTCATAGAGCAGCGGGTAGTTGGTGCGTCCACGCACCGGGAAGCCGTTGAGCCACGAGTCTCCATCGGAGAGTCCCCAGAAGGTGACGCGCGACATCTCTTTGCGATGCTTCATGTAGACATGGAACAGCATGGTATAGCGCGCCGCCAGATCCTTCTGCACCGAGTCAGGCAATCCGTTCACGTAGGGATTGCGGTTGGCCGTTTGCTGATTCTGGAGATTTGCGGAAACGTCGGCGGTGATGGGGCCGGCGGAAGGCAGCACGTCGATATCCAGCTCGGAGATGGAGACCTTGAGTCCGAGCGCGGCAAATGCTGCGATGGTGGAGTCTTCCTGCTCCTCGGTCGGCCAGTCCATGTGGTCGTGCCCTTGAATGCCGACGCAGTTGATCGGAATACCGTCGGCCTGCATCTTTTTGATGAGAGCGATGGCTCCGTTGCGCTTGGGCTCATTCTCAAGGTTGTAGTCGTTGTAGGTGAGCTGCGCCTGCGGATCGGCCTCATGCGCGTACTGGAAGGCCTTCTCGATAAAGTCGGGGCCGATGATCTTGAGCCACAAGGACTGGCGCAGGGTTCCGTCTTCGTTCAGCGCTTCGTTCACCACGTCCCAGCTCTGAATGCGGCCTTTGTAACGGCCCACCACGGTGCGAATGTGATCGTGCATGCGCTCAAGCAGAGCGTCGCGCGTGAGCAGGTTGCCTTTGTCGTCGCGGAAGACCCAGCCGGGAACCTGGCTGTGCCACACAAGATTGTGGCCGACGATGAACATGTGATTCTTTTCGCCGAACTCGACATACTTGTCGGCGGCGTCCCATGTGTATTTGTCGAGCTGCGGATGAAGGAGCGACCACTTGAGGGCGTTCTCTGGCGAGATGGAGCTGAACTGCTCGGCAATGATGGCATCGCCTTTCACGTCTTGCCCGCTGATCTGCTGCCCATTGATGGCCACGCCGATGAAAAAGTCTTTCTTGTAGGCGTTTTTCAAAGAGGTGGGCGCATGCGCCGCAGCCGTAAATCCAACAACCGTGAGCGCTGCGAGCGCCACCGGCAGGGTCCTTCTTAAAGTTTTTGCGAACATGCTTCCTCCTCTAAATACCCAGGGTCAATGGCGGGGTGAATCTGTTCGTTCCGTTCGCGTTCACCCGGACCTGATCCGCCGCCGCGAAGGAGGCCCGGAAAAACACACAATTCAACAAGAAACAAACGGCCGCAACTGGCGCGGCCGTGAGCGCCGAGCTAGGAAGCAGAAGATTGCGAGAACCCCTTGCGCCGTTCGGCGAGTTCATTGGCAATGTTCTGGCTCACTTCCCTCGTAATGGGGTAGAACATCAGGCAAGCTGCCGCGGCAAAGAACGCCAGGCCCGCATAAACACTGGCGGTAAGCAGGATGCCCGATTGCGCGTGCGCAGACTGCACAGTAGCTTTAGACTCAAATCCATAGAAAGAGAGGAGCCAGCCGGCAATGGCTCCGCCCAGGGCCAAACCGGCCCAGAGCGCGAAGACGACCGCGGAGGTGACTGTACCGCTGGCGCGGCGGCCGGTCTTCCACTCGCCGTAGTCGGCAACGTCGCCCATCATGGCCCACAAGATTGGACCCGACAGACCAAAGGAAAGCTGACGAAGGACCTCAGTACCGATAATCAGCACCGTGGCCGTGGGCGGAAGCACAAACAACAGTACAGTGAATAATCCCGTCATAAACATGCTGGCGAAGAACAACTGCCGCTTGCCCATGCGAACCGAGACTGCGGTGGACAAGGCTACGCCAATCAGCACTGCAATCAGTCCGAAGCCGTTGAACCACGAGAAGAGTTCAACGTTGCCGACTACATACCGGAAGTAAGGCAGCATGACGTTGCCGCGGATGACCAGCGCGCTGAAGTAAAACAACGTGACCAGAAACAGCAGAACCCACGGGCGGTTCTTGAACAGATCGGAGAGATCCTGCGTAAGAGAGGACTTTTGCTGCGGGTCAGGCTGGACACGCTCCTTGGTGCAGAGGAAGGCGATGATGAAGAAGATGGCGCTCAGGCCCGACAGAACGCCCATGGTGAGCTGATAGCCGAGAGCGTCGTTGCCATGGCCGAAAAACCGGACCATGGGGATGGCCAGACTGGAGACGATGAAGCCGGCGGAGTTGGCGGCAATCTGGCGGTAAGACGAGATGCTGGTGCGCTCGTCGGGGTCCGAGGTCATGACGGCAGTGAGCGAGGCGTAAGGCACATTATTGACGGTGTAGACCACGCGAAGCAGGATGTAGGTGGTCCAGGCGTAGATGATCTTGGCCGCCGGGCTGATATTGGGCGTGGTAAAGGTGAGCACCCCGATGATGCCGAAGGGAATGGCGGTCCACAACAGCCAGGGGCGGAACTTGCCCCATTTTGTGTTGGTGCGGTCGGCGATGACGCCCATGACCGGATTGAGGAAGGCCACGCCCAGGCCGACAACGAGGAACAGCGTTCCCGCCTGCGCAGCGGTCAGGCCGAAGGTGTGAGTGTAAAAGTCCAGCTGCAGAGCGAGCATGGCCTGAAAAACAAAATTGGCCGCCAAATCGCCCAGGCTGTAACCGAATTTCTCTGAGAATGAAAGTGTTTGCCGCATTCCTGCCTCGTCTTTCGCCAGCGTCTCCGCTTAGTGCGTGACCTGCAAAGTTGATTTGTTGAGATCCGCGTCGCGGAAGCATTCGCCGTCTATCGGCCCTTTGCACGAAAAGAACGGCGCCCTGTACTCCAAAGGGATAATACCCCATGGAACCTGCCGCTGTTTTGCCGCGGGCAAAACGCCAAAAAGGCCGCGCATCACCGCAGTTGTTCCGTGATTGAAAGAAGAAAGCCGGCCCATTTTTACGCTTTCGATAGGATGCAGAACAGTGTAATCACCGGAATCAGCCACGAGCAAGAAGAAAAGCGATTTTCTTAAAGGGAAACGGAGCAGAAACCGGGATATTTGCGGCGGCAGCAGAATATCCTGGATCATCCCGAGAACAGCCCGGACGCGTCGGCGTGGATTGCTCGTTGCCCCTGCCATGGATGATTTCCTGTAGGATGGACGACGATCGAGGCAAAGAAGTTTTCGGCAAAGTTTTTCGGGGATCGCGAAATGCCAGGAGGACGCCATGCAACCAACTTGTGACCAACGGATTTCTAAAGGAAGCGGCAGGCGGCTGACGAGGCTTGCGGCATGGATTGCCGCTGTGCTGTTTGTGTGCCTGGGGCTCGGGCTCGCTCAGGGCAGCCGCGCGCAGACCGCGCAAAAGCACGCGGACTCCGGCATTCGCAAGCAGCGCATGATTGTCCTGACCGACATTGGCGCTGAAGCAGACGACACGGAAAGCACTGTGCGCCTGCTGCTGTACTCGGACGTGATCGACATCAAAGGCTTGATCGCCACGACCTCGATCTGGAAGAGAACGTCCGTATCCCCGGAGCTGATCGATCAAGTGATTCGCGCCTACGCCAAAGTCCACCCGAACTTGGTGAAGCACGACCCGAACTACCCCACCGCCGAAGCGCTTGAAGCCGTGTTGAAACGCGGCTGGCCGCAGTACGGAATGAGCGGAGTGGGCGACGGCAAAGACTCGGAGGGGTCCGACTGGATCATCAAAAACCTGGAGCAGAACGACGACCGGCCTTTGTGGATCACGGTGTGGGGCGGAGCAAATACGCTGGCGCAGGCGCTCTACAAGCTGCGGGCAACGAAACCGCCAGCAGAGGTGGATCGGCTGGTGGCCAAGCTCAGGGTGTACACCATCAGCGACCAGGACGACAGCGGCCCGTGGATGCGGAAGAACTTTCCGAATCTCTTCTACATTGTGAGTCCCGGCGGACTCTACGACGACGCCACGTGGACCGGCATCATGGCCGTGGTTCCCGGCATCGATAACTCGATGATCGGCAACAAGTGGCTGGCTGAGCACATTCAGCAGGGGCACGGGCCGATGGGCGAGGCCTATCCGGATGTGGCCTGGGGCATGGAGGGCGATACGCCTTCGTGGCTGGCGCTGATCCCCAATGGCCTGGGCGATCCCGAGCATCCCGAGTGGGGCGGTTGGGGAGGACGCTACGAGCTCTATCGGCCAGAGATTCACGTCAACGACCCGCGCACATTCCTTGGCGGCGTTCCCATTCCGCAGGAGACGCGGCCTATCTGGACCAACGCGCTTGACGACTACGCTCCGCCGACCTACCCGGAGTACGGACGGGCAACACGGAACGGCACCAAGCCGATCCACGACTACAAGGCTACGCTGTGGCGCTGGAGAGACGACTTCCAAAACGACTTTGCGGCGCGCATGGAATGGACCACGAAGTCCTATCGCGAAGCCAACCATCCTCCGGTTCCTATCCTCGATACTCCAGAGGCGTTTACGGTCAAGTCAGGGCAGAGTTTTCGGCTGAGCGCGCACGCAACCGATCCGGATGGCGACAGCGTGAGTTATCTGTGGTTCCAATACCCTGAGGCGGGAAGTTACAAAGGCCGGGTGCTGGTGCCGCTGGTCGAGAATCTCAACTTCAACGACTTTGTCGCGCCAAAGGTGGACAAACCGGAGACGATCCACTTTATTCTGCGAGTTACAGACAAGGGCACGCCGCCGCTGACACGCTACAAGAGGGTGATTGTCACTGTAACTCCGTAATTAACTTGCCGATGGGTTGCGAATGGATGAATCCCATCGTGATTTAATCTAAGTGCTGAATTTGCCCGTAGACTTAGTGGCTGGCCGAGCTCTGAAGACCTTGGCCTGACAGCACAAGCTTGCCAATGGCTCGCTCTGCATTTGGAACGGCCATGTCAGCGAGCGATGGAAGGTTCAAGCCTTCAACCCGAATGGTTTGCACATCCTCGATGCCGACAAATTTGAGTATTTGACGCAAATAAGGTTCAACAAAATCCCAAGGCTTCCAAGGGCCATCCGTAAAGACCCCTCCAGAAGCAATCACAAGGATTGCTCTTTTCCCTTGGGCCAGTCCTTCCACTCCTGCCTTTGCATACTGGAAGGTTTTTCCAGGGCGAACGACAAGGTCTATCCATGCTTTAAGCAATGAAGGAATGCCGAAGTTCCACATAGGTGTCGCAATCACCAATAAGTCCGACGCAAGCAGTTCTTCGGTCAGCTTGTCCGATAGACGGGCCGACTGGTGATTTTCTTCAATTTCCTTCAAATCTCTTGACGCGATAGCCTTCAGCACATGGCTATCCAGATGGGGCAATGGATCGTCGGCCAAGTCGCGATAGACAAACTTTGCGTCAGGATAATCTTCGCGAAGTTTTGCATCCAGTTTCCGAGCGATCGTCCGGCTGGCTGATTCACTACCTCTGGGGCTCACCGAGACAACAAGAATTTGCTTCGTCATTATGCACATCCTTTTATGCGAGACATTCATTTGCCGTTGAGGGCCTGCCAGGCGGCCAGTGAGTCCATGTAGTCTCTCCAGCGGACAATTTTTCGGTCTTTTATGGTGACGACGGAGACAAATCGATTGTCATAAGCGCCGCCGGTTCTCAGAATCTTGCCGTGAACCTGATATTCCAGAACAACGACGCCATGTTCCTTGTCATAGTGAACGGCAAGGTTATCGCCTTTGTGAACCTTGATGTTGTTTCCATATCCGGAATACGCGGCTACCAAATTCTCTCGCCCGTGAATCTTCTCGGGCCAACCGGGGAAGCGGTATAGAAACTCAAATTCTGCGTCATCGGCAATCGTGTCGAAGTAGTGATCTCCATCGACCAGGCCTTTCAAGCCTTTCATCACAACGTCAAAGAATGGATTCAGAGCTTCATGTTGAGGATATTTGTCTTTTGGCACCGGTTAACTCCTTCATTTGCTTGCTTTTCTTGTGCTCCCTACCGATTTATAGTGGATTATATAGCGGTCTTCATTCGAAGATAAGTACGCATCTCAAACTCGGTAACGTACTTGGAGGTAAGTTATGAAAGCAACCGGTAAACCGAGGCAGTTGGACCCGGTTTTTATATGCGGGCATGATGATCCCCTGGCCATTCGGGAGCTTCTTACCAAGGTAGGAGATAAGTGGACAATCTTCTTGATCCTCGCACTTGCCAAGATCCACAACGGTCGAGCCCGCTTTTCAGAGCTGGAACAATCGATACCGACTATCTCCCAAAGAATGCTGACGGTGACGTTGCGGAGTTTGGAACGGGATGGATTGGTGACGAGGGAGGTATTTCCTGAAGTTCCCCCACGTGTTGAATATGAACTAACAAGTCTCGGCAAGAGCTTGCTTAGCCCGATGGAAGTGCTCTTTGACTGGGTTGAAGGAAATTGGGAGGCTGTAAAAAACTCCCAGTCACAGTTCGACGCAAAGAAACACTGAGCCCAGGCGGATGTTATTAACACAATAAGACGGCAAGCTGCTGCTTTATGAATCTGTCCCATCCTTCTCACGATGAGCTGCGAAAAGGATGGGACAGATTCACGATAGCATTGCGCGAAACGAGCCTATCGCCGCCTGGTGGTTGCGCGGCTGGCATCCTCGACGAGCGCGGCGCGCGCGCCTTCGGGAGAGCGACGCCAGGCGAAGTAATCGTTGAGCGCCTTGAGCCCCGGCTCGTTGGGAACCGGCCCGGTGTGCGGCGTTCCGTTGAAGTACATGAGCTCCGGCTGCTGGTCGCTGAATGCGGGCCAGTTGGGCATCCCCTTGCCATTGGGGTCGCCATACTTTGCGAAGTTGGTCCAGTAAGTCGCCATGGCGTCGGAGATGACGTGATCCGCCGCGGTGGGCTGCTCGTGCTGCAACTCGTTCAAGTGTCCAAAGACGTAGGGGACTTCCCTGCCGTGCGGCGCGCCAATGCCAGCCTGCGGCGAACCGGCGGGATAGTCCGGGTGCTGATCGAAATAGTAGTAGAAGACCTTTGACTTGCCGCGCTCGGACTGCAGCTTGGCCCAGATCCAGGTGTGCCAGCCAAACGTGGAATCGCGGGCCAGATCGCGGGCGGTCTTGGGCACGGTCGTATCGCCTGCCGGATAGGCTTCAAGCAGCTTGTCGGCAAAAGCTCCGTAGCGGCTATGCACGCTCTGGATGTACTCCCGAGGCGTGCTGAAGTGGGAGAAGCTGGCGCCTTCATCGGAGTTGTAACCGATCAGCACCGGAATGTCGTTGAAGTTCTTTCCGTCGTAGAGCGTGTACTGATCGGTGGGCAGCACCCAGCCATCGATGATGGGCCAAGCCATTCCGCGCGTGGCGGCCAGAATCTTCTCGGCCGGCAGCTTGCGCAGTTCGGCGAGCGACGAAGCTCCCGCGTTCTGCTGGAAGGCCAGGCCATCTTTCTCGGCGCTGGCCAGCGGCCGCATATTTTCGCCTGGCTGCCCGGATGGACGTGCAGGGCCGAAGGAACCGCCGCTCTCAGAGGCCGCGCCCTCAAACAGGCCCTTGGCCAAAGGCGATGCGCACAACTGGCTCACCGCGATTCCACCCGCCGACTCGCCGAAGATGGTGACTTTGTTCGGGTCGCCGCCAAAGGCTGCGATGTTCTGCTTGATCCACCTGAGCGCGGCAATCATATCGAGCAAACCGTAGTTGCCTGAAACATGATCTGGCGACTCGGCGCTCAGCCCGGGATGAGCGAGGAATCCAAGATTGCCCACACGATAAGCGATGCTGACCAGCACGACGCCTTTCTTGGCCAGGACCTCGCCACTGTAGGTTGGTATGGATGTGCCGCCGCCCGCGAAGCCGCCGCCGTAGATCCAAACCAGCACCGGAACCCGGCTGGATGCGGACTTAGCGGGGCTCCAAACGTTCAGATAAAGGCAATCCTCGCTCATGGCGCTGCCGCTCAGTCCACCTTGCACGCACTGCGGCGCGAATTTGTCGGCCTGCCGCACGCCATCCCATTTAGCCGCCGGCTGCGGAGCACGCCAACGCAAGTCGCCCACCGGAGGCGCGGCAAAGGGGATTCCCCGATAGACCGTAAGCCCGTTTTCGACTGTGCCGGCCAACGTTCCCTGTTCAACCTTTGCTGTGGGCGCAGCGCCCACGCTCATTGTGGTGATTGCCGCAACGGCTATTGCAAGCAGAGCCTTTCTCATGTTCAAATCCCTTCCCGCTCTCGAACAAAAACATTGGAGCCAAGGCCGCAGTCTGTCTGCGGCGCGTAACCAATGTACATGGCGCGCCCTTTGGTTTCCCAGTCCCGCCAAGGGCAGAAAGAAATGGTCTGATTTCCCGGCGCATCCTTATCGATTCCATCGATAAATAGTGGATGGAGTTTGCAGCCTGATATCCGCAGGCCACGGTGCGTCCTGCTAAAGTGCGCCTGCGTCTGTAGAATGGATGCGCATCGGAGAATAGTGCTCGTCGTTGCAGTTCTTTCTGGTAACCCCATTGATTTGCGCCCACCCGGCACAAACACAGAGCGACGCTTCCGATATGCGTGTGAATTTTTTAAGGAGAAGCCTCATGCAAGTTGTGCCGTTTTTTCGCAACCCCTTGATTCCAACCCTGGTCCTGCTGGCCGCGTGCCCCATTGCAATGGGCC
>Ga0302319_10006905_pt1 | contig 22418 bp, 23 predicted proteins | sample Bog_T0_2_FD_203319 | JGI IMG/M metagenome (GOLD analysis project Ga0302319, IMG submission 203319) | Peat permafrost microbial communities from Stordalen Mire near Abisko, Sweden - Bog_T0_2 | ecosystem: Environmental > Terrestrial > Soil > Wetlands > Peat | place: Sweden: Abisko, Stordalen Mire... | reverse complement strand
TCCAGGGCGCCGTCGACGCGGGACACCTCGGCGCAGGGCCGGCCACCCCTTAGCTCAGGTCTCGTATCGAACCAAACTCCGGGTCGAAGAGCCGGCGATAGGTCCGCACGATCATGCCGTCCGTGAGCCCGGCCAGCCAGTCGCAGATCTGCCGCGCCTTGGCCCTCTTGTCCTTCGCGCCATCGACCAGCTTGCCGACGGCCGGCGGCAGGATGCGCACGACCCTGGGGCCCGGCTCGACGTAGTTGCGCCAGCACGAGTCCCAGAGGTCGAAGAGCACCTTCCTCGCCTTGTGCTCCATCTGCTGCAGCTGCGGGCTCTCGAAGATGATGTCGTTGGCGAGGCCCTTGTAGAAGAGCGCCTGCCTCTCGGCCTCGGGCGAGACGACGAGCTCGTAGCGGTAGCGGTTGGTCTTCGCCGCCATGAAGTTCTCGCGCTCGCGCAGGCGGCAGGAGGTGATGAAGGAGCCGATCCTGGCCGAGAAGATCCCCTCGAGACGCCCGTTCCGGATCGCGGAGCGCAGCTCGTCCAGGAGCCGCAGCCCCACCGGGTCCAGGGCCTTCGTGTCCGCCCAGGCCTCGATCCGGTCGATGGAGAGGAAGCCCGTCTTGACGCCGTCCACGATGTCGTTGAGCGAGTACGCCGCGTCGTCGGCCCAGTCCATGATCTGGCACTCCACGCTCTTGAAGCCGTTCAGCGTTTCGCCGGGCGCGAGCGCCTTCGGGATTTTCAATCCCCCGAAGACGAAGCCGAGCACGTCCTTCTGCGTGTCGTAGAGGAAGTGGTTCTGGGGCGGCTTCTTGAACTGGCCGAAGAGCGTCTTGTACTTGAGGACGCCGTCCATGAGGGCGCGCGTCGGCTGCATGCCCCTCACCCCGGCGCTGTCCTGGTACATGGTCTCCATGAGGAGGTGGAGCGTCTGGGCGTTCCCCTCGAACCCGCCCCACCCGACCATGAGCTCCTGGAGCGTGCGCTCGCCGGAGTGCCCGAACGGGGGGTGTCCCAGGTCGTGGGCGAGGCAGACCGCCTCGACAAGGTCGGAGTCGATGTAGAAGTCGTCCTTGAGCGGTCCCTTCGCGGTCCGCAGGAACTGGCAGATGGAGCGGCCGATCTGGGCCACCTCCATGGAGTGCGTGAGCCGCGTGCGGTAGAAGTCGTACTCGCCCGAGAGGAAGACCTGGGTCTTGGACTGCAGCTTGCGGAACGCGTGGGCGTGGATGATCCGGTCGCGGTCGATCTGGAAGGCGTTGCGGTAGTCCGTCTTCCTTTCCCCGCCGGGCGTCTCGCTGTCAAAGGCTCCGTAGAATCGGTTGGTCATCATCCGTAAGCCCTTAGGCCACAGGCTCCCCAAGGCGGATGCAATACCCGAGCACACGGTCATAATGGCGCTTCAGGGTTGTTTTGATGGGGAACCGGGGCCACCTTTTGGAACCCTGATGAGTGCCAAGACAATGCGAGCCATATCCAAGGTCCGGGCCGGCGAAGGCCTTGAACTGACTGAGGTTCCGGTGCCCGAGCCGGGCTCGAGCGACGTGCTGATCAAGGTGCTGAAGACCTCGATCTGCGGGACGGATGTCCACATCTACAACTGGGACGAGTGGGCCCAGAAGACGATCAAGCCGCCGATGGTGATCGGCCACGAGTTCGTGGGCGTCATCGAGGAGGTGGGCTCCGCCGTCCAGCGCTTCAAGAAGGGCGACCTGGTAGACGGCGAGGGCCACATCGTCTGCGGCGTCTGCCGCAACTGCCTCGCGGGGCGGCGCCACCTCTGCAAGGACACGAAGGGCGTGGGCGTGAACCGCAACGGCGCCTTTGCCGAGTACCTCTGCATCCCGGCGTCCAACGCCGTGCCGGTCGATCCCGCGATCCCGCTGGATGTCCTCTCGTGCTTTGATCCCTTGGGCAATGCGACCCACACGGCCCTCCAGTTTGACCTGGTCGGCGAGGATGTGCTCATCACCGGGGCCGGCCCCATCGGCTGCATGGCGGCCGCGATCGCGAAGCACTGCGGGGCCCGCAAGATCGTCGTCACGGACGTCAACGCGGACCGCCTGAAGCTCGCCTCGCGGATGGGGGCCACCCGCACGGTCGACGTGTCCAGGGAGAAGCTCCAGGACGTGCAGGCTGAGATCGGGATGAAGGAGGGCTTCGACGTCGGGCTTGAGATGTCCGGCAACCCGAGGGCGCTCAACGACATGATCGACAACATGGCCCACGGCGGGCGCATTGCGCTGCTCGGGATCCTTCCCGGCGCGGCCTCGGTCGACTGGAACAAGGTCGTCTTCAACATGCTCACGATCCGCGGCATCTACGGCCGCGAGATGTACGACACGTGGTACAAGATGACGGCGATGATCCAGAGCGGCCTGGACATCTCCCCTGTCATCACCCACCGGATGCCCTACACCGACTTCCAGCAGGGCTTCGACCTCATGCGCTCGGGCAAGAGCGGCAAGATCGTCCTGAACTGGGCCTAGGGAAGCACGTTGCTCTCGGCGATGCGCTCCCTAAGCGCGCCGACCGAGAGGCGCGCGGATGCAGGTGCATTGCGGTCCAGGAACGCCGGGGCCCGCATCCCCATGCGGCTCAGCATGCACTGCAGGCTCACCCCGAGGGTGCCGAGGCCGTACCTGAGGCTTCGCTGGAAGTTGATCGAGGAGGCCTCCGCGAAGTACTTGGTCGGGCACGAGACCTCGGCAATGCGGTAGCCCCAGTAGTGGCATTGCACGAGCATCTGGTTGTCGAAGAGGAAGTCGTCGGAATTGGCCAGGAGCGGCAGGGTCTTAAGGACGTCCCTCGTGAAGGCCCGGTAGCCCGTGTGGTACTCCGACATCTTCTGGCCGATCATGAGGTTCTGGGCAGCCGTCAGGAAGCGGTTGGCAACGTACTTGTAGCGCGGCATGCCGCCCTTGACGGCACCAAGCCCCAGGATGCGGGAGGCGATGACGACATCGTACACGCCGGAGGCCAGCATGTGGACCATGGCGGGCACGAGGCGGGGCTCGTACTGGTAGTCCGGGTGGAGCATGACGACAATATCGGCGCCCGACTCCACCGCCGCGGCATAGCAGGTCTTCTGGTTGCCGCCGTAGCCCTGGTTCTGGCGGTGGAAGACATAGTGAAGCCCCAGGCGCTGCGCGGCCTCCCGGGTCCCGTCCGTGCTGGCGTCGTCCACCAGGATGACGTCGTCAACGAGCGAGCGGTCTATCCCGGCCAGCGTGCGCTCAAGCGTGCGCGCGGCGTTGTAGGCCGGCAGGACGACGCACACCTTGGCTCCGTTGATCATGTATTCGGCTCTGCTTCTGGGGGTTCGCGGACGGCCCAGATTCCCACCCCGGGCCCCCTGACGGCAACCTCATTCGGCCGGGTTCCCGTGGCCCAAGGGTATCATGACACCGGATACCCAAGGCGTGAAATCTGCGCTCTGTACAAATCCGGGTTTTTGAAAACACTTGGGGTCCCGCCATGTCACCGGCCTACCTAGAGCACCTGAAGAAGACCCTTGCCGACATCGCCGCCGCGGGCCTGACCAAGCGCGAGCGCGTCATCACGACCCCCCAGGGTGCCAACATCGCCGTCGCGGGCGGCAGGCAGGTCCTGAACTTCTGCGCCAACAACTACCTGGGCCTGGCCGACCACCCGGAGGTGGTGGCCGCGGCCCACGCCGCGCTCGACCGCTGGGGCTACGGCCTGGCGTCGGTGCGCTTCATCTGCGGCACGCAGGAGATCCACAAGGAGCTGGAGGCGAGGCTCAGCTCGTTACTGCACATGGATGACACGATCCTCTACTCGTCCTGCTTTGACGCCAACGGGGGCGTGTTTGAGACCCTCCTCGGCGAGGAGGATGCCGTCATCAGCGACGAGCTCAACCACGCCTCGATCATCGACGGGATCCGCCTCTGCAAGGCCAAGCGCTTCCGCTACCGCAACCGCGACCTGGCCGACCTCGAGGCCAAGCTGAAGGAGGCGTCCGGGGCGCGCTTCACGCTGGTCGTGACGGACGGGGTGTTCTCCATGGACGGCTACATTGCCCCCCTGGCCGACATCTGCGCCCTCACCGAGCGCTACGGCGCCATCCTCATGGTGGACGACAGCCATGCTGTCGGCTTCATGGGCCCGGGCGGGGCCGGAACGCCCGAGCATTTCGGGGTGACCGACCGCGTCGACCTCGTGACCGGCACCCTCGGCAAGGCGCTGGGCGGCGCCTCCGGCGGCTATGTGAGCGGCAAGAGGGAGATCATCGACCTCCTTCGCCAGCGCTCGAGGCCCTACCTTTTCTCCAACACGCTGCCGCCGGCGATCGCCGCGGCCTCGATCGCCTCCATCGACCTTGTCAGCAGGTCGCCCGAACTGCGGGAGAAGCTCCACGCGAACACGCGCTATTTCAGGGAGGGCCTGACGAAGGCCGGCCTGTCCATCAGGCCCGGCACCCATCCCATCGTGGCCGTGATGCTCGGGGACGCCAACCTGGCGCAGAAGTTCGCGGCCAGGATGCTCGAGAAGGGCGTCTATGTCGTCGGCTTCTTCTTCCCGGTCGTGCCCCAGGGTGCCGCGCGCATCCGCACCCAGGTGAGCGCGGCCCACAGCACGGCCGACCTTGATTTCGCGATAAAGGCCTTCGCCGAGACCATGAAGGAGCTCGCGCCATAGCCGCCGGCCCATCCCAATCCAGAGACCCTCATGCCCAAGATCACTGAAGCCGCCCTCCGTCGCCTCGAGAAAGCCGCGCGCATCGCCGCCTCGAAGGCCTATGCCCCCTACTCCAAGTTCCCGGTCGGCGCCGCCGTCATCGGCGGCTCGGGCAAGGTCTACTTGGGATGCAACGTCGAGAACGCCTCGTTTGGTCTCTGCAACTGCGCGGAGCGCACGGCGATCTTCACCGCGGTCACGGCGGGCGAGAGCGGGATAGAGGCGGTGGCCGTCTACACGCCGACGCCGCTGCCGACGGCACCGTGCGGGGCCTGCCGCCAGGTGATCAACGAGTTCGGGCCCGAGGCGATTGTCATCAGCGTCTGCGACACGAAGAACAGGATCGAGACCCGCCTTTCGGCCCTGCTGCCCGGGGCCTTCGGGCCCGGCGACCTCGCCTGAGGCGCCTCAATTAGCCTTTGCAACGGGCATCTGCCGCTCAACGATGCACCCCGTGGAGCCCCTCGCCAGAATCGCGCGGCAAAGCACCACGGCTGGCGCGAATGCGGTGGCCGCGGCCTACTCGTTTCCCCATGATATCCCGACTCGGCCCATGACGGCCTCCGTGTAGCCGAACCCGCCGACTGCCATGGCCCGGCTGAGTCCCATTGATGTCGAGCAGGTTTCCATTGCGGCGCAGTCCGAACTGCTGGAGTCGTTCCGCGAGATCGTGGCCCTGGTCGACAAGGCAGGCGTCATCGTCGCGGTCAACGCGGCCTGGCGCGAATTCGGTAACGCAAACAGCCCTGATGGCTCGTTCCCCAGCGTCGGCACCAACTACCTGAGCGCCTGCGACAAGGCTGGCGGCGGGGGGTCCTCTGACGGGCAGGCGGTCGCCGCCGGAATCCGCTCCGTGCTCGAGGGTGCGTCCAAGGAATTCATCCTCGAGTACCCCTGCCATTCGCCGACGGCCCAGCACTGGTTCCGGCTCATTGTCTCTCCCATCCGGATCGCCGAGTTTCGCTGGGCGCTCGTCATGCACGTGGACATCACGACCCACAAGCTGACGGCGCTGCGGCTGCTGGAGTACCAAATGCTGATAGAGGCGGCCTCGAGGGTGAGCCGCCTCGGTGCGTGGCGACTGGACTATCCCGGTCCCGTGGTCACCTGGTCGGACGACGTCCGGGCCATATACGAGGTCCCGCTCGACTTCTTTCCCACCGTCGACGAGGCCATCCGGTTCTACGCGCCCCGATACCGGGACGTCGTGCGCGGCGCGGTTCGCGCGTGCCTCGAGCATGGGACACCATTTGACTTCAAGGCCCAGCTTGTCACGGCCAACGGCCGCCTCATCTGGGTTCGTGTCATCGGCGAGTGCGTCCGGGATACCGAGGGGAAGATCACGGCGCTCCAGGGCGCCTTTCAGGACATCGACGCAATGGAGCGCGAGCATGCGCAGCTGGCCCGCATGACAAAGACGATGACGCTGACCTTCGACAACATGTCGGAGGCGCTGACTCTCCTGGATAAGGAGTGGCGCATCGTCTACATGAACGTCGAGGCCCAGAGGCTCGGGAGGATCAAGTGCGAGGACGCCCTCGGGCGCCTCCTCTGGGAAGTCTACCCGGAGTCAAAGGGCAACTATGCGGAGCAGCAGTACAGGAGCGCGGTCCGCGAGAATCGCGCCGTGAAATTCGAGATTTTCTACGAGCCCCTCGGCCACTGGTTCGAGATAAACGCGGTGCCCTCGCTCGAGGGCCTCGCCATCTTCTACATGCCTGTGACGGAAAGGAAGAAGGCCGAGGAGACCCTCGCGCGCCAGGCCGAACTCCTGCGCTCCTCCGAGGAGCAGTACAGGCTGCTCTTCGCCGCGAACCCGCAGCCGATGTGGGTCATCGACAAGGACTCCTTCGCCTTCCTCGCGGTCAATTCAGCCGCGACGAGGCACTACGGCTACAGCGAGCAGGAGTTCCTGGCCATGAGCGCGCTGGACATAAGGCCCCCGACCGATGTCCCGCGATTCCTGGCGCTCATGGGCAAGGAGGAGCAGCCGCTGCGCACGGAGATCCACGAGCATCGCAGGAAGGACGGCACCATCATGCTGGTCGAGGTAACGGCCAGCATGGTCACCTTTGCCGACCGGCCCGCGCGGATGGCCCTCATACATGTGGGGGGGGGGGGGGGGCAGGCCGAGCGCGAGGCCCGCAGGGCCCAGCGCCTCGAAAGCGTCGGAACCCTCGCGGGCGGCCTGGCCCACGACATCAACAACCTCCTTTCCCCGATAAAGCTCGGCCTCTCCATCGTGCGCGAGAGGACGAGCGACGCCGACACGCTGGAGGCCCTCTCCACCATGGAGTCCAATGCGCGGCGTGCCTCCGAGATCGTGCAGCGGCTCCTGGCGTTCGCCCGGGGCACCGAGAGCTTTCGCCTGCCGGTGGAGATCCGGGAGCCGATCCGCGAGGTGGCAAACATAGCCCGGAATACGTTTCCAAAAAACATCACGATCACCACCACGGTCGCGAGCGACCTTCCGCCCACCCTGGCTGACGCGACGCAGATCCACCAGGTGCTCCTCAACCTCTGCCTCAACGCCCGGGATGCCATGCCCAATGGAGGGCGCCTGGGGATCGCAGCCTCCCGCGTGAAGATCACGGAGCTGGGCTCCCCTGCGCAGGGAGGCTTGGCCCCGGGCGCCTACGTCCTCATCGAGGTGACGGATACCGGCGAGGGCATTGCGCCCGACCTTCTGGAGCGCATCTTCGAGCCGTTCTTCACGACCAAGCCGGTCGGGCACGGCAGCGGCCTCGGGCTATCGAGCGCGCTCGGGATCATAAAGAGCCACGAGGGATACATGCAGGTGGCCAGCAGGCCTGGGAAAGGCTCCACCTTCCAAGTCTATCTTCCCGCCCTTGCTGGGGCGGTTTCCCATCCGCCGCGCGAGGACTCGACGGCACCTCGCGGGCACGGCGAGCTCATCCTCCTCGTGGATGACGAGACGGCCATCCTCGACATCACATCGCGCGTGCTCCGGGCCTTCGGCTACAAGGTGGTGACGGCCGACGACGCGACGCGCGCGATCGGGGTGTTTGCCACGCACATGGCGGAGGTCTCCGTCGTCATGACCGACATCATGATGCCGGGAATGGACGGGTACTCGCTGATCACGACACTGCGCAAGATGCTCCCTACGGTCAGGATCATCGCCTCGAGCGGCCAGAACGCACCAGGCCAGAAGCAGCGCGCAATAAGTGTAGGCGCCACCGGATTCCTGCCGAAGCCCTACTCGGCCGAGGACATGCTCCGCACGATCGCGGAGACGCTGGGCCCGGCCACGCTGCGCTAGGATCCCCCGAAGAAGTCCCTGATCACGGAGCCGACCTCCGAGGCGGGGAATTCCCGCTCGGTCCTGTCCGTCAGGTCGCGAAGCTTCACGACGCCCTTCGCAAGCTCGTCCGCACCGTAGATGAGGGCCACCTTGGCACCTGAATCGGCCGCGGCCTTGAACTGCTTGCCGAACGCCAGGTCCTTCATGGGATAATCCACGCGGTACCCGCCGGCGCGAAGTGCGTTGATGTCCGCAAAGGCCGCCTTCCTCTCGTCCGGCCCGCCGATGACGCAGTAGATGTCGGGCGCATTCGTGACGACGGGCGCCAGCCCCCGCTCCTCCAGGAGAAGACCAAATGTCATGTCGCCGATCGCGAACCCGACCGCGGGAAGGGCCGGGCCGCCCAGCTTCTGAACGAGGTCGTCGTAGCGGCCGCCGCCGGCCAGGGCCCGAAGCTCGCCCTTGCGGTCGAAGGCCTCGAAGACAAAGCCGGTGTAGTAGGCGAGCCCGCGCACGACGCCGAGGTCGACCTGGACAAAGTCCGAGAGGCCCATGGCCTCCAGGCCGCCGAGCAGCTTGCGCCAGTCGTCGAGCCTGGCCGAGCCTGTCGAGGCCAGCGCGTTCTCCAGGTCCGCAAACGTCCGGATCGCGAGAAAGGAGAGCACCTTCTGCCTCACGTCCGCCGGGATCGGGCCGAACTGCGCCTCGTAGGGCTTGAAGGCGTCGTCGCCGTTCCTCTCGTGCTTGTCGACCGCGCCGAGCATCGAGCGGATGCGCGCGTCGTCCAGGCCCAGTCCCGCCAGGAACTGCAGCCAGATCGTCCGGTCGCTCAGCCTGACAAAGAAGTCCTCGTGCGTGAGCCCGAACGAGCGCATGCACTGGATCAGGAGCGAGATAAGCTCGATCTCGGCCTCTGGTCCGCTCTCGCCAAAAATGTCGGCGTTGAGCTGCGAGAAGCAGCGGCCCCTGCCCTTCTGCATCCGCTCGTACCGGTAGAAGTCCGCAATACTGAACCACTTGATCGGCCGCTTGAGCGAGTTCGCCCTGGCGCCGACCAGCCTGCAGACGCTTGGCGTCATCTCGGGCCGCAGCGCCACCTCGCGCTGGCCCTTGTCCGTGAAATTGAAAAGCTGTCCCTCTATCTCGTCGCCGGACTTTGCCTTGTACAGGTCAAGGGCTTCCAGAACAGGCGTGTCGTATTCCTGGAACCCATAGGCCGAGGCTGTCTGCCTCCAGAGCCGGAAAACATGCGTCCGCTTGGCGAGGTCCTCGGGGTAGAAGTCGCGAAACCCAGGAAGTGTCTGAAACGTGTCCATCAAGGACATACACGTTGGAAGACGCCCCACGCAGGGCGACCCAAAAGTGTCCTGACCCCTCGCCTCGTCAGGCGAGCGTGGTCAGGTCGAGCTTCTTGAGCTGCTGCTTGAGGATCTTGCCCGCCTTGAACTTAACGACTGCTCTCTGCGGAATAATAACTTCCGCCTCGGGCTTGTTGGGATTTCTGCCGACCCGCTGCTTGCGCACCTGGACCTCCAGTACTCCGAAATTACGCAACTCAACGTTGCGGCCTTCGGATAGCGCCTTCTGCACGATGTCGAGGGTCTGTTGGACCGTATCGACGATCTGTTTCTGCGGGAATCCTGCCTTGCGGTAGATTTCCAACACGATCTCGCGTTTTGTGAGGTTCGTGGACATGAATTGTTCCTTTGGGTATATACTTTACTGAAGCGTCTTAAATTATTCGTCTGGGATGAATTGCGTCAATACTTATCACCATTGAAACGTGCCTGACCCAATTGCCGTAAATTCCATGTTTGGCAGGATCGCCCACCGCTATGACCTCGCGAACCGGGTTTTGAGCGGGGGAATCGACATATATTGGCGATTTCGGCTCGTGGGAGCCGTGAAGGCGACCTCTCCGCAGGACGTTCTGGATCTAGCTACCGGGAGCGGAGATGTGGCCTTTGCCCTGAATAATGCACTGCCCCAGGGTGTCCGCACCCTCGGCATGGATTTCTGCCAGCCGATGCTCGACGAGGCACAACTTAAGAAAGTCTCGCACGCCCATTCGCCGGAGAACCTCGAGTTCCGCCAAGGCGATGGACTGAACCTCCCGCTCGGCGATGAAACCTTCGATGCCGTCACGATCGCCTTCGGACTGCGCAACATGGCGGACCGCGCGCGATGTCTGTCCGAGATGCGCCGTGTCCTTAGGCCGGGCGGCCACGTTTTCATCCTGGAGTTCTCGCAGCCATGGGGATGGGTCCGGCCCTTTTATTATTTTCACCTGCGCCGCATAGCCCCCGGGCTCGCGGGGATGCTGACGGGCGACGCATCAGCCTATGAGTACCTGGGCGATTCCATCTCAACCTTTCCGGATCGCGACTCCCTCTCCGGGGAAATTCGCTCCGCCGGATTCGCCCAGGTGAGCGCCAAGCCGATGACGATGGGGATCGTCGCGCTCCATGTGGCGCGCAGGGACTAGACTGTTAGTTGAACGACTTGCCGCAGCCGCAGGTCGTGTGCGCGTTTGGATTCTTGATCTCGAACCCCTTGCCGTGGAGGCCGTCATCAAAGTCAACCGTCGTGCCGTCGAGGTGGGCCAGGCTCTTGGGATCCACCACGATCGCGATTCCCTCGCTGTCGAACGTCACGTCATCGGGCTTCACGTCATCGAACGACATGCCGTACTGCAGGCCCGAGCAGCCTCCGGTCTCGATGAAGAGCCTCAGGCGTTCCGCCGACGTATCGGCGCCGGCCTTCATCGTCCGTACCTGGTTGGCCGCCCTGGGCGTGAGTTGGATCATGCGGTGAGATTAGCCCCTGGAATTCCCCTGTCAAACGGCCGCCCGGAATGCAAGGGCGCGCATGCAGCAGAAATCGGGCCGAAATACTCGAATGTGCACTTGCAAGGGCCTTGGCCGGACGTTTCGATCTACGAGCAGTGTCCTCGATCAGCCAAATTCTCAACGAGATCAACTACGAGATGGTCCGGAAGCTTGCCGAAGGCGGCATGGGCGTGGTCTACGAGGCCCACCAGCACGGTGCCGGCCAGTTCAGGAAGACGGTCGCCGTTAAGCTGATCCGCGAGGAGTACTCCTCGATCCCGGAGTTCCAGAAGAACTTCATCGGCGAGGCGCGCCTCGTGGCCGACCTGATCCATACGAACATTGTCCAGACGTACCACCTTGGCCAGATCCGCGGGCAGTACTTCATGGTGATGGAGTACGTCGGCGGCCAGAACATCGAGCAGTTCATGGACAAGCACCGCCAGCTGGGCAAGCAGGTGCCCATCGATCTCGCGGCCTTCATCGTCTCCCGTGTGGCGCGCGGCTTGACCTACGCCCACCAGAAGCGCGACAGGAGCGGCCACCACCTCAACATCGTCCACCGGGACATCGGCCCGAAGAACGTCCTCATCGGCTACGAGGGCGACGTGAAGCTGACCGACTTCGGCATAGCGAAGGCGCTTAACCTCATGTACAATGAGGAGGGCAAGGTGATCGCCGGCAAGGACGAGTACCTTTCCCCGGAGCAGGCGAGCTACGCGGTCACCGACGCCCGGGCCGACCTCTTCCCCCTCGGCATCGTGCTTACGGAGATCCTCCTTGGCAAAAACCTCTTCAGGAACATCGACCGGACCCAGTCGCGGAAAAACATCCTGACGATGCCGATCCCGAAGTTCTCGGACCTGCGGCCGGACATCGACCCGAAGCTCGAGGCGATCATCCAGAAGGCGCTGCGCCGCGACCGCGACCAGCGCTACCAGTCGGCGGCGGAGATGCTGAACGCCCTGGAGCTCTACCTTTACAGCGACGGCTACGGACCCACGAACGAAAAGCTCGGCACCTACATCAGGGATCTTTTCGGAGTCCGCGACCTCGAACCCCCCGTCGCCCTCTCAGCACTACCCCGCCCGCCGGAACCATGAGGCAACCCATGCCTCCTCACCGATGAGCTCGGGCGGCTTTAGCCAGGACCTCCGCCAGCGGCAGAGCCAGTCGCTCGTGCTGGCGCCCCAGCTGCGGCAGTCGCTGAAGATCCTCCAGGTCGCCGCGCTGGACCTGCGCTCCGTCATTCAGGAGGAGCTCCAGTCAAACCCGACCCTCGAGGAGGAACCCATGGAGGGCATGAGTTCCGAGAAGCCCGAGCCCGACAACGGCAACTCGGACGCCAACGGGGACGACACGGCGGCGAGCGCCGAGGGCACGCCCGAGCAGGTGCCGGACAGCAAGGGCGAGGAGATGGATTTCTCCAAGGAGTTCGAGATCCTCGGCAAGATCGACGACGACTGGCGCGACTACATGGCCTCGGCCGGCGGGGCGCAGTCGTACTCGTCGGAGGATGCCGAGCGCAGGCAGCACTTCTTTGACTCGGTGGCCACCGAGACCTCGCTCCAGGAGCACCTGATGCGCCAGGCCGAGATGACGGACCTGACGGCGGCCGGCATGGCGGCCATGCAGAACCTCGTGGGAAGCCTCGACGACCGCGGGTTCCTGACGGTCAAGGCCGCCGACGTGGCGCTCCAGACAGGGATCGCGCTCGAGTCCGTTCAGGAGGCCATGGCGGCCATCAAGACATTCGACCCCGCGGGCATTGGCTCCGAGAACCTGGCGGAGTGCCTGCTGGCGCAGCTTTCCGCCAAGGGACGGCGCGACTCCCTGGCATCCCGGATCATCAGGGACCACTTCGAGCTCCTGACCCGCAGGCGCATCCCTGAGCTGTCCCGCAAGCTCGGCGCGGCCTCGGACGACGTCCAGGGGGCGATCGAGGAGATCGGCAAGCTGGACCCCGCCCCGGGCAGGCAGTTCGCGGACGACCAGAACCGCGTCGTCGTACCCGACGTCGTCGTGGAGCACGACGGCAACGAGTGGAAGATCCACCTCAACAACGACTACATCCCGAGGCTTCGCATCTCGAGCACCTACCGAGACCTGATCGCCAAGGGCGCCCTCTCCAAGGACGAGCGCGACTACCTGAAGGACCGTATGCGCTCGGGCAAATTCCTGATCGACTCGATCGAGCAGCGCCAGAGGACGATCGAGCGCATCACCCGCGAGATCCTCAAGGCCCAGATGGCGTTCTTCGAGAACGGCGTCTCGCACCTGAAGCCGCTCACGATGACCCAGATAGCCGACGTCGTGGGCGTCCACGAGACGACCGTCAGCCGCGCGATCGCGAACAAGTACATCCGCACGCCGCACGGCGTCTTTGAGTTCAAGTATTTCTTCACGCCTGGCTACCAGAACGACAGCGGCGCCTCCGTCTCCAACACGAGCGTGAAGGAGATGATCGCGGACTTGGTGGCCGCCGAGGACAAGGCCGCCCCGTTCAGCGACCAGGAGCTGGTCTCGAAGCTTCAGGAGAAGGGCATCAACATCGCCCGCCGCACCGTGGCCAAGTACCGCGAGGAGCTCGGGATACTCCCGAGCAACCTGCGCCGCGACTACAAGTAGGCCGCGGGGTCGACCGAGAGCGCGCTGCCGCTGAACCTCGCCGCGTCGGCCGCGTCGATCCATGCTGCGAAGGCGATCATGCCCGCGTTGTCGCCCGTGTGCCTGGGCTTCGCCGCCATGAAGTGCGCCCTGCCCGCCCGCGCCTTCAGGTCGATGGCGGAGCGCAGGGTGAAGTTGTTGGCGACGCCGCCCGAGAGCCCGACGCTGCGGTAGTTCCGGAGCGCCATCGCCTGCTCGACCCTCGAGGCCAGGGCCTCGACGACCGCCGCCTGGTAGCTCGCGCAGATGTCCGGCAGGGCCTTCTTCACCTCGTCCTCAGGCATGGCCTGGATCCGGTAGCGCAGGCTCGTCTTGAGCCCGGAGAAGCTGAAATCGAGGTCGCCCTTCTTACCCATGCCCTTCGGGAAGGCATACGCGTCGGCCCGGCCGCCCTGGGCCAGCTTCTCGATCATGGGGCCGCCGGGATAGCCGATCCCGAGGAGCTTGGCGCCCTTGTCCAGGGCCTCGCCCGCGGCGTCATCCCTCGTGCACGAGAGCTCCGTGATCACGCGGTCCTCGGAGATCGAGAAGAGGATCGTGTTCCCGCCTGAGACGATGAGGCCCAGGTGCGGCAGGAAGGAGGCGAAGCGCGTGAAGAAGGAGCCGGGCGTCTCCTCGAGGAATGGGATGAAGGGCGACCACGCGTGGGCCCTGAGATGGTTTACCCCCACGACCGGGACGTTGAGGGCCGCCGCGACCGCCTTGCCGGCGGCAACGCCGACCGCGAGGCATGCGGCCAGGCCCGGCCCGCGCGTCACGGCCACCTGCGTCACGTGCTGCCAGGAGGGATTGGCCTTCGCGAGCTCAAGGAGCGGCCCGAAGCGGCGCAGGTGCTCCCGGGTCGCGATGTCGGGCACCACGCCGCCATGCTCCGCATGGAGCGCAATCTGGCTGTGGATCCACTCCCCCGCCATTCCCTTGGCGGGGTCGAACAGCGCGACGGCGGACTCGTCGCAGGAGCTCTCGAAGCCAAGGATCACCGGTTGAAGGTGCGCGCGGCCTTGAGGACGTCGAGCGCGGCGTCCAGTTGGCGGTCCTCGATCGGTGCAAAGCCGAAGCGCTCCTTGAAGTCCGCAGGATCGGTGATGTCGGGCCTCGAGACCTGCCTCTCGATCTTCCTGTCCTCGTCCTGCGTCATGACGACCTCGACCTGCGGCGTGACGCCGTGGGCGTTGATCATGGCGCCGCTCGGCGTGAAGTAGTGGGCCGTCGTGAGCCTCAGGCCCTCGCCGTTCTTCAGCTTGAAGATCGTCTGGACCGAGCCCTTGCCGTACGAGCGCTCGCCGACGACGACCGCCCCGCACGAGTCCTTCAGGGCTCCGGTGACGATCTCGGCCGCACTCGCCGTGTCCCCATTGATGAGGACCGCGACCGGCATCAGCAGGGGATCCCCCTCCGTCTCGGAAAGGTAGGTCTCCTTGTCCGAGGCCTTGCGTCCCTCGGTGTAGACGATCAGGTCGCCCTTCTTGAAAAACGGCTCCGCGACCTCGACCGCAGCGTCCAGGAGGCCGCCCGGGTTGTTGCGCACGTCGATCACGAGGCTGTCGATGCCCTTCTTGATCAAGTCATTCAGGGCGTCGTCAAACTGCTCGCCCGTGTGGTCCGAGAATTCCGTGATCTGGATGTAGCCCGTGGATCCGTCCATGACGCGGGCCCCGCGGACACTCTCGACCTTGATCACCTCGCGGACGAGGTCCAGGTCCAGGTGGCTGCCGTCGCTCGGGCGAAGCAGCGTGACCCTCACGTGGGTGTGCGGCTTGCCGCGGAGCTTGTCCACGACGTTGTCCATGGGGACGCCCTGGATGACGGCCTTGCCGTCGATGGTCTCGATCTCGTCACCCAGGCGGATGCCGGCCTTGTCTCCCGGCGATCCGGGTATCGGAGAGATGACCGAATACGCGCCCTTGTGCATCTCCACCTCGACCCCGATGCCGCCGTACTCGCCGTCCAGGTCCTCCTCCAGCTCCTCGTTGTCCTTGGACTCGAGGTACTCGGAGTGCGGGTCCAGCGTGTCCACCATGCCGTGAAGGGAAAGGCGCGTCAGCGCGTCGTAGTTTGCTCCGTTGGGGTCGACGTAGTTCTCGTTAACGGTCTTCATGACATCCCGGATGTAGGACGTCGAGCGGTCGAGGTCCCGGTTGGGGAAGAAGCTCCACGATCCCGCGACGTGCATCGAGGCAATGCAGGCGCCGAAGCCCATTAGGGCCGCGCCAAGCAGGATCAGAATCCGTTTGAACATGCATGGAACTGTGTTCATCCGCTGTAATTTGTAAATGAAGCCTTCGAATGATTCCCCTCCCAGCCCCGCCATGCTGGAGGCCCTCCACAAGAGAGCTCAGGGGGCGGACAGGATCAGCTTCGGGGACTTCATGGACGTCGCTCTCTACGACCCGGAACTTGGCTATTACCGGAAGGACACCCGGAGGATCGGCTACGGCGAGGGGACGGATTTTCTGACGGCAACGGCCTCGGCTCCCCTCTTCGGGAAGCTGGTTGTGGCCGCCTGCGTCAAGCTTCTCGGGTCGGCCTTTCCGGGCGAGTACGAGTTTGTCGAGATCGGGGCCGAGCGCGGTGCCGGTATACTGGCGGGTCTTGAGCATCCGTTTCGGGCATCCCGGATCGTGGGCGTGGGTGAACTCATTTCAGTCAGCGGGCCCGCAATTGTGTTCTCGAACGAGCTCTTCGACGCACAGCCCTTTCGCAGGTTCAGGAAGGGTCCGGAAGGATGGCGGGAACTCGGCGTCCTGATCGGGACCGAGTCACTTTCCGAGACCGAACTCGCGACACCTGTCCCCACGGAAATCCCATGGCCCGAGGACGTGCCCGAAGGATACGTGATCGATGCCCCGCTCGCATCCGCCTCGCTCGCTCGCTCGATCGCAACTCAGGCGTGGCAGGGCCTCTTCGTCGCCTTTGATTACGGGAAATTGTGGGAGGAACTGGCGCACTCAGCACCCGAGGGAACGGCGCGGTCGTACCGGCGCCATGTCCAGGGAAACGACCTCCTTGCCAATCCCGGCGACCAGGACCTGACCTGCCACGTGTGCTGGGATTGGATTCGCGACGCCCTCGCGGGAGCCGGCTTCAAGGATCCCAAGGTGGAATCCCAGGAGGCGTTCTTTGTGCGCCATGCGGCCTCGTTCATCGAGAGCCTCATGGCTGCCGAGGCCGCGCGGGTGAGCCGCGACAAGCTATCCCTCATGCAGCTCCTGCATCCCGCCAACATGGGCCAGAAGTTTCAGGTCCTCTGGGCAACCAGATAAGACCGCGCCATTATTTGCCGCCCGTTCCGGGAGGTGGACTGACGACCGCGTTCCTCTGCCAGTCCGTGTAGGCGTTGTCCTGGGTGTTCGAGTCGCTGTCGCTCATCTGCAGACTGTCCTTGCGAACCTTTATCGGGATGTTGCTTCCCGAAGGGGTGTACCAGACGTACTCGATCTTTTTCCCGTTGGCGTCCACCTCCGGGTATTTCGTGGAGGTTGCGCAGGACGTCGCCGTTGTGATGAGCAGGAGACTGGCGGTGAGGTTTCGAATGAACTTCATGGTAAAGCCGGCAATATGGCGAGAGCACATCATATCCCTATACTAGCCAAGTACCTTTTGAGGCTCGGCTCTGCCTCAAGGGCGGCGCGAACCTGCGCAGCGGCAGCTTGCCTGAAACCAACTTGAAGGGACTTCGTCGGAAGGTGCTTCAAACTTGGCTCGGCCGCATCCCGACGCCTCGCGTGCGAGCTGCGGTGCAGCGAGCGCTGGATAACATCCGCACGGAACACGCTGAAGTTGCAGACTAAGGAGTCTGTGGGCGTACATGTCCCTCGTGGCGCCAGAAGCAATTAAGGCCCGACGACAATTCTAACGTTCTTGGCCAAGCCGCGTTGGTTTTCGTCAAAGGAGAGAAAAGTGGCCGCCTTTAGCACCCTGGCGAAAGCCACGTGGATGATGTCAAAGGAGCGATGACCTCCGCTGACGGTGTAGGAGGCCGAGATATTTGATGCCTCGGCCACGACAGTCGAAAGGTCGATGACCACGAACTGAAGATGGCCACTTTTAATGTCGGACTCAAAAGCGTCGATGGAGGCTAGCGCCTCATTCTTAGTTATCAGCCTGCGGAAAGCGGCAAACCTTACTGCGTTTTGGAAATCGTAGCGGTTGAATACGCTTATCGAAATTGGCGAACTACTATCGGCAAGCCATTTTCTGGCCCGTTGCGTGTGAGCGTCGTCGCCATATAGCGAGAAGAGGAAACCGGTATCCGTAACAAGCGTTGGCATTTCAGCTGCCCTGGCTATCGGCGAGGACTGTCCTGCTCTCGTCGTAGGACAGGGCCTTTACCCAAGGCATGCCTGTGAGTGCGGCGCTATCTGCCCAGTCGACCTTGGCAGGCAGCGCCGCGGCGACCGGCACAACCCGTGCGACGGCCTTGCCACGACGGGTCACTTCGACTTCCTCCCCTTTTGAAACCCAGTTCAGCACCTTTGCATAATTGTTCCTGAGATCCCTGACGGTCGTCGTCTTCATGTGCTACACATTGTAGCACATGCCCGGCTTGTCAATTGGGTCATTTCATATCCACTGACACCTTGCTGGAATGCGGCCCAGGTTTCATGGTTATCCACGTGGGGTAACCGATCTTCGGTGCGCCGACGCAAGGCAAGCAGGGCTCAGATTCAACTTGCCTAAACTCCGAGCCGGACGCTAACGTCTTCCCTTTAACTGATCACACCATGGGCAAAATTTGCGTAATCACAGGTCGTCGTCCCGTCAAAGGGAGCATCATCAACCGTAAGGGCCAGACCAAGAAGAGCGGCGGCATCGGAACGCACGTGACGAGCATCACGAAGCGCAAGTTCCGTCCGAACCTCCAGAGGGTCCGTATCCGCATGGCCAACGGTGGCACGAAGCGGGTCTGGGTCTCGGTCAAGGCCTTGAAGGCCGGTCTCGTTCAAAAAGCCTGATCAACATAGTTTTATAACAAAGCCCGCTCGGCCTTCGGCCCGGCGGGCTTTGTTGTTTTTACAGGGCCCGGAACGGCTTCCGAGCCTTCACTCGGGCGGGCGCAACGGGTGCACCTCTCCGGTCCAGATCCTGTAGGATACCGGGTCCGAGGGCCGGGGAATTCGGCTCATGTCAAAGCCGCGGTCGGCCACGTAATCATAGCCGTAATGGTAGCAAGCCCAGAGGAGCGGGTATGAGAACGTGCCCTTGGCGGAAAGCAGGACCTTGGTGCGGGAAAGCCCCTCTATCCCGACCTGCAGGTTACTCTTCCAATCCCATGCATCCTCGTAGGGCAGGTCCGAAACCTCCCTCCAGGCCCGGGGCTTGATCTGCAGGAGACCCCTGTTCTCCCCATGCCTTGCGTGCGGGTCGAAGTCCGACTCGATCTTGACCAGCGCGTAGACAAAGCCCGGGTCGATCCTGCGGGCCGATGCGATCGGGACAATGGCCTCCCATATCTCCCTCCTTGCTGCCAGAGAGCTTGGCAGTTCAGCCGGCACATCTCGCTCCCGCGGGGCGCACCCCGCAAGAATGAGGGACGACGCGAGGAGGAAGGCGTATCTCACATTGCGCGGAAGACGACCGATGCGTTCTGCCCGCCGAAACCAAGGTTGTTGCTGAGGACGGTCTTGACCGCGACCTGGCGGGCGACATTGGGCACATAGTCCAGGTCGCAGTCCGGGTCCGGCTCGACCAAGTTCATGGTCGGGGGAACGATGCCCTTCTCGATCGTCTTCACGCAGATGACCGACTCGATGCCGCCGGCGGCTCCGAGGAGGTGGCCCGTCATGGACTTCGTGGAACTCACGGGGATCGAGGCCGCCCTTTCGCCGAAGATCTTCTTGATCGCGAGCGTCTCAAACTTGTCGTTGTACGGGGTCGAGGTGCCGTGCGCGTTGATGTAGTCCACCGAGTCGGTGGAGGCACCCGCGCTCGCCAGGGCGCGCTTCATGGCCATCGAGAGCCCCTTGCCCTCCGGGTCGGGCTGCGTGATGTGGTAAGCATCGCAGGTCGCGGCGTAGCCGGCCAATTCGCAGTAGATCCTGGCTCCCCGCGCCTTGGCATGCTCGTAGGACTCGAGGACCAGGACGCCCGCGCCCTCCCCCATGATGAAGCCGTCCCGGTTCTTCTCGAAGGGCCTGCTGGCCGTCTGTGGGCTGTCGTTCCTCGTGCTCATGGCCTTCATGGAGCAGAACGAGGCGTAGGCAAATGGGGTGATGGCGGCCTCGCTGCCGCCGGCGACCATGACGTCGGCGTCGCCGCGGCGGATCGCGTGCGCGGCCTCGCCCAGGGAATGCGTCCCGGTCGCGCAGGCCGAGACCATGCCGAAGTTGGGGCCCCTGGCCCCGAACTCGATAGCGACGAGCCCCGAGCACATGTTGCCGATGAGGGACGGGATCGTGAAGGGGGACACCTTGCGCGGGCCGCGCTCGGCCAGGACCCGCAGCTGGTTCTCAAAGGTGTACATGCCGCCGATGCCGGAGCCGATGATGACCCCCACCCGGTCGCCGTCCTCCTTGGCCATGTCCAGGCCCGAGTCCGCGACGGCCTGCTTCGCGGCCACAAAGCCGAAGTGCGTGTAGCGGTCGTTGCGGCGCGCCTCCTTGGGATCCATCAGCTTGTTCACGTCCCAGTTGCGCACCTCCGCGCCGATCTGGCAGGCGAAGGCAGAGGGGTCGAAGAGCGCGACCCGGTCGACGCCGATCTTGCCCGCTATCAGGCTCGACCAGAACTCGTCGACCGTGTGGCCGATCGAGGTGACGGTGCCGAGGCCCGTGACGACCACGCGCCGGTCGCTCATCGCGTCATTCATTAACTGGGACGGCGTCCACGGGCGTTTCCAGTTCAGGAAAGCGCGGGACAGCCGGGTGCCGTCAAGGGACGGATCAGCCCTGGCCCGCTTTGGCTTTGATGTAGTCGGTCACCTGGCCGACGGTCTGGAGCTTCTCGGCGTCGGATTCGGGGATCTCTCCCTTGATCTCGTCCTTGAACTCCTCCTCAAAGGCCATGATCAGCTCGACGGTGTCGAGTGAATCGGCACCCAGGTCATCAAGAAAGGAGGCGGTCGGTGTGATCTGCTCCTCATTGACGTTGAGCTGGTTCACAATGATCTCCTTAACACGCTGGTCTATGGTTTTTTGGTCAGCCATTTGGGTAAATTCCGATTGAACGCAGGCTCTACATTGCCATGCCGCCGTCAACGGTAAAAACTTGTCCGGTGATGTAGCCGGCTTCTTCGGAAGATAAATAGGCGCACATGTTTGCAATATCGGCCGCCTCGCCGAAGCGCTTGAGGGGAACCACTTCGAGAATTTTAGCCGCGAGCTCCGGCTTGTTCACAAACTCGGTCGTCATGTCGGTCTTGATGAAGCCCGGCGCCACCGCGTTGACCGTGATGCTTCGCCCCGCAAATTCCCTCGCGAGGGACTTCGTGAGCCCGATCATCCCGGCCTTGGCCGCGGAGTAGTTCGCCTGGCCGGCGTTGCCCATGATGCCGCTCACGGAGGTAATGTTGATGATGCGCCCCCAGCGGGCGCGCGTCATCGGCCGGGCCAGGTGCTTCGTCCAGTGGACGCAGCTGCTCAGGTTGGTCGAAATGACGTCATTCCAGTCGGCATCGCTCATCCTGAAGAGAAGCCCGTCGCGGGTGATGCCGGCGTTGTTGACCAGGATGTCGATCGTCGGGAACTCGGCCAGGAGCGCCTCCGAGGCCTTGGCCACGGCCGCACCATCCGCCACATCGACGGCGAGCGCCTTGGCCTTTCCTCCGGCCGCCACGATGGCAGCGGCGACCGCGCCGCACGAATCGGCCGATTTCGAGACGCAGATGACGGTCACGCCGTTCTTGGCGAGCGTTTCTGCAATTGCTTTGCCTATGCCGCGTCCGGCACCCGTTACCAGGGCCGTGCGGTTGGTGAAGGTTAACATGGGGGTTTAGTAGACGTCGCGCTGGTAGCGCTTCTCCTTCTTCATGAGCTTAACGTAGTCGATGGCCTCGGCGGGGGTCATCCCGCCCTGGCCCGCGATCACGTCATGGAGGGCGATGTCGACGTCCTTGGCCATGCGCTTCGCATCGCCGCAGACGAAGAAGGAGGCCCCGCCCTTGATCCAGGACCAGAGCTCCGCGGCGTTCTCGCGCATGCGGTCCTGGACATAGATCTTGGTCAGCTGGTCCCTTGAGAATGCAGTGTCCAGCCGGGTGAGGATCCCGTCCTTCTGGTACTGCGCCCAGTCCTCCTCGTAGAGGAAGTCGGTGGCCCTCCGCTGGTCGCCGAAGAAGAGCCAGTTGCGCCCCTTGGCGCCCAAGGCAGCGCGGTCCTGGATGAACGCGCGGAACGGCGCGATGCCGGTCCCGGGCCCTACCATGATCGCGTCCTTCGCCGTGTCCTCGGGCGGCCCGAAGTGGGAGTGCGAGACGAATACCGGCGTCGGGGTGACGCCGACCGTCACGCGGTCCGACATGAAGGTCGTGCAGACGCCGACCCTGTCGCGGTGGTTGGTCTCGTAGCGGACGATCGCGACCGTCAGGTGGATCTCCTGCGGGTGCACGCGCGGCGAGGAGGCGATCGAGTAGAGCCTCGGCATCAGCTTCCTCATGTGGTCCACGAGCTCCTGGGGCGTGAGCTTGGCGCTCGGGAATTCCAGGAGGAGGTCGATGAACTCGCGGTCGTCGAGCCAGGTCATCAGGATATCCTTCGACTCGGGGACGAGGAGTCCCTCGAGCTTGCCCTTCTCCGCCGGATTCGTGGCCTTGGCCATGAGCGTCTCCACGATGCGCTTCGTCGGGCCGGCCAGAGCCAGCTTGGAGGTCAGTGCCTCCCGGAACGAGATGGGCGCCGTTGCCTTGGGCAGCATGACCGGCTCGTGGCCCGTGGCGCCCAGTGCTGCCAGGATCGCGTCGACCTCGGACGGCCGGTTCGACGGGAAGACCCCGAGTGAGTCCCCTGCCTTGTAGTGCAGGCCGCTGCCGGCGA
>Ga0302319_10006904_pt1 | contig 22419 bp, 14 predicted proteins | sample Bog_T0_2_FD_203319 | JGI IMG/M metagenome (GOLD analysis project Ga0302319, IMG submission 203319) | Peat permafrost microbial communities from Stordalen Mire near Abisko, Sweden - Bog_T0_2 | ecosystem: Environmental > Terrestrial > Soil > Wetlands > Peat | place: Sweden: Abisko, Stordalen Mire... | reverse complement strand
CTTTGGGAAACCCTCCAGCGGATAGTTCTGCGTCAACCCGGAACGAAATCCGATAATGTTCACCTTGTTGCTGCGCCCAAAGGCGTGATCGAAGCGGGCGATGAACGATGGATAAGTGCTGGGATACGTGGTCTGCGTCGCGATATAGTTGGGGTTCGACAGGGCGTTTGAATTGGGTACGTTGGGCTTGGGGAAGTAGGAGGCAAAGTCCGTGCCTGTCGTGTTCAATGCGGAAGAGATGTTGTTGTTGGCGAAATAGTCAATGCGGTTTCCGGAGGCGTCCACCGGCGAGTTCGGAACGTACAGCTGAATCCCCGATGTACACAGACCAGCTGAGTTGAAGGCACTGCAAAGACCGGAGAAGTCACCATTCAACTCCGCCGAGGTGGGAAGACGGCTGCTGAAGTTCTGCGCAGTATGGGTGGCGTAACGCTCAAAAGAGAACATGAAGAACGTCTTATCGCGCCCATTGTAAATTTTAGGGAGGACGACCGGGCCGTCGATCACCAGGCCCGTCTGGCTCACCTGGTCGTTGTTGCGAGGCTGGCCAAGCCGCGCTTTTTCGTAGGTGTTTGCGTTGAGGTACGTGTTCTGAAACACGTAGTATGCGGATCCGTGAATCTTGTTGGATCCTGTGCGAACGACGACGTTCGTGACTGTTCCATCGCCATGGCCGACCTGCGCGTCGAAGATGCCATTCTCTACCTTGGTCTCCTGTACTGCCTCTGGCGAGGGCACGAAGTTGGTATAACTGGCGCCGGAGAAGCGCTCGGCTGCGTCGTTGGGGATGCCGTCCAGGGTCAGGCGATTGTGGCCGCTGATGCCGTCGGTCGTAACAGCAACTGCAAAGCCGCTGTATGGATTCGTGTACTGGCTCGACTTGGACGTGAAGTAGGTGCCAGTAGACGGGATGACGCCGGGTGCGAGAGCCACCTGCACGTAAGGATTTCTGCCTTCATTGGGCAGGTCGGTGACCTCCTGTGTGCTGAGGGTGGTGGAGATGGTAGGTGAACTGGCGTCAATCAGCGAGGTCGCCGACTGAACGACAACGGACTGGCTTACGGTCCCGGGCTGCAGGGTGACGTCCTGCTGGAAGGTCTGGCCCGCAGTGAGAACGACGTTGCTGCGGGTCTCCGTGCCGAAATTCGGGGCGGCGATGGTGAGCGTGTACGTGCCGGGTTGAAGTGCCGGCATCAGGTAGGTTCCGTCAGATCCGGTCACAACGTCGGTCTTGAACCGGGTGGCCGCCTCTATGGCGCTGACTTTCGCTCCCGGAATCCGGGCTCCGGAGGCATCGCTGACCTGACCGGAGATGGCTCCCAAGTAACGCTGGGCCGAGATCGGCGACACGGCCAGCAACGCTGAAACCATGACAGCCAGAAGGCACAGGTTGAAATTCCTGATATGCCGTGTCCGTGCTGGGATGAGATCCTGTACTTCCTTCAATTGCATGATGCCTCCTGTAGTGCCGCAGCGTTGCCAAGGGATGTCTTGCTCTGGGTCCGGAATGACCTGGCTGACGCTGATTGCCAGGGATCCCGATTGCCTCAATGATTTCTTCCACGTTTCGCGGGATGAGCCCCTTCGTTCAAAACGCACGTTTCTTTCGGAACGGTACGGTGACGGATTCTCGGGACTGGTGCCTACGACCGGCAAGTTAATTTACCGGAAGGTCACCGGAAGAAAGGCTCTGTCTTAACCGTTAGAAGTTCGGTAACTTTTTGTTCCAGAATGAGATCGAGCGGCAGAGGCGAAGCTTGAGAAGATAGTGGGAACCAAGCGGAGCCCCAATTTCAAGGCTTCGCAGGCCCTCATTGCGGGACGTTGAGGGCAGGCACTAGAATGGCGGACGACCATATGGAAATAGTTTCTGGGTGATGCACCATCGAACCGATTGCAGAAAATCCGGCCGTGGAAACCCCGCAGGAACCCCCTAGCGTTGAGCAGCGGCGGGCGCTGATCGAGCGGGTCGCTGCCAGCGGGCACTTCAGTCGCTCGGCCCGCTTGCGGGATTTCCTGCTGTATGTGGGTAGGCAGTCGCTCAAAGATGGCTGGCCGGAGATTCACGAACAGGAGATTGGGGCCAAAGTCTTCGGTCGTCCTACCTCCTATGATCGAAGCTCCGACAATATTGTCCGGGTAAATGCGACGGAGCTGCGAAAACGCATCGAGCTCTACTTTGAATCGACTGGCGCGAACGAGCCGCTGATTTTTGAGATACCCCGCGGAGGGTATACGCCCGTCTTTCGGCGGAGAGCGGCCGCGAAGGCAGAGCCTGCGGAGTTGGTGGTCGAAGAGCCCGTGGCAGAGATCGCACACCTTTCCCCTGCTGAGACGGATGATCGTTCGCGATCTTCGCTGTGGGTTCACGCTGCGTGGGCGCTTGTGAGCATGTTGCTGGCTGTGGCTTGCCTGGTACTCGTAAGGCAGAACCGCACCATGCGGATGGCGCTGTATCCCTGGGATGGGAAGCCGGCGGTCGAAGCGTTCTGGACGGGCTTCCTTCGTTCGCATCAGCGCATTGACGTGGTGTTGCCGGATGACTCGGCGAGTGTGGTGGAGGACATATCGGGGCGCCCGAGTACGCTGGGGGATTATCTGAGCCGCAGCTACGACTGGATCGAGGCGTCGAAGATAAGCGCGGACCGGAAGGAGGATCTCTACCAGATCCTCAATCACAACCTCGTCACCTTTGGAGCGGTGCGCGCGGCGGAAGATATTCTCAACGAGGTTCCAGCATCGTATCCGCGGTATATGACGCTTAGTCGCTATTACACGCCCGACGAGATCAAGCGAAACAACGTGATCCTTGTGGGTGGCAAGAAAGCTGTACCGTGGGATCACCTGTTTGATGACGAGGTGAACTTTCTAACCGACTACGACGACGTGCATGCGCATGGGTTCGTGCGTAACCGCCATCCCCGGCCAGGCGAGGAGACGATATACGACCCTTCCTCCGCGCCAAGCAGCCTGATGGCCTACAGCGTCATTGCATACCTTCCGAATCCGAGCGGCGCAGGCAATGCCATCATCCTGGCTGGAACAGACTCGGACGCCACGGAGGCGGCCGCTGAGTTTCTCATCTCAGAACCGCAGATGGAACAGCTGCAGACCCTGTTTCATTCAGATCACTTTCCGTACTTCGAGGTGCTCCTCAAGACGTCACGCCTGAGTGGGACATCGTTCAGCGCTGAAATCATCGCGTATCGAATGCATCCAGAACTACATTGACAAGCCACTCATACACCAAAGTGTCGAGAATGGCGGGAATACAGTGTGTGTGGTGAATCTCTAACACCTGCGAAAAAAGAGAGCGTTAGCTCTGAGTCGGCCAATTGCGCACCGGGAACGTCGGTGAACTTTGCGTAGGAAGCCGAGGCAGAGGAACACAGCAGAAATCTATACAATTAGCGTGTAGGAATCGGTCATCGTCGTCTGCCAGCCGAGAGGAACTCTCATTGACGCCAAATCGTCGATGCACAAAGCGTCTGGCAGAACTCGATTCCCAAAAGGACATTGCGTTTTCCACCAATGCGATTGCATGACGTAGGTCGAGCGCATCGTACCCCACAATAATCCCCACAGAAAAGTCAGACTACAGTCGGACGCCCTCGCACGTTATTTTCTTGTAAGTCCTTGCAAAAGCCAAAACATCCTCGCGTGCGCGGAGGTACGAGGAGGTTCGGCTTCGCGGTATCGGTTGCCCCCAGGCATTCCGGATAGCCTTTACTGGACAACGAGGAGTAGTGCACAGGCGGTTTGCACGGACTCACCGTAGTGAACCGCCAAAGTCGTAACCTGGCTGGAATCTCCGTTAGGTGACTGATAGAAAGACAAAGTATTTCAGCCAACCGTGACGATGCTAACTAATTGTTTAGTTGCACGTCACAATACCAGCCAGTATGCCTCCGCGCCCATCCAAAACGTTGACCGAAGCAGAACTAAGGCTAATGAAACTTCTGTGGAGTCTCGGCGAGTGTTCCGTTCAGGACCTCGTATCCGCGACGCCTTCCGAATCTCGGCTTGCATACACCTCGGTTCTCACCACCATTCGCATACTTGAGACCAAGGGCTACGTGAGTCATCGCCAGGAAGGACGAGCCTTTTTGTATTCCGCCAGCGTGGCGGAACAGGATGCCCGCCAATCCGAACTAAGACACGTCATGGGTCGCTTCTTTGGCGACAGCCGTGAAAAATTGATGCTTGCAATCCTCGGCGACGGTGATGTCACCGAGGAAGAATTACTGAAGCTCAAGCGTCTTATCGCAAAAGCGACCGCTGCAAAAGCTGATGTGCCACCCAGGGAGCGATCATGACTCCCGTCAACCTAATTTCGCTTGCCGCGAACGTTCTAACTCTCGTCTGGGTAGCCGGAATGTGGCAGGGAGCTTTGTTCGTCGCATTAGCCCTTCTTCTTTTGCGGCTCGTGCCCCGCGCCTCGGCGGCGCTTCGGCACACCGGACTCATCACACTTTTCGTGCTTACCCTGGGGGTGCCGTGGTTGTCGCTCCTTCATCCAACAAAGCCTACGCACTCAAGCCACTCTCTCCAGATCTCCGGTTGGATAGCGGTTGCGATCGCGGGATGGTGGGCGGCGGCCACGCTCTACCGCACGATTAGTCTGCTGATCGCGTGGCAATATCTTCGCGAAGTGCGCCGCAACGCACTTCCCTTCCAGTTTGATCTCGAATCATTGGGTATCAGTGTCAAGCGCAGTCCACTCGTCTGCACGTCTGCGTTCGTAGACACGCCTGTCATCGTGGGTTTCTTCCGCCCTGTGTTGCTTTTGCCCGAATGGCTCGCACCTGCCCTCGGTGCGGAGGAATTCTTTCAGATCGCGCTGCACGAGTGTGAGCACCTTCGGCGCCGCGACGACTGGACGAACCTTTGGCTGCAAATCGGTATGGCCTTATTCCCGTTGAATCCAGCGCTGCAATGGCTTAATCGGCGAATCGGAGTGCAGCGCGAACTTGCTTGCGACGCTGCGGTGGTCGCAGCTACTGCGCGACCGACAGATTACGCAGCGTCGCTCGTCAATATCGCCAGCCGACACCGCTTCGGTAACACGTTGCGATTTGCCTTGGCAGCTTGGGGACGGCAGTCGGAGATCTCGCAGCGCGTCCACGCCTTGCTGGAGCAGCCACCGCAAGGGACACGATTGCAACGGACCGCCGCCACAGGCTCAGCGATCGCCCTCCTACTCGCAAGTGTCGTTGGTCTCGCGTTCATCCCACAACTTGTCAGCCTGAAGGAACCTCTTCCGCTAACCATGGCAAGCACTCAACATCGCGCTTCGATCGAGAATGCTACCGAGGCGGTATCAACGCATCTGGAACCATCAGCCGTTCACTTTCTACCAACCTCTTATGTTGCGCCCCCAGCAGCAAATGTGCAGCCGGGTGCGAAGTCCCGCGTTTTACTGAAGCGTAAGCGCCGCGTGCAAGAGCCCGTTTACACGGCCGATATTTTTCGGACGGAGGAGGATTTCTCGCGAAGACCCGTCCGTGATTCTGACGCCGCAACTCAGAGTTCGTCCGCCGTTTCTGTCCAATACGAAGCCCCTGTGCGCGCTGTCCCCGTTCTCTTTGTGCCCACGTATCTGGCCGTCCCGGTTTCGGGCGGCTGGATCATGATCCAACTCTAACTTCAACCTTCGTCTAATGGAGATACAGACATGCAGCTACCAACTAATTCATTAGTTACACGGAAACCTCTTCACCGCGCAATCCTCTTCGGCGCCCTCAGTCTCAGCATGCTGGGAGGCCTCCTGTTTCTGCACCAGACAAATGTCCATGCCGGTACCATAAGTGCATCCGCCTTGGACGATAATAGCGTTTCTTCTCTCGTCGCGCTCGACCACGATATGGAAACCCTGGCTGCAAGAGTGACGCCCGCCGTGGTGAATGTTGCGGTCACTAGTCGAGGAGACGCGGATGGGGACGGACCATCCAGAACTCAAGGCAACATCAATCCCTCCGATCTTCCCCCTGAGTTCCGCCAGTTCTTCGGTTTTGGAGGTCCAGACGGACGCCCCAACTCGCCACAGCAGGAACAGCTTCGCCACGGTGTGGGCTCCGGCGTCATCATCTCGCCCGATGGGTACATCGTGACCAATAACCACGTAGTCGAAGGTGCCACGCAAATCAAAGTCACGCTTCATGATCGCCGCGTGATGAATGCGAAGCTCATCGGCACAGACAAACTCACAGACATCGCCGTGATCAAAGTGGATGCCCACGACCTTCCTGCCATCAGCTGGGGTGATTCCAGCAAGCTGCAGCCTGGCCAAACGGTGCTGGCCTTCGGTAGCCCCTTCGGTGTACTACAGTTCAGCGTCACTCGCGGCATTGTCAGCGCCGTGAATCGTGCCGCACCCTTCTCAGGCGACGCGCGCACACCGGGCGGCTTGATCCAGACCGACGCTGCTGTAAACCCAGGCAACAGCGGTGGTCCCCTGGTCAACGCTCATGGAGAACTTGTCGGCATCAACCAGATGATCGCGACCGACAGCGGCAGCTTTGCTGGCGCGAGTTTCGCCATTCCCTCAGAGACTGCCAAGGCGATCTCCGCTCAGATCATCCGCACGGGAAGCGTTCATCATGGCTACCTCGGCATTGCGATGAACGATGTGACACCCGAGAACGCCCAGTTCTTCAACCTCAAGAACGCAGAAGGTGCGATCATCTCGCAGGTGAATCCAGGCTCACCGGCAGCAGCCGCGGGCCTCAAGAACGGCGATGTGATTACGCAATTGAATGGGAATGCCGTGCCAAACGGTGGCGACCTCCAGTTGCAGGTTGCGCAGCTCACACCCGGTACACCGATCAAGCTGGGTATTTTGCGTAATGGTTCGCCGCAGGATATCCGCGTCACGCTAGGCGAGTACAAGAAGGATGCCGAGATCGCCGGCAACGATGGGAGCGACCCCGGCAGCGCTCAAAACAGCGGCAAACTGGGCTTGGCGATGGGCGAACTGACACCGGATATCCGTCAGCAATTCAACGTCCCCGCCAGCGTGCGTGGAGCCACGGTTGAACAGGTTCGCCCAGGCAGCCCGGCAGAAGATGCTGGTTTACAGCCAGGCGACGTCATCATGGAAGTGAATCGGCATCCGGCGACGTCTGCGGACCAGATCGTCAGTGAGCTGCATAGTGTACTGAACGACAAAAAGATCCTGCTCCTCGTTTGGTCGAACGGCGGCGCAAGTTACCGTGTCGTAGCACCAAGCCAGGGATGACGGTGGATCCACGGAGGAGAAGCCCTCGCACGAGCGAGGGTTTCTCTATCGCCGCCTTGCTCGTGTTCGCGGCGAAGCAGCAAGATGCAAGGGGAGGGGGTTTCCCAACTTTGCAGAGGAGCCGAAGGCGCAACGGAAGAGGAAGAGAGTGAGGATGCCGCGCAATATTCTCATTTGTTGCTAAGTCGCCAACGCACTCACCGACCAGAGTCGATGAGTGCGTTGGCCTGAAGGCAACCGTTGAGCGAGGGCCGTATCTCGGGAAGAGGCCATGCTTTGGCCAGGCGGCGAGGAACCCATTGAACCAGGCCTCCGCCGCCAGCCTCAGCTGTATCTGGCGCGGCACGATCATCTCGAATCCCGCTTTTATTTCGCCTGCGCTAACTCCGCAACGACTGCAGCAACCTTATCGAGTATCTGGTTCCAGCCTTCCAGTTGACCGCTATTTCTTGCGCTCTCCATCGGTTCATTTCCAATGTGCGTGAGTTTCGTCTGGCCGTTTCCGAGATCCTCAAAGAGGGTCACGTCATAGGCGCCTTCGATGGCCTCATGTTCTATGCCATATTGCTCGGGTTCGACCTTGTTTCCCTTCGAGTCCGCAAAGTACATGGAAGAGACGATCTTCTCGTGCAAAACAATTTCGTGGTACTCAATCGCATTCCAGAACTCCTGCCCATCCGGCGCCTTCATACAGCACAGAGATTTTCCTCCAACGCGAAAATCCATCTGGCAAACCGGCGCAGTAAAGCCCTTCGGTCCCCACCACTGCATCACGTACTTCGGGTCTGTCCACGCCTTCCAAACCAACTCGCGTGGGGCATCAAACACTCTTGTAATCATCATCCGCTCAACTTCGTTCGTCGCGTCTTCTTTCATCTCTGACCTCCCTCTTGCTTCATTTGATGTACAACGACTTCCAGTTTGTCGAGGCTCTCTTCCCAGAATCGGCGATAGCGGACCGCCCAGTCGCTGACGGCCTTAATCGACTCGGGCCGAAGCGTGCACACGCTCTCCCGTCCACGCTTTGTCTTCATCACAATCCGTGCCCGCACTAGGGTTGCAATGTGTTTTGAAATCATCTGCTGCGACAGATCAAACGGTTCCGTCAATCCACGCACTGACGATGGCCCACGGGAAAGCCGTTCAACCATCGCCCGACGAGTTGGATCAGACAGAGCCGCAAAGGCTGCATCCATTCGATTCACAACCAAATGGTAGTGTATTCTATGACAAAGTCAACTGCTATTTTGCGATTTCTGATCACGCTCCTGATCGCTCTGCACCTGACCCTCGCACGAATCCTGTCCACGGAGACAAGCTCAAAATCGCCGAGTCGCTCGTTGATCAAGGCAGAGCCTTCAGGCGACGTTCTTGCAAAGTCCGGTTATAGCCAACATCGGAGTTGCGTGCCGCAGATCGGTCAAGTTGGCCATAACCCTGTATTGCGGGAGTTGCGAGCAAGGGAACAGCGTGTCGCGACGCGCTGACCTATCGCTCTAACACTCAATCTTTCCGATACGGCCTCAACTCAACCCAGAATGGAAGCTGGACAGGCCCTTGGGTTGTTGCCGCGCCGATGAGAGCGCCTTGTCGCAAGTAGAGCTCTAGTTCGACATTCGCCACTCCAGCCTGTAACTCAGTTGGCTTCAGGTCAACCGCAGCGATGCAGTCGAGCCGTAAAGAACTCAGCTCTACCTTTTCGCAGTTGCTGGATTTCTCGCCTACTTTGGCCCAAACACTCGTCTCCGAGATGATGTTGAGGCTGCGGTTGGGTAGGCTCCATGAGATACGAAGGACGAAAGCTAGGCAGCCCTTCGCCTTATTCACGGGGCTGGGTTGGGCTTTGACAACAGGCATCTTCGGCGTCTGTGCTTTCTCTTGGCGGCGAACTCCTGTGTCACTCTGGCGGCGATGGCCTGGTGTCCACCCTGTACAGGGGCGCCGAACTCGTTTAGCACCTGAGCGAGGTTGTGCCGGGTGCTCATATCGAGGATGGCGGTTTACACCATCACGCTCTCCTCGGCGCAGCGGAGATAGGCCGCAAACGTTGAGGCCAGCCCGTATTTCATGCACTACGGCTGAGCGTCGGGATTAGTGCGAGTAGAAAGCTTCCACATTGCCTACTTTCCGGCCCCGACACCACAAGTCTCTCTGTGCAGGGCCCAATGAGTGCATCGGCCTGAAGTCTACTAGGTCGAAACAGCATCGGCACGCACCTTGAACGGCAACGCCCATCCCAGCGAGGTATTCTTCGCTAGGGGATGGGCATTACACTCTCCGCAGTTCTGCATCGCACTTAGGCGATAAGACGCCGCCTCGCTATGCCCGCAAGACCGAGGATGCCGGTGCATAGCAGCACAATGGAACCCGGTTCTGGAGTTGCCGCTACCGCGGGAGTTACGCTGATGGAATCCAGCTCGAAATCTCCGCTACCGTTCTCCGTCGTGAACGAAAGGTCGGTGGTGGTGCTCGTCGCCACTTCCGTAAAAGAGTAGAGCGTATATCCGTCCGATAGAACATCGGATTCACTAAGTAGCGTCGTTGTCCCGAAGGTTGCGTCGAACAAATTGGGGTATGGCGCGCCGTAGCTCGTATCGTTCAACAACGCGAACTCGATCGTATAGTCGGTTCCTACTACGGTCGTCAGGGCCTGAGTCAACGTATCGGTGTAGCCAATCGATCCGAGATAGGCCTCGTAGGCTTGGCCGCCGTAGGGTGTCTGAGACCCCGCTGCCGCGAGAGGATCGCCAGTGTCAATCCCATTCGCATCGTACGCATAGGCATTGTTGGGATCGGTAGTTGTCGTGCCGGTCCAATTCGCGAATGTTCCAGTTTGAAATGAGCAATTCGCAACAAGGTTGTTTGTAGAGCCATTGCAGATGCTGGTGGCGCTAGCGAATTTCCCACCTAAGAGTCCTACGAAAAGGATTGGAAGAATACGGAAAGACTTACGCATTGATTGTTCCTTTCAGGGCTGTCGTTGCGATCGTCATCGTGCGGGTTCGTACTTTTCAACCTCATCCGCGCTTCTCTTCCACCCCGGCAGGTCATCTCAAAGCGTTCAGCTTCGTTTGCTGATCGCTTTCGACCGGGCCTCTCATGCTGCCCGACTTCCTCTATTCCTGTCATGCGGGAAATCGGACAGATTGAGACTGCAGGCATGCACATTCGTTTTCTACTCTCTCGCAAACTCCGCGGAATAAGCATTCCAGGCGTTCACGATATTGGAGACGTTCCCGGTTCCTATACCGGAAGTGAAATCCCATCCTGTTCCCGCTGAGTAAGCTGGACTATCCGTCGTGCTGGTTACGGAGAGAACACCGTAGGTGCCTCCATCGATGTAGCAGTTGTAGTCGGTGGTGGTGTTGCCTTTCCTAAGGCCAGAGCAGTTGACGGCATTATCGCCTTGCGTCACGTCGTAGAACACGCAGCTTGGACTGACCTGGTTACCCAGCGACGAGTTGCAACCGGAGCTGCCACCCACGCCATACTCATTGTTGGCCAGAGCATAGAGAACCGGGTTGGGTAGACCCCAGCTTTGACCTGTGCTCTGGTTGACAAGTGCCTGGATACCGGCCCAGATGGGACTGGAAACGGAGGTGCCGCCGAAGCCGAGCCAGTCGACTGGGTTAGACGAACACGCGCCGTTGCCCGTCGCGGCCGTAGGGTCCGAGATGCAGACAGCATAATAAACTCCCCAGAAGCCATTCGAAGCCATCAGGGAAACATCCGGGACATCGCGGACACCATCAGAGGGAACGCCGATGAGGCTCTGCCAGGACGGTTTCCGATAGCCGGCGCAGGTACCACTGACAATCTCGGATGTGGACGGCGTCCCTGTGGCGCAGTTGCTAGGGCCACCGCTGCCGGCTGCCGTGGTCAGGAACTCATTCGGAGTTCCGAAGTTTTTGCTGTTGCAGAAGCTGTCTGCTCCAACAGTGGGTAGCCCTACATACGAATCGGCAATAGATCCTGCGCAGGAGTCATCCCACGGAATCTCGGGGATATAGGAGACAGCCGTCTGGAAGTTGGGACCGTTGGTGGTGTTGAAGTAGGTGCCAGGGGTATTCAGCGGAACATAACCGAAGTCAGTACCGCCTACAGAGACGTTGTACGGAGTGGTGGTGAATCCACTGACTTGGATTCCGTGAGTTGCGTTGGTCTTGTTGGCATCGGCACTGGCTGCGCCTTCATCGCCCGAAGAAACAAAGATAGAGACACCCTCCGCCGATGCGGATTCATAGAGATTGCTGATATAGGCATTTTCAGCCGCTCCATTTTCTGTCTCAGCTTCGCCATAGCTAATGCTGATGACCTGCGGCAAGCTAGTTCCCTGCAGCATGTTTGCGAGGGCAAGGAAACCGCCGAACTGAGTAGTGTCCTTACACGCCGCATTTATCAGCGTCGCGTTGGGAGCCGCAGCGGTAGCCCAGTCGACATCGATGGCTGCCTCCGAATCATCGGTGTTCGTCCCAGGATTGGTGCAAGTATTAGTGCCGGTGGGATTTGTATCGGTGAGCGTGGCGTAAGGATAGGCCCTGCTAAGACCCAATGTCTTACGGAACACAGTCCAGTCGCTGATGGCATATTGGTTGGTGTCTTCGAGCACGGCGATCGTTTGGCCGCGACCCGTAATGCCAGCTGCGAAGGCCGGATTGAAGTTGTAGATGGTCGCAAGGTCTGCTGCTCCAATATAGTTGTTGCCGCTACCCGCATTCCCATTGCCTTTCAATTTGCCAAGACCGGTGGCCAGCCGGAGATGAGACATCGGACGAGGCATGAAATTATTCAGCGAAGCGATCCCAGAGACAATAGGCGTCAAATCCGACGGCATTTGAGGATCATTGATATTGGCGAAATGAGCTTTGCCATTGGACATCAGGTTGTGGATCGGGGCGTGGAATACATTTCGAACCAGACCGGCGTTCCCTCCAAACTCGATCACGGTTTTATCAGGGGAGACGGAATTCACCGTGAACCCCTTCGACGCGAGCCACGCGCTGACGGTGGCGATATCTTGATCGCTAGGACCGTAGTTTGTGCCGATCGTCGCATTCGTCAGCCATTTGTGGAAGTTTGCCGAATGGGGATCGGTGAGGTCGTTGACATATTGCGTGAAGGCCGCTTCAGCCTCTGGTGACCGCTTCAAAACGATCTGCAAGGCAGGCAGTGGGGTGGAATCGTCGGCGAGGCCGAGGTCGGTTGCAGTACGGACTTCCGGACGCGTGTTTCCAGAAAGAACCACCAGGTTCGCGTCATTGATCTTTTCCTTTAGAAGCTGGTTTTGTTGCGCGGTGGCGTTCGAAACCGACCCAAGAGTAAGGGCGAGCATCGAGGAGATGGACAGGCGGCTAAACGAAGTCATGAGAACTCCATGCCAATATCAAAATGTAAGGATCTGCGTAAGGATGGTTCTATGCGAACCACAAAGCTAACATCCGCTTCGATTGCTCAAACTGGTGTGGAAATATTTTTTTTAGGACACAAAGTTCCCCACCCTATGCATCCTTTTGCGCACTCATTTCACTGTCTAACAAACGGAGTAAGTTTGTACTCAAACTCGTAGATTTCGTATTGTGGTCGATGCGGAAGGGATAGTAAGCTCCCACGGACTGCACGTGGTTTGCCTGATGTGTAACCAGTTGGATTGTTAGTGTGGCGCAGCGATGAAGGACCTAGGTTTCTTCTACCAAGGTCAGAGTTAGTCCTCGACCTGTTTAGGTTGCAGTCAGATCGCGGCTAGCCGTGATCTGACTGGCGAACTCGCTGGGCGTCTTTTCATCGAGAGATGCGTGAGGACGACTCCCCGCCGCCTCCAGGCTTCGACGAGCTGTCGCACCTCCTTCCGATCGAGGAACCAGCGGATCTTCAGGCGTTCATTGCGGAAGGTCCGTTGAAGCCTTCCACGAACGCCTCGGATCGACGGCATCGTGCGTGGCATCGGCGATCGAGGTACTGAACTTGCTCCTTCCAGACGTACGAAGCGCCGCATTTGAATAGTTCTCCAATGCGTTTTTATCTCCATCGCGCATCGCGGCCACCAGCGCCTGGGACAGAACATCCACGTCATGAAGCGCAAGGTTCATGACCTTGCCGCACGCAGGTGGGACCAGGTGTGCGGCATCCTCTTCAAGGAAGATTGAGGTGCTGCATCGGCGTGTGAACCACGGAGCGGAAGGAGATGACGTCCCTGTCAAAGACCTCGTGCACGAAAACACGTTCATCGACTGAGTCCCCTTCTATCTCAAGCGTTTCGAACTTCAATTTCTTCTCCCCTGATGGTGGGAAACTCGACGATTGAGCCGCCGAGTTGCTCTGCTGGCTTCCCGTTGCGTTGGAGAATAATCATCTTTCCCGGGAACGGATTCCTGATCCTGCACACGCCGCCCGCACGCGAGATGAGTTTGAACTCCTCGAGTCTGCCCTGACGCATGGAGGCTGTGACCGCGAATCCGCCTCGAGCGCGCAGCGTGTAGCGTGCATCCCAATCTTTGGGCCATGCAGGAAACACATGGATGATCGGATCTTCACCTGGGGCCGCAGGATTACTTTGCAGCAAGGCACGATGAAGGGCCTCCGAAGCTCTTCCCAGGTGCTCCGCATGCAACGCCTGCGCGCCTTCGCCCAGCGTGAGCCGGTTGGCGAGAGGTCCGGATTTTTTGTACCAGACAGACCGAGGATCTGCTTCGGGCCGCATCTGCCCGGGAATCAAACTACGCACGGCGTCCGCACGACCGAGGGTAGCTGCCGCGATCGCCATCATGGAGAGCGCACCGAGCTTGGTATAAGGGCGAGGACCTTCCGGAAGAAGCTTGTCGAAGGTTGCGTTCGCCAGTGCCCGCAGCTCGTCGTCCTTAGACTCGACACTGCAAAGGTCATACCACCAAACCGGAAGGCTATTGATGTCAGGCAGCCAGCCTGTTGGAACCCTGTCGGCTTTAATCGCCGGCTTTAACGCATTCACAAACACTCGTGGACCGTGGTAAGAAGGCGGATGAAGCGCGTCGTGCGCATCGCTGGTAGGAAGCGGCGCAAGGTTATCAAGAAATTCCTGCCAAATAGGCCTCATCTTGGAATCGAGATTCAAAAGCTGACTTGCTTTCAGGAGGACAGCAGCGATGGCCCGAATACTTGAGATGTCTTCGATGGGATCGCGTGCGCCGAAGACCGGTTCGCCACTGTTTGACCAGTGCATGTGGTATTTGCCGTCATCTTCTTTTCTGAGGTTGGGGTGATTGCGGTAAAACTCCACCGCACCGCGCATTACAGGATGAGCTCGCTCACGCAGCCATCCGGTATCCATTGTGAATTCGTAGCGTTGCCAGTACAACCAGGCAATCTTGGCAGTGCTGCTGAACATGTGGCTCGTTGGACCGTACGGCCCAGCACCTCGTTCTGTGATCACATACCGGCCATCATCCCAGCGGCCACCCGCGATCCAGTTCCAGCGGCTGGAATAAGGATGCTTGGTCTCGGCGAACCTCGCAAACTCAACGGAACGCTGTTCCCACGGCTTCCTGAGGAGGTAAAGTTCTCGCATTTCCGCTGCGATTGGGTCTGGGAGCTTCTCTAGTCCGTCAAAATAAACCGTCTCCGGGATATAGAGCCCCCTACTGCCCCATTGCTGGACCGCAGCTTCGCCGCATGACCCGAGCATTGCGGAATACATGTCGTACATGCTATCCATCAAGTCGAATCGCCCGGTAGTCGGCAGCGCGTGGTAATAGCAACCGAGATTGGTAAACCAGTGTTGAGCTCCCCACATGCGAAGGTCGCCGCCGGTGTTCCACAGCATGCCGTTGAATTTGGGAGCGAATTTTCCGCGGGACGTCGCCGCCATCAAGTAGAGAAAGTACTGATAGCCCTGCTGCACGAAATCTGCAGTGCCATCTTCGCTATGCAACTCGACAACACCTTCTGCCCAGAACGCGTGCCACCAGATTTGCGCCTCTTCCTCGAACGCACGCAAGCCGCGCTCAGTCACATGATTTAGTTGCTCGAATGCCAACGCGGCGACATCCTGATCGCGACTCATGCTGGCCGCTGAGGAAACGAGGATCGTAGTTGCTATTGTCGTTTCTGTGCGGAGCCGTACATCCGTATCGTTGACAACTTCACCTTTCGCACCTGCACCCAAGAAGCACACAGCTACTGCTGACTTGCAGCAGTAGTTCCCTTCTTGAAACTCCTGAGTAAGGGCAATGCAATCGTTCTGCGCAATGATTCTGGATGTAGCTGTGTGAGAGCGGTGTTCGATCCGTACAGCATGTGCGGCTGCCAATGGTTCCAACTCCCGTCCGAAATACTTTGTTTCGTAGCGGAGCATCCGGAGAACGGCCGAGATCGGGCTCCCTGAGTTACGCCGATTGATGATGGTAATCGCAATCACATCTTGTTCCATGGAAGCGACAATCCGGACGGAGATTCCCTCTCCTTCAATTGTCAGCACTCCGTCGTAGATGGAAAGGTGTTGTCGAAATCCCGATTCCGGGAAAGGATCGCCTTCGAATTCGATATCGAAGAAGGCGCACCCGCCACAGTAGTCGTCATGAACTTGATTGAAGCTATTGGATTGTGAATTATTCGCATACACGTCGACGCGGTTAATCTGAAATCTCAGTTGGCTGGGCGTCGTCCACACTAGGCTTCCCATACGCCCATTTCCAATCGGCAGGCCTTCCTCGCTTCGAGGGGCAGGACGATCGTAGATAAGGTCAGACGATGAGACTACCTGGCGAATGTCGCTGTCGCCCGCAGAGGAATTCGCTATCTGACGGGCGGACGCCTCCTGAGCAGCAACCGCAAACCCTCGGATAGGCAAACCTGAGCCTGCGACCCAGCCCGCGGTCTTGAGAAATGAACGGCGCGAATATCCCATTGCGTTCCCTCCAACTGTTTGTCTATCTGCCGCGATTTCTGCCGGTACGTCATAGTGCGAATTTGCTAATGGATTTCATCGCTGGAAGAGTGCGAGATCTATCGCATCTGCCATAGCCTTATAACCTGCATCGCTTGGATGGAGATGATCGCCGCTGTCATTCGCCGGAGCTAAGTTGCCTGGCTGCTGGATGTCCCGCACCGCCTTGTCGAAGTCGATTACTGCATCCACCACGCCGGCAGTTCGGAGCCACTGGTTGTAGGCTGAACGGAGCTCGTTGACATGGGGCGTTACGCCGGAACGATTGCCGTTTGGCGTGAGGGTCGCACCGTAAACCATGATTCCATGTGCATGCGCGCGCTCCACCATCTGGGTTGCCGCGGATATGAGTTGCTGCACCGTCAGCTGAGCCTCAGCACTGTCGGGGTTAATTGTCTGATCGATGTCGTTGATGCCTTCCAGCAAAATCACGTACTTCACACCTGGCTGTGCGAGGACATCGCGATCGAAACGGGCGGCCGCGCTTGGACCATGCCCGTTGAAGAGGATGCGATTCCCTCCAATCCCCTCATTGACCACGGAGAGATGTGACGTTTTCGGATCAGCCTGAAGACGCGCTGCAAGATAGTCCGGCCAGCGATGGTTTGCCCCCACCGTTGCATGAGCCCCATCGGTGATGGAGTCACCGAAAGCAACGATGGTCGCTGCCTTCTCATCGGCTTGGACTTGAAGGTCTTTAAGGAAGCACCAGGAGTTATACGGCTTGCTGTCGCCAGATGTCGGGCCAAGCATTTGATCTCCGGAAAGAATGAGATTCGTCGCAATCGCGGCTTCATGGCAGGTTGGGATTTCGATGATCTGGTCGGGCAGAAAGATACTTACCGTAACCTCCGACAGTGCCGGCACCTTCATCGTCACTGAATCACTCACGGCAGTCCCGCCTGCGGGAATCAATACTTGAGAGTCGCCGCCAAAGGTTAGCATGTGAGACGAAGAGCCTGTACCAGGGCTTCCTGCGCCCGTGTACACACTTGCTGTCTTCACCAGCAGCGGACTTGACCCAAACTCGTTGGTCAGCGTGATACGAATCGCGTCTCCGCCCAGGCTTACGTGAATCGTATTGCGAAATGTGGTTTTTGCGGCGCTCTGCGCCAGCTTCATGCCCACGGGCGAGGTCGCCCAGCTCGCAACCCAATGAGCAGTGTGTGTTTGACGGGCAACCGCTGACCCGCCAAACACCGCGGCCAAGCATAGTGCAATCGGAAGGCGCTTCATTGATTCATTCCTTTATTGTGAGTTATGAGAGATTCTCGGTCGGTATTGCACTCAGGCTGACCCAAGGACGGCGACACGGGGGACTCTCCGACGTCCTTGGGCTTAGGCTGACTTGCTACTGCGGTGCGACTCCGGGATGCCCGTACGAGAGTTGCGGCCAAGCCGGTGCAGCCAGACCAAGCACCTGCGTGATGGAAGCGCTGGCGCTGTTGGGTATCCAGATAGCTCCCGTTGCATCCAGCGCTATAGCCAGCGGTGTGTTGATCGCACGGTAAGGTGCCGCGATTGGGGAGGTAACACCCGCGTTGCATGTGGTCTGGCCGTTTGGCGCCGCACAAGGCTGGAACGCGACGAACGTTCCGCCCGTGGTACCCGGAATAAAGCGCCACAGGTACTCACCGCTGTAGTCCACCATGAAGATCGCGTTGGCTCCATCTGTCGCAGAAAATGTCACCGCCCCTGGCATAGCTGTCGCTCCACTGCCGTTCAATCCGGAGATCGCGAGCGATCGAGTGGGAGCGGAAGCCACGCTGGCTGGAGTCACGGTGGTTACGTTCTGGGACTTCGCGGTGACTGGCACTTCGAACAAGGTCGTGTAGCTATTGATCCAGGCATTGCCGGAGGAGTCGAACGTCGTACTGTAGCCATTGGAAAGCGAAGTGCTCTCTGTCACCTTGGCCGCGGAGCTAAATGACGGAGCCACTGTTCCATCCGGAGTGTTGGAAATCAGTGTGGTGGAAGAAACCCCGGTCGTGTCTGCTACATTCCACACATTGCCGGACGGATCGATCTGAAGCGAGTGAGGATAAGATCCAAGAACTACCTGGCTGCCACCGGCTGTTGCGGCCGTCGCCGTCGAGCCTCCAGAAGGAATGATGTAAACCGCTGGTTTTTTGGAAACCGTGTATTCGGTGGAGGCATACACATTGTTATAGCGATCCACCCCTACACCGTAGGCGTAATACGGAGCACCGATGGCAATCGCCCGTTCAAAGACCCCTGCGTTCGAAATCTCGACAACATCAGCATCGGTCGCGGTGGTAGAGCCATTGGTGAAGAAAAGATTACCAACGGCGTCGGTAGTCAATATGCGCGGAAGTAAATAGGTTGTATCCGTATATCCGAATGAACCTTCGCCGTTTGAAGTCATACCCGACACCAGCGTGCTCGAAGCCGTTGGAGACGACAGCGCGTATACGTTGTCGGAAGCATCCAGCGCAACGCTATGCAAACTGCCAAACGTGGTCGTCGTCGTGCCGACGGTGATTCCCGAATACACCAGCGCGAGAGACCAATCAGGGGGCACCTCGCTCAATGCCGGCGCATAGGTCGTAACCGGTGTGGCTAGGCCGAAGATATTCGCTACGTTCTGCGTCGGATATTGCGCGATATTCATCAGTGCCTGCAACATGTTGGTCGGCGCTGTCCCACCCGGAGGCGTTGCCTCGGTCAAAAGACTGCTGCACGAGGAAGCCGCGGCGGCATCCCCAGAGGGGTTTACGCAAGGCTCGACTGCATTGGCCAGGCTGTTGATCAGCGCCGTGGGGACGCTTACGCTGCTGTTATAGGGCGAAACGGTGTAGACCGTGCCTGTCGCAGCCGGCGCTCCCGTTAGACTCACCGAGTTCACCAGGGCGAGTGCATTGAGGAACGCATGGGCCAGGCCGTTCGCCGTGCAGGTCATCGACGATCCGGTGCCCGTGCACGAGGGTGAGCTATTGCTGTTGGCCGCCGGTGCTCCGATGTTGACCGTGATGCCGGAGATCGAGATGAACGGTCGCAGCGCATAAGCCGCTGCTACAGTGGAAGCTTCGTTGACCCAAATCGAAGTCTTGTCGCTTGTAGTGGAGCAGTCACCAAGAGCCGACACAAGTAGAGCGTCCTGGCTGGCGCTATCGGTCGCGGTGACATACAACTGAAAACCCGCGGTGCATGCAGCCGCTGGAAGAGTGAAGTTCCCATTCGTATCCGTGCTCGCGGTCACCAGCAAAGTTGCCGCCGATCCGTAACCGGTATTCCCCGCAGAGTACAGTTTCACCGTAGCTCCGGCCACGGGATTGGGACCGCTGTAAACCATGCCGCTCATGCCCGCTGTTGAAATGGTGTAGGTCCCGCTCAGGACTGCGCTGTTCGAATACCCAGCCGCAACGGCCATGGCCATGATGGTCTCCGTCGAGGAAACCGTAATCGCTCCGCTGTACTGCTCTGAAGCGATCGCTGTCGGCCGCGTCACACCGTCTGTGGTGTAGTAGATGACCGCGCCGGGAGTCGTATCGCCGATAGTCACCTGCCGCGTGGAAAGGTACTGGCCCGGAGGATTGGTTGTCGAGAACGTGGGCGTCGCGGTGGGCGGCAGATTGATGGTGTAGGTCCCGCTCAGGACTGTACTGGTCGAGTACCCGGAAGCAATAGCGAGCGCTGTGATGGTCTGCGTCGAGGAAACCGTAATCGGCCCGCTGTATTGCTCTGAGGCGATCGCTGTCGGCTGGGTCACGCCGTCGGTGGTGTAGTAGATCACCGCGCCGGGAGTCGTATCGATGATTGTCACCTGCTGTACGGAAGTGTATGTACCCGGAAGATTGGTCGTCGCGAACAGGGGCGTCGAGGTGGGCAGTGTATTGTCTGTTGCAACCGAGGCTCCCTTCCCGCTGCAACCAACCATCATCAGAGCGGATGACAACAACACAATCACCGCGGCGGTTACACCGCGACCGTGTGACCCCTCCCGCATAACGGCAGGCGCCGAAGACTTCGAACCGCCTTTCGCAACCTTCGCGACATCAAGGGATCGGAGCCTATACATAACTACTGCAATAAATCGCATGAAGTTTCCTTTCGAGGTAGTGTTGAGAATCAGGCTGACAGCGAAGGAAAGTCACTCGCGGCCCCGAAGAGTTGGATTAAAAATGTGAAAAGACGGTTCTGAATGACTATCTCCGGCTATTGCTTGCCTCGCCGTGGCAAGGTGAACTTGTCCACGATGCTTCCGTCAGTCTTGATTACCGTCACACGCAGTTCGTCTGCTGTCGCCTCTACATGCGCAGTTTCGTCCGGAGCGATCGACAGGACTGGAAACTCATTGCCTGCCACTCCCTTGGCAAAGTGCACGAAGTGATGGAAGTGGCCGGCAATAACGAGGTCCACCTTCCCCTGGTTCGCCACCTCGGTCCACTCGTTGTTCTTTTGGTCCAGCCAGCCCCAATCCGGCTGGTGCATCACCACAACTCGAAATGGAGCAGACTGCGCGCGCTTGTCCGTGACGAAGTGATCGCGGAACCACGCCAGTTCCTCAGCCCTGTAGGGAGCTTGACGCAGCAAGCCAGAGTATGCCTTCGTCTCGTCAGGCTTGTCCTCACCGGTGTCGATCACAATGAGGTGAAGAGGGCCATCGTCGCGCGAAAAGTAAAACCTGTGCTCAGGCGCGGCAAGATAATCCGCCAGTTGGCGCGCAAATGGACCTCGATAGTCATGGTTGCCCCGCGCATAGATGAGGGGCTTCTCGTGATGCAGCGCTTCTCCTATCGGGTCAAGCCAGGTATTGAAGACTTGATCTTCGGTATCGACCCAGTCGACGCCATCGCCGGTATGGACCAGAAAGTCCGTATCCTTCCAATCGATGAGTTTCGAAATCGCGCGAACACGCTCCGGCAATCCATGCGTGTCCGTGATCGTGTTGAATGCGGCCGTGGCTTTAGCGCGATCGAATGTAGTGAAGCTGTACGTCGGGCTCTCCAGCCCAAGACCCATCTCCGGCTGATATGGTTTGAGGCGAACCACCTGCGTGGACTCAAGCTGGTACTGGTAGGTGCGGCCCGGCTGCAGGCCCGTCAACTCGATACGGTGCAACGTGCCGACAGGTAGCATCCCATTCTCCTGAGGCTCAGCGACATGGTCCAGCGACCCCTCTCCATAGAGCACTTTCGTGATGCAAGGCGTATCGGTAATCCATTCAATAGTCGCCGACGTCTCGGAGGGATCGAGGATCAGCGGCCCATGCACGATGACCGGCTTCGTAGGATCGATTTTGAACGGTTGATTCTCCCGCGTATTGGGCCCAGGAGCAGGATGCCCTCCAAGTTGCCATATGGGGGGCAAGTCGGCATTTGTGCTAAGAGGCGCCTGTTGCGCCGTTGCAGTCATCATCCACATGGATGAGAGTGACAGAGCAAGACAGATTGACAGATGGCGCGCAGCAAAGTGAGATTTACGCTTGATCGAATTTGACATTATTTCGCTTTCATAGAAAAGGATTCAGAGAACAGGAAACATTAGTGAAGATGTTGGCTTTGCAGAAACGAAAGGAGCTCGCTCGGTCTGTCGGTTTGAAGAATTTCAGCGCCGTGCGCAACAAGCCAACCCCAGATTTGATCTGGAGGCCCCGGATCTACTGCCTTATCGTCGTCATGATTGGCGTTCTGGTCTGGCCAGAGGCTGTTGATCCAGATTGGGGAACGTTGTCGATAGGTTGGAATGTGCTGAACCGATGCAAGCCGGTCGTCGGCGAAGATGCACTGCACGATCGTGCGTTTATGTCCTTCGTAGCTTCGAATGATGTTCTCTGCGTCTGCCCTGGCCATGTTCACGACGATCATCAACGTAAGATCGTCTGGAATCTCACCCACACGGCTGCGAAGATCCGTAAATGTCGTGTTCGGAAAAACATTGATGATTACTTGATTGGACTGGTGGGCCTCGCGTACTTGCGCCACCACTTCCGGAAAGTAGTCCCATCCCTGATCGATATCAAGGATGACCCCATGGGTACGAGCTGCATCGAGCTCCTCTGAAAATGTCGGGACGGTATAAGCAGTCGCGTGCCCGGTAGCAGCGCGGAGCTTCAAACGTTTAATCTCATCAAGGGTATGATCCGCCACAAGTCCGGAGCCGGTTGTCGTTCGATCCAGCGTTTGATCGTGCATGACGACGAGTTGTCGGTCCTTCGTTCGCTTGAGGTCGAACTCTACGATATCGACTCCAAGCTTCGCGGCCCACTTCAGACTCTGGACAGAATTCTCTGGGGCATCTCGCC
>Ga0302319_10006902_pt1 | contig 22422 bp, 23 predicted proteins | sample Bog_T0_2_FD_203319 | JGI IMG/M metagenome (GOLD analysis project Ga0302319, IMG submission 203319) | Peat permafrost microbial communities from Stordalen Mire near Abisko, Sweden - Bog_T0_2 | ecosystem: Environmental > Terrestrial > Soil > Wetlands > Peat | place: Sweden: Abisko, Stordalen Mire... | reverse complement strand
GAAGGGCGACATGTTCTTCTGGTAGACTTCGTCCGGATCGTAATGGAGCTTGTCGGAAATCACGTCTGGGCCTTTCGATATCGATACCTGTTCCACCATCGGTGGAGGAGGAGAATTATACTAACCGAAGTTCTCCCCGAGTGCGCTTTCTGGTCCGCCGCCGCCCCGACACCCGGCCAGATCTCGAACCGCGGTGTTCCCTGGTCCTCGTCGCCCGACGTATCTTTCCCCGATCCATGGCAAACGCAACGTCTCCTTTTCCACCGCCTCGGAAGGAGACCGCCTTGAGAAAGCTGCTCGCCGCGACGGTCCTCTTCCTGCGCCTTGTCCGTGCGCTTTTCCTGGCCTACGCGGTGGCGTTCTCCCTGGTCGGCAGCGTCGTTCTGGGACTGGCCGGGTGGAAGGCCTGGAAACTCTACGATTCCGTGGCCGGGCTGCGGACGCGGTGGCCGGAGAAGACGGCGCTCATGCGGCTTCGCGAGGAAGAGTGGGCGGATTCCGGCATCCACGTGGAGACGCGATGGACGCCGGTCCCTCTCGCGGGCATTTCCGAGAACCTGCAGAAGACCGTCCTGGTGGGCGAGGACGACAAGTTCTACCAGCACCACGGTTTCGATTTCGACGCCATCCAGAATGCGCTTGCCGAGGACGAACACGACGGGAAGATGAAACGCGGGGCATCCACCATCACCCAGCAGTTGGCCAAGAATCTCTATCTGAGTCCCAGGAAATCCCTGTCGCGAAAGGCGGTCGAAGCGCTCTACACCATCGCCTTGGAGCATTTTCTGAGCAAGGACCGGATCCTGGAACTCTATCTGAACGTCATCGAGTGGGGAAAGGGCATCTACGGGGCCGAGGCCGCCTCGGAGACCTACTACGGCGTCCACGCCTCGGAGCTGACCTTGGACCAGGCGGCGAGTCTGGCTGCCGTTCTCCCCAAACCCCTGAAGGTCCGTCCCAACGGGAACAACCGGTTCGTCGCGTTCCGCAAGGCCGCGATCCTGCAGAATCTTCGATTGTTCAAGGGGATCGGCGACACCGCGGTTGCGGATCGGGACGACGACGAAGAGGATGATGACTCGAGCCAGGTCGAACCCGCCGAAGCGTTGGTCGATTCCTCGCGGCCTCCGGTCCATGCCGCGCCGGTTCGCGACAGTGACGCGGTCGCGAAGCCACCGGCAGTGGGAGACACCGCGCTGCATCGATGACGGCCGGCTCGGCGCCCCATTACCCAAGACTCCGTCAGATGTTCGTGCTGCGCCTTTGCCGGGCCTTGGCGACGCAGCCGGGGGAAAATCCGGGCCCATGGCCGGGAATCAGTTCCCAGTCCGAGGGCAGACGTTCCAGGCGATCGAGGGTGCGTTCCTGGTCCGATTCGTTGCCCAGCCAGAGATCCGTCCGACCCGCCGCGACGGCGAAACAGGCGTCTCCGACCAGGCACAGTCCCAGGGAAGGGAAGGCGAAACCGCAGTGTCCTGGCGAGTGTCCCGGCAGGTGAAGCACTTCCAGATGCTCGTGACCGAAGTCCACGACCTCTCCGTCCCTGAAATCCTCGTCCAGCTCGGGGAGATCGGGAACCGGCATTCCCAGTTCCGCGCATTGCTCCGCCATGGATTCCCACAACGGCCAGTCGGCACGGTGCAAGGCCACGCCGCAGGAGGTTTCGTCCCGAAGCAACGGTACCGCGGCGAGATTGTCCACGTGGGCGTGCGTGAGGAGGATGGTCTGGATGGCGACGCCCTGGCGCAAGGCCAGGTCGAGGATCTCCTCCGGCTCGCCGCCGGGGTCCACCAGGATTCCTTCCCGGGTCCGGGAGCACCAGAAAAGCGCGCTGTTGGTGGCCAGGTCCCCCGAGGGGAAGCTCAGCCGCTCGATTCCCATGGATGGCCCTCCATCGCGCAATCGACCAGGGTGGCGCCGTTGCCGGTGATCCATGCCGCGCTCCTGTTCACCACCCAATCTCCATTGTTGACGTAGGTGCCCTCCGGCCCGATGGTCAGGAGCGCCCTGTGGGTGTGCCCGTGGACCACGCCCGCGAGCCTGTATCTGCGCATCCACGCCCGTGCCATGGGTTCCATTTCCGCCGTGGACGGCGCGGGCCCGGGCTCCAACCAGCGCGAGGCCTTGCCCACCCCGAGCGCCGCTGGGAAGGAAACGTCCGCCGGCAGGAGATTCCAGGCCGCCTGGGCCCAGCGGGAGCGCATCACGCGGCGCGCGACCCGGTCGAGCCGCTCGGAGGGCGCGGTCGCGTCCCCGTGGACCAGGAGCCAGCGTTTTCCGCCGATGTCGAGACAGATTCCGTCGGGATCGACGATCGCCTGGCAGAAGTCCGCCAGGGCGGATCCCACCGCGAAGTCGTGGTTGCCCGCCACGAACCGCACCCGCACCCCGGCGCGGGAGACGTCCCGGATTCCGATCAGCACGTCGAAGAAACAGGAGGGGACGGAGTACCTCCATTCCCACCAGAACTCGAAGATGTCCCCGGCGAGGACCAGATCGTCGATCCTGCCGGGCAGGGTCCCCAGGAGCTCGAGGAGATCGGCCCGCCGGAGACCGTCGTCCGCGCCGCTCCCCAGGTGGAGGTCGGACAGGAAGATCGTCCGGCCTCCCGCGACCGCACGGTCGGGGAGAGGTGCGATCCACGGCGGCACCCAGTCGGGATCCACGGTTCCCCTCACACGCCGGGATGGTAGTTCGGAGCTTCCTTCGTGATCAGGACGTCGTGGGGATGGCTTTCCCGCAACCCCGCTCCGGTGATGCGGACGAACCGCGCCTTCCTCTGCAGTTCGCCGATGGAACTCGCCCCGCAGTAGTGGAGGGTGGTGCGCAGGCCGCCCACGAGCTGGTAGACGGTGTCCTTGACCGGACCCCGGTACGGAATCTGTCCTTCGATCCCCTCGGGGACGAACTTCCTGGTGTCGGTGATGTCGGATTGGAAGTACCGGTCCTTGGAGCCCTGCTGCATGGCCCCCAGCGACCCCATCCCGCGGTAGGCCTTGTAGGATCTCCCTTCCAGGAGCACCACCTCGCCGGGACTCTCGTCCGTGCCCGCGAAAAGGGATCCCAGCATCACGGCGCAGGCGCCGGCCGCCAGCGCCTTGGCCATGTCCCCGCTGTACTTGATCCCGCCGTCCGCGATCAAGCCAACTCCGGCCTTGCGCGCCGCGGGAGCGCATTCGAGGATCGCCGACAGCTGGGGGTAGCCGACTCCGGCCACCACGCGGGTGGTGCAGATGGAACCGGGACCGATCCCCACCTTCACGACGTCCGCACCCGCCTTGGCCAGGGTCGTGACGGCTTCCGGGGTGACGATGTTCCCGGCCACGACCGCGATGGAAGGCCACCTCTTCTTCAGGGTCTTGACCATCTCCACCACGCCCTTGGAATCGCCGTGCGCGGTGTCCACGGTGAAGAGATCGACTCCCGAAGCGGCCAGGGCCTCGGCGCGTTCCATGGAATCCGGCCCCACACCGACGGCCGCTCCCACCCGGAGGCGTCCCTTGTCGTCCAGAAGCGACTGGGGGAAGTCCACCCGCTTGTTGATGTCGGTGAAGGTGATGAGTCCCCTGAGCAGACCCTTGCGATCCACCAGGGGAAGCTTTTCGATGCGATGCGAGTGGAGGAGTTCGCGCGCCTTCTCCAGGGTGACACCGGGGGCGGCCGTGACCAGGTTCTCGGCGGTCATCAGTTCCTTGACCTTGGCTCCGAGCTTCTTGGACAGGCGCAGATCCCGGTTCGTGAGGATGCCCACCAAACGCCCCTGGGCGTCCGTGACCGGGAAGCCGGAAATCTTCCGCAGGGCCATGATCGCCAAGGCCTTCTCGACGGGGTCGTCCGGGGAGAGGGTCACGGGATGGTCGACGACGCCGGACTGCCATCGCTTGACCCGGGCCACTTCCGCGGCCTGCGCATCGCTCGACAGGTTCTTGTGGATCACTCCCAGTCCGCCTTGGCAAGCCAAAGCGATCGCGAGCTCCGAGGTGGTCACGGTGTCCATGGGAGAACTCAGCAAGGGGATGTTCAGGGCGAAGCCGGGGAAGAGCTCGGTGGCCACCGACGTGTTCGCGGGCAGGACCTCGCTGTAGGCCGGGACCAGCAGGACGTCGTCGAAGGTGAGGGCTTCAGTGATGCTCATGACTGTTCTCCTTGGAAGCCAGCGACCGGGTTCCGATCGGGGACAGGCCGGAAACACAAGGAGGGGCAATGTACAAATCCGTGGAGAAGATGTGGTATCATCCCCTGCGATGATGTATTCGACCAAATCGCTGCGACCGGGAATGTCCGTGCGCGACACGATCCGGGATGCCAAAGGCCAGGTCCTCCTGCCCGCCGGGGTTCTCCTCGGCGACAGCCAGATCGCCCAGCTTCTCCAGCGCGGGATCCCCGCGGTTTCCATCGCCGTGGAGGAGTCGGAAGAGGCCAGGGAAGCGCGAGTCGTCGCCCGGAAGGCCCAGATTCTCGAACTCTTCGGGGAGACGGGAGAAACCCCGGAGCTGGAACAGTTGCGCAGGATCGTCCTGGAATTCGCCGATGCCGGTTGAAATTCCCACCCTGGAGGCCATGGCGAGCCATGTGAAGAGCATACCGACGCTGCCGGGGGTGCTGATCGAACTTTCCCGGCGCATGTCCGACCCGAAGACGTCCTCGGACGAGCTGGCGCAGGTGATCCAGCAGGACCAGGCGATCTCCAGCAAGGTGCTCAAGCTGGTGAACAGCCCGTTCTACGGGTATTCCGGCAAGATCCACACCATCAACCAGGGCATCGTGATCCTCGGATTCAACGCCATCAAGAACCTGGTCCTCTCGACATCGGTCATGGAGGCGTTCAAGGGGACGGAATCCGGGGAGCACTTCCGGATGGAGCTTCTCTGGATCCATTCCGCAGCGGTCGCCGGGGTTTCGCGACTGCTCGCGGAGCGTTCCGGATGCGCGGATCCGGACGAAGCCTTCGTCGCCGGACTCCTGCACGACATCGGGAAGGTCCTGCTCTGGATATCGGAACCCAAGCTCCTCACCGCCTGCATCCAGGCCTCGGAAGGGCACGGGATCCAGCTCGAGGAAGTGGAAATGAGCGTCCTGGGGTTCGAGGACTGCGAACTCGCGTCCGTCCTCGCCGAAAGATGGAAGTTCCCCTCCTCCCTCCGCGACAGCCTGCGCTGGAGGCCCCAGCCTGAACGGGCCGGGGCCTCCGCTCCGTTGGCCTCCGCCATCCATTGCGCCAACATCCTCTGCATCGCCATGGGCGCCTCCGCCCTCTCGCGGACGGTCATGCCCCGTCCGGCGCCCAAGGCGTGGCAATCGATGGGTCTCCACCACGACGACCATTTGCGACAGATATTGTCAGAGATCCCCCTGCGCATCGAGGGCGCCAGGGCGTTCGTCAACTCCGCCTGATTCCCCTCCTGGCCATCTGGAAGGCGTTCCAGACGTTGTGCCAGAGCACGTAGAACGCCGGCCCCAGGGCGGGAACCGGACCGAACGCGGAGAGGCCCAGCCAGAGCGTCAGCATGGTGTTCTTCTGGCCCAGGCTCTGTCCGGCCTCCAGGGCGCGTTCCTTTCCGCCCAGCGCGCGGCCGGCCGAGAAGTGGATGGCGCAGAGCAGGGCAGTCCCGACGGCGATGGCGAGGACGGATCGGATCCCGGTAGGATGGGCGCGCAGGAAGTCCGATGTCTTGGCTCCCGCGAGGACGAGCGCGGCGAGCCACAGGGGGAAGGACAGGCTCCGCAGTCGCGCCAGAGGTCCCGACGTCCAGGGAGACCTGCGGGCGATCGTGGCGAGCGCCAGGGGGACGAGCACGAGCGCCAGGGTCCGCGCGAAAAACGAAGACGTTGACGGGATCTGTCCTCCACCTGCCAGCGCGAGCAAGGGAGGCAGGAGGAAGGCGGAGATCAGGTTGGACCCCAGGAGCGAGACCGAGACGAATCCGACGTCGCCGCCCAGCAGCCCGGTGATCACCGGCGCGGCCGTGGCCGTCGGGGTGGCGCCGACGAGGAGGCCCGCCAGTCGCGCGTCGCGTCCGAAGGGCCGAAGGAGCAACCACCCCAGCGCCATGAACGACGGCCACGCCAGCAGGAGCCGCAGATGGGCCCTCTCCGGGCGCAACCGCCCCAGGGGCATCCCCGAAAACCCCAGGAAGAGCATCGCGGACAGGATCCATCCGATCCATCCGGCCTGCGCCGACAAGCCGGGCAGAAGAACTCCCGTCCCCATGGCCGCGAGGATGGCCAGGGCGCGGAGCATCAGGTCAGTCCTCGGAGCTCCCGGATCTTGGCTTCGGGGTCCGCCGAGGTCCCCAACCCCTCGCCGACCAGGATGGCGTCCACTCCGGCTTCCTCCAGGAGCTCGCACTGCTCCCGACGGGATATCCCGCTCTCCGCCACCACCACGGTCCCCTCGGGAACGTCGTCCAGGAGTTCGAAGGTGGTGTCCAGGGACACCTCGAAGGTGTCCAGGTCCCGGTTGTTGATGCCCAGGATGGAGGGCATCGCCCGGAGGGCCGGTTCCAGTTCGGTCCAGGAGTGGACCTCCACGATGGAATCCAGCCCGATGTCCGTGGCGGCGGCCACCAGATCGGACAGTCGCGCGTCGTCCAGGAGCGCGGCGATCAGGAGGACGGCGGAAGCTCCCAGGCATCTGGCTTCCAGGATCTGGTAGCGCTCGAGGGTGAAGTCCTTGCGCAGGACCGGCAGGGGGATGGATCCGGTCACGGCGCGCAGGTGGGCGTCGTCGCCCAGGAAGAATTCCGTCTCGGTGAGGACGGAAATGCCCGCCGCCCCCCCCGCCAGGTATTTGCGGGCCAGGCGGAGCGGATCGTAGTCCTGGATCATCACGCCCTTGGAAGGGGACGCCTTCTTGCATTCGGAAAGGACGCGGATGGGCTGTCCCGGGCCGCGCCGCAGATTCTCGCGCATCACGTGCCCCGAGAGCGGGGTGAGCAGCGCCATCTTCTCCAATTCCTCTTCCGGGAGGTCCCGCTTGCGGGCGTGGATCTGCGCCAGCTTCACCGCCGCGATCCGCTGCAGGATGCCGCTCACGGGCGGAAGGCCCGGGAGGTCGCGACCAGGGTTTCCAGGGCGAGGAGGGCCTTCCCGGAATCGATGGAGGTTTCCGCCATGCGTGCGCCCGCGGCCAGATCCGGCGCCCGTCCACCGACCACGAGCGCCGCGGCGGCGTTCAGCACGACGATGTCCCGCTTGGGACCCCGTTGGCCGGAAAGGATGGAACGCAGGATCCCGGCGTTCTCCCGGGCGTCGCCGCCCTTCAGGTCGGAAGGGACGGACAAGGGAAGACCGCCATCCTCTGGAAGGATGTCGAATTCCGTCACCTGCTCACCGTCCCAGGCCGCCACGTGGGTGGAGCCGGAGGTGGTGATCTCGTCGAGCCCGTCGGACCCGTGGACGACCCATGTCCTTTCCGTCCCCAGGAGCGAGAGCGCTTCGGCCAGGGGCCGGCACCAGCGCCTGTGGAAGACCCCCACGACGAGCCTCTTGGTGCCTGCGGGATTCGTGAGCGGTCCCAGGAGGTTGAATATCGTCCGCACTCCCAGCTCGCCGCGGACCGGTCCCACATGCCGCATGGCGGGGTGGAACGCCTGGGCGAAGAGGAACCCCACTCCCGCGCGTTCCACGCAGTCGGCCACCTGCTCGGGCGAGAGGTCCAGATCCACCCCGAGCTCGGAGAGCACGTCCGCCGCTCCCGACTTCGAGGAAACGCCCCTGTTCCCGTGCTTGGCGACGTGCGACCCGGCGCCCGCCACCACGAAGGCCGTGGTCGTGGAGATGTTGAAGGTTCCCGACTTGTCTCCTCCGGTGCCCACGATGTCGATGACGGGAATCGTCACCGGGCAGCGGACCGCGTTCTCGCGCATGGCGGTGACGAACCCGGCGATCTCCTCCACGGTCTCGCCCTTCATGCGCATCGCCACCAGGAGTCCGCCGATCTGCGCCGCCGTCGCCTCGCCCCGCATGACGCACCCGGCGACCTGCGACGCCTGGGTCCGGTCCAGGTCGCCGCCCTCGACGACCTTGGCTATGGCTTCCTTGACGTTCATTCGATCACGCTCCTCGGACAGACAGGAAATTGGACAGGATCTGTTTCCCGTGCGTGGTCCGTATGCTCTCGGGATGGAACTGCACCCCGAAGAGGGGGCGGGAGACGTGTTCCAATCCCATCACCAGGCCGTCGGTGGTCCAGGCCGTGACCGCGAGGGTGGAGGGCAATCCCCGTCGACGCACGATCAGGGAGTGGTAGCGGGTCGCCTCGAAGGGATCCGGCAAGGCCGAGAAAAGTCGGGATCCGTCGTGCTGGATCTCCGATACCTTGCCGTGCATGGGAGCGGGCGCTCGCTCCACGATTCCCCCCATGGCCTGCCCGAGCGACTGGTGTCCCAGGCAGACTCCGAGCAGGGGGATGGAAGGCGGGCAGCGGGACACGAGCTCCACGGAAACACCGGCTTCCGTCGGGGTGCAGGGACCCGGGCTCACCACCAGATGCGAGGGGTTGCGCGCCAGGATCTGGTCGACCGTCAGCTCGTCGTTTCGCACCACCTGGATCCCGTCCCTCCCCGCGACCAGCTCTCCCAGGTACTGGACCAGATTGAAGGTGAAGCTGTCGTAGTTGTCGACGATGAGGATCAAGGGTTTTCCTCCGCTATGGATGCCTCGATGGAGCCCAGCTCCCCGTGGGCGCGGTGCGCCGCGCGGATGGCCTGGACCACGGCGCTGGCCTTGTGGAGCGTCTCCTTGAATTCGCTTTCCGGGTCGGAATCGTGCACGATGCCCGCACCGGCCTGCACGTGCGCGAGCCCGTCCCTGACCACCACGGTGCGGATCACGATGCAACTTTCCAGGTTGCCCGCGAGGTCCAGGTAGCAGACCGCTCCACCGTAGAGACCGCGTCGCGTGGGCTCCAGTTCGTCGATGATCTGCATCGCCCTGATCTTGGGGGCACCGGACAGGGTTCCGGCGGGAAAACCGGACATCAAGGCGTCCAATGCGTCCTTTCCCTCGGCCAGTCGCCCCTGCACGGAACTCACGATGTGCATGACGTGGCTGTACCGCTCCACCACGAAGAGGTCGCGCGGCGTCACGCTTCCGTATTCGCTCACGCGCCCGACGTCGTTTCGGCCCAGGTCCACGAGCATGAGGTGCTCGGCCAGTTCCTTGGGATCGGCCAGAAGCTCCTTTTCCAGTTCCGCATCCGCACGCGGCGTCCTTCCGCGAGGCCGCGTCCCCGCGATGGGACGGACCTCGACGTTCCCGTCCTGCACGCGCACGAGGAGTTCGGGACTCGCTCCCGCGACCTCCGTTTCCCCGAACTTGAGGTAGAACATGTAGGGCGAGGGGTTGATGCCCCGCAGCATCCTGTAGATGTCCAGCGCCGAACATCCCGGCGTGCAGGTCAGCCGTTGCGACAGCACGATCTGGAAGGCGTCTCCGGCCTTGATGTACTCCTTGCAGCGCGCGACCGCGGCCAGGAAACCTTCGCGGGTGAAGTTGGAGGTCACCGCCGAGGGTTCGGCCACCACGTCCAGGCGGGTGCTGGGGAGCGTTCCGTCCAGCTTCCGGTCCAGCTGCCGGATCCGTTCGAGCGCCTTCTCCAACGCCTCTTCGGGTTCGTCCAGGCGCAGATCGGCGAAGCTCCAGACCAGGATCCGGTGGCGTCGATTGTCGAAGACGACCCCGGCGTCGTAGAAGCCGAAGCGGAGATCGTCCATCCCCAGGTCGTCGACGCAGGTGTCCGGCAGGTCCTCCACCAGACGGACGCTGTCGTAGGCCGCGAATCCCACCGCGCCCGCCAATGGGGGAAGCCCTTCGGGCTGGTGGACCTTGCACGCCGAAACCAGGAGGCGGAGCTTCCCGAACGGGTCGGTGTCTCCTTGCTCGGGATCCTCGCCGGAGATGGACCACTTTCCATCCCGGGAGCGGAACACCAGATGGGGGTCGCGACCAAGGAAGGAGTAGCGGGCCACGGTTTCCCCTCCCTCCACGGATTCCAACAGGAACGAATGGTCGATTTCGTCCGTGCCGACGAGCTTCAGGTAGGCGGAGACGGGCGTCTCCGTGTCGGCCAGCCGCTCGGTCCAGATGGGGATCAAGTTGAAGCCCTGGTCGGCCAGGACGCGCAAATGCCTGAGGTTGGGAATCATCCAGTTCTCCCGTGGATCGTAAAGATGCACCCGCGATGGAGGCAATCCAACGGGGAACAGGAGCGCGGCAGGGCGGCTGGGGTGAGGTCAGCGCAAGGGCGGAGCGGGAGCGGGGTGCCGGGAGGAGTGGAACAGCTGCTGTCCCATCCGAAGCCTCGCCTCGAGCAAGGGCTGGATCTGCGGACGGGGGTCGTCTTCTCCCGCCACCAGCCGACTCAGGAGCAGGAACCAATCGTGCATCTCCACCAGGAAGCAGTCCAGCTTCCGGTCGGAATCGTCCGGCGCGGAATCGGGCCACTCCATGGACCGGTTCCGCAGGGCTTCCTGGGAGTGGTAGATCGCTTCGGCGACGAGTTCGAGGATCGAGGCCACGTCGGGACTGCCGGGACGGATCCAACCCGGCTTGCCCGAGACGAGCCTTTGCGCCGCCGAAAAGAGCAGGCGCAACTGGTGGTCGCGACGGAATCGATGGAAGAGCAGCGGGGAGGTCGCGTTGTGGTTCATCGGAAATCCTCCTTGCCGGCCAGCCAGAGCATCAGGATGTCCACGACCTCGCGTCCGCGCACGGGTTCGGACGGGGTGGGTTCGAATCGGAAATGGAAGTCTCCGATCTCCAAGGACAGCATCTGGAAGAGCGCCGGAAGATCCCGGTCCCGACGGAACTCGGCGGTGGTCACGAGCCCCTGGACCAGTCGGATGGACCCCGTTCTCCTTCCCGAATCCAAGCGCAGCGTGCCGGTGTGGCCGCCCTGGGCCAGGAACTGGAGCAGGTCCGCCAAGGCCAGTTGCTGGAGGGCCCCGGCCATGTCCGGAATGCCGCGGTAGGCGGGGCTTTGGATCGGCAGCGGCACCTCCCGTTCGGCGCGGCGCGGTCGGCGGAGGGTCGCCACGAGCACGGGCACGGCGACGGCGGCGGCGGTTCCCGCTCCGACCAGGAACCCCACCAGGTGTCCGTTCATGGAGTAGATGGCGTTCCAGAGGCTCATCCCGTGGCTCCCGTTCGCAGCACGTGGAGGACACCGGGAACTCCCCGCAGGCTTCCCATGCAGCTTTCCAGTTGGACCAGGTTGGAGACGCTGATCCGGAACCTGTCGCGCACCGAGTCGCCCACCGTGGAGATCGCCGCCCTGAGCACGTTCACGTTGGTTGAACTGAGCGAGCCCGTGAGGTCGCGCAAAAGGTTGTTGCGGTCGCGCGCGGTGACTTCCAAGGTGACCTCCCAGTCGAGTTTCTCCGCCTCGGCATCCCATTCCACCTCGACCTCGCGGCCTTCGCGGGCGATCAGGCGTTTTCCCTGGGCGCAGGATGCGGCATGCAGGCTGATGCCTCGTCCCTGGGTGATGTAGCCCCGGATCTCCTCGCCCGGCACCGGTTGGCAGCAACCGGCCCGATGGTGCAGGATCCCGTTCTGCCCACCCACGCGGATCGCGTGCTGGCGGGCGGGAGCTTCCACCTTGCGGCGAAGCACGCGGTCCAGCATGCCCTTGCGCGGCGGAGCCGGAACCGGAGGGAGCGCGGCGGAGAGCTGCTGGGGGGAGAAATCGCCTCTGCCGATCCGGGCGTGGAGGTCGTCGAGGTCGTCGCTGCCGGACCTTTCGAGCAGCAGGCCAAGGAGGTCGGGGGGTGGGGACGGGATCTGTCTGCGCCCCAGCTCCCTGGAAAGGACTTCGCGGCCGAGCGAACGGTCCGCTTCGGTCTCCGTCTGCTTCAGGTAGCGACGGATGGCCGAGCGGGCCTTGGACGTGCGCACATGGCGGAGCCAGTCGCGGACGGGGTGCGAGGACTCGGACCGGACGATCTCCACCGTCTGTCCGGAATTCAGCGGCAAGTGCAGCTGGAACATGTTTCCGTCCACGCGCGCCCCGGCGCAATGGAGACCCAGACCGGTGTGGATCTCGAAGGCGTAGTCGACCGCGGTGGCTCCCTTCGGAAGCTGCACCACGTCGCCGCGGGGCGTGTAGACGAAGATCTCCTGCGCGGACAGTTCGCCCTGGACCATCTCCATGAATTCCGGTCCGTCGCGGGTCTCCGATTGGATGCGCAGAAGTTGTTCCAGCCAACGGTTCTCGGACAGCACCTTGTCGCCCGACACGCCTTGCTTGTAGGCCCAGTGGGCCGCGATGCCCTCGTTGGCGATCCGATCCATCTCGCGGGTGCGGATCTGCACCTCGACGCCGCGGCCCTCCGGCCCCATCACCGTGGTGTGGAGGCTCTGGTAGAGGTTCGACTTGGGCACCGCGATGTAGTCCTTGAAACGCCCCGCGATGGGAGCCCAGAGTCCGTGGACGTAGCCCAGCGCCTCGTAGCACTGCGCCACGGAACCGACGATGATCCGCACCGCGTTCAGGTCGTGGATGGAATCGAGCTCCGATGTGGCCTTCTCGCGGAGCTTGCGCCAGATGCTGTAGAGGTGCTTGGGCCGGCCGTTCACGTCGGCGGGGAGCTCCGCCTCCGCGAGCCGCTTCTCCAGCGGCTCCAGCACGGACCGGATGTAGGCCTCGCGCTCCGCGCGCTTTTCGGCGATCTTCTCCACCAGCCGCTGGTATTCGTCGGGATGGAGGTGCTTGAAGGAGAGATCCTCGATCTCCCACTTGAGCCGACCCAGCCCGAAGCGGTGGGCGAGGGGCGCGTAGACTTCCAGGGTCTCGGCGGCGATGGCCTTCCGCTTCTCCGGGGCCATGTACCGCAGGGTCCGGAGGTTGTGCAGGCGATCCGCGAACTTGATCAGGATCACGCGCGGGTCGGAGGCCATGGAGACCAGCATCTTCCGGTAGGTCTCGGCCTGGCGCTGCTCCCGCGTCTGCGAGGGCAGGAGCGCCATCTTCGTGACGCCCTCCACCAGGAAGGCCACCTCCTGCCCGAAGAGGTCGCCGATTTCCGCGACGGGGATCTCGGTGTCCTCGACCACGTCGTGGAGCACTCCGGCCATCACGGTGGCTTCGTCCATGCCGTTTTCCGCCAGGATGCGGCAGACCTCGAACGGATGGTCGGCGTAGGGGATGCCTGACTTGCGACGCTGGCCTTCGTGGGCGCGGTCCGCGAATTCAAGCGCGCGCCGAATGGCCGCCGCGTCCAGATCGGTCCTGTTGTCGCGGATCCAGTCGACGAGTCTTGTTGCGCCCTCCGCGCTCACGGAGGACTCGACTCCCCGTCGAAGACCTCCTCCCACCCTTCGAGGAGCCTGGAACGGGAAGGGTGCTGCAACTTCTGGATGGCCTTGGATTCGATCTGCCTCACCCGTTCGCGGCTGATGCCGAAGCGCTCGCCGATCTCCTTGAGGGTGCTGGCCTGCCCGTCGTCCAAGCCGAAGCGGAGCCGGATGATCTGCCGTTCCTTCTCTTCCAGGCTTCCCAACGCGCCGTCGATCTGTTCGCGCAGAAGCCGCGTCTGGACCGCCTGCCAGGGCGCCTCCACGGTGCGGTCCTCGATGAAGTCCCCGATCCTGCTGGATTGGTCGGAAGATGTCCAGGAATCCAGGCTGACGGGATCCTGCGAGCTTTCCAGGGCGATGTTGACCTTCTCGATGTCCACTCCCGCGGCCAACGCGATCTCCTCCGGAGTCGCCTGCCCCCCGGTCTTGGCCTGCAGCTCGCGGGCGACGCGCAGGATCCGCCGGATGCTGTCCAGCATGTTGGCGGGAATCCGGATGATCTTGCCCTTGTCGGCGATGGCGCGGGTGATGCTCTGCTTGATCCACCAGGTGGCGTAGGTGCTGAACTTGTAGCCCTTGGTGTAGTCGAAGTTTTCCACGGCGCGGATCAGTCCCTGGTTGCCCTCCTGGATCAGGTCGATCAGCTCCATGCCCTTCTGGTTGTACCGCTTGGCGATGGAAACGACCAACCTCACGTTGGCTTCGACGATCTCCTCCTTGGCGCTGTCCCGCACGGCCTCCCACTGGCGCACGGCCAGGAATTCGTCGCGCGCCCGTTCGTCCTCCTCCACCAGGGTCTTCCAGAGACGGGTGAGCCGGTCGATCTGCCGGGCCGAAAGGCCCACGGCCAGGGCAGCCGCACGAGCTTCGTCGCCGGGTTTCCGGGTCGCGCCCGCCAGCGCCTTGCGCAACTGGCCCAGTTGGGAAAGGATCCGGGTCTTCTCCCTCTCGTAGACCTTGGATTCCGTCCAGGCGTCGTTGTCGATCTGGCAGATCTCCTCGATGCGGATCTCCTCGCGCTCCACCTGTTCGCAGAGATGGACCACCTCGCGGAGCACGCGGATGTCGTGGAACAGGATGCCCAGGATCCTCTGCTGGACCTGGTCGATCCGCTGCGCGATGGCGACCTCCTCCTCTCGGGACAGCAGGGCGACCCGGCCCACCGAGTTGAGGTAGACCCAGGTGGGATCCCAGAACCGTCCCTGCCCGTTGCTCTGCCTGCGGGCCTCGGCATTGCGGATTCCGACATTGCTCTGGTTCACGGTCACGCCGCGGCGCCGGAAAAGCTCGGCCAGGAGGTCGGTCTGTTCGTCGTCCTTGCACAGGGAGGAGATCTGGCTCTGCGCCAGGAAGCCCTGCACCCTGGCGGTCTTCTCCAGGCGTCGGACGATCTTGGGGTCGACTGTGTTCACGTGTCCATCCTGGAAGGAAGAAGTTGCTGCTCCTGCGCCATCAGCTCGGAGGTCTCGGAAATGAGCGTTCCCGGGTCCCCGCCGGCGATGCGGGCCTCGGATGCCAGAATCCGTCTGCGTTCCCTGAGCCGGCGCAGCTGGAGGACGCGCAGGAAGTCGTCCATCCAATTCCTGGGATCCTCCACCGGCAGGAATTGGAAGAGTTTCGCCACGAAATCGGCAAGGGGCGGATCCAGTCGCGACACGAACGTCCTGGTGTCGGGCGGTTCGCCCCCCCATTCCGATTCCGCGACCAGGAGATCCCAGATCCTGCGGCAACTGGGTTCGGAAAGGTCCGAGGGTTCCACCTTGTTCCGGGCGTCGAGCACCAGGACCGGATCGGTCAGGACGATCTGCAAGAATTTGGCCTCCGCCTCTTGGGTTCCGACCAGTATCGCCTTTCCCGTCGGATTTTGCAGGGGGGGCTTTCCGGGTGCCCGGTGCAGGGGAGTCGCGAGGGCGGGTCCCTCGCCCATCACTTCCAGGAACTGGTGGGCTTCCCGGGCGCACTGGTCCCGCAGGACCGGATCCGCGATGGCCTCCAGGAGAACCTTGATGCGGCGCAGGAAATCCGCCCTCTGGTCCGGGGTGGGACGAGGCGATTGCTTGCGGAATCCGCCCACCAGGAAGTGGACCCAATGGCGGGCTTCGGAGATGCGCTGCTTCAACGCCTGGGGGCCCGACGACTTGAGAAGCTCGTCCGGATCCTTGGCACCGCTTCCTTCCAGATCGGCCACCCGGACTTCGATGTTCTCCGCGAGCAGGATGGGGAGGCTTCTTTCCGCCGCGGCGACTCCCGCCCGATCCCCGTCGAAGAAGCAGACCACCCTCCGGCAATGGCGGGAGAGAAGCCTGGCCTGGTCGCGCGTGAAGGCCGTACCCGATGCGGCCACCACGTTGCGGATGCCATGGCGCCACAAGGCGTGCCAATCCATGTACCCTTCCACCACCACCGCTTCTCCCGCTCGCCCGATCTCGGAGCGCGAATGCCCCAGACCGTAGAGGAATTGGCTTTTGCGGTAGAACTCGGTCTCCGGGGAATTGAGATACTTGGGAATGTCCTTGCGGTCGGAGCGCAGATTGCGTCCCGCGAATCCCACCGCCCTCCGGGAAAGGTCGGTCAGCGGAAAGACGAGGCGGACATGGAACCGGTCGCGCCATCGACCGGAATCCGTCTTGGTGACCAGACCAGCCGACTCCAGGGACTGGAGCGAGTGCCCGGCCGCCGGCGCCTGGGACAGCAACGCGTCGCCATCGGGCGCGAAGCCGATGTGGAAATCCTCGATTTCCCCGTCCTCGAGCCCGCGCTTGCGCGCATATCCCAGCACCTGGGGCGAGTCCAGGAGCGCGCGGTGGTAGTAGGCCTGCGCCCAATCCATCGCCGCCCTGGCCGCCGCGGTTCGCGAGGCCTCCTCGGGGTCCTGCGCGGTCCGCTCGGGAAGCTGGACGCCGGTCTCCACGGCCAGGATCTCGATGGCCTCGCGGAATCCGATGTGATCGTGTTCCATCACGAACTTGAACACGTCGCCACCGGCTCCGCACACGAAGCACTTGTAGATGCCGAGGACGGGGTTGACGTTCATGGACGGGTCGTGGTCGTCGTGGAAGGGACACCTGCCCGACCAGTGCGCTCCCTTTCGCTTGAGGGCGACGCGCCTTCCCACCACCGAGACGATGTCGGCGCGGGACCGGATCTCCTCTTTGGCCTGCTCGAAGGCACCCATGGAGGCAAAGATAGGCCGCTTCTGGTCGCGTGCCTCGTGGATCGAGTATTTTGAGAACGACTTTCAAAGGAGGAATGCATGTACCCTGAAGAATTGGTGGCGCCGATGCGCCAGGAACTGGTGGATCTGGGCTTTCGCGAGTGGAAATCGGCCCAGGACGTGGAGAAGGAACTGCCCGCCGCCCAGGGCGTCAGTCTGGTGGTGGTGAATTCCGTGTGCGGCTGTTCCGCGGCATCCGCCCGGCCCGGAGTGGGAATGGCCTTGAATCTGGGACCGAAACCGGACCACTTGTACACGGTTTTCGCCGGAAACGACGTGGAGGCCACCGAGGCGGTCCGCGAACATTTCCTTGGAGAACCTCCCTCTTCGCCGTCCTTCGGGATTTTCGTGGATGGAAAGTTCCACGACATCATCCACAGGAGGGACATCCAGGGTCGCCCTCCGGAAGATGTGGCGGCGATGGTCCAGGGGGCGATTGCCGCGGCCCGCGCCTAGGAGCTTTCGATTGATTTAGAGTTTGGGTGAATGCCCGGACGCCATGGATTTGGTCCGGCCAGGAGCGAGGATGACCACGAGAAACCGGTCCGGGTCCGTCTTGACGGACCCGGATGGGAGATTGGCTCGGCCCGTTGCCGGGGTCGACGAAGCTGGGCGTGGCCCGCTGGCCGGGCCGGTGGTGGCCGCCGCCGTGGTGGCACCGGACGGGTGGGTGTTGCGGGGATTGGACGACTCGAAGAGACTTTCCGAAACCGTGCGCCGGGGTTTGGACTCGATGATCCGTTCCGATCCGGAGCTGTCGTGGGCGGTGGGTTGGGCCACCGCGGAGGAAATCGACGCGATCAACATCCTCCAGGCCACTTTTCTTGCCATGCGGCGAGCCTTGGATGGAATCGGAAAATCCCCGGCTTCCGTCGTCGTCGATGGAAATCGGTGCATTCCCGGACTGGATCTGCCCCAGATGGCGGTGGTGGAGGGCGATGGAAAGATCCTTTCCATCGCCGCGGCGTCCATCTTGGCGAAGACCGCCCGCGACGCATGGATGGTGAAACAAGATTCGCTGCATCCCGGCTATGGATTTTCCGTCCACAAGGGCTATCCCACCCCCGGACACTTGGAGGCTTTGGACCGGTTGGGTCCCTGCTCGCTCCATCGAAGCAGCTTCGCCCCTGTGCGGAGATGTCTGGAGCGATGCTCCCTGGGCCGAATCCGGTGATCCGCTCCACCATCCAGCTGGTCTTGGACCTCTTTGGACGCGAATCCTTCTCCGGACGTCCCCCAGTGCTCGAAGAAGTGCCTGCAACGGACCCTTCCAGGGACCCGGGGGTGCCGCTGGTATTTTCCAACCGCCGGAAGAAGGGATGGCGGTTGTCGAAGGAGCGGGGTGGTTGGGTTTGCCAAGTGCCCGAATCGATCCGTGAATCCCCCCCGGAAATCCAGACAGATCTCCGGGAATGGATCCGGTCCTCACTTCACCCGTTCCCGGGTTCGCGCAAGCGCCGCAAGGACATCGAACGGAGGATCTTCACTTGGATGGGATCCCGCTTGCCGGACAAGATTCCGTCCGGGAGTTCGCAGGGACGGGCCCTGGATCTCCAGGACGTGTTCGCCGAGTTGAACGATGCTCACTTTCAAGGTCGGCTGGTGGCCGTGGTTCGGTGGTCTCCCCGGATCGGGGGTCTATCCACCCACCAGGAATTGCGAACCGCCGATGGCCCTCGCCATCTGATCACCATCTCCCAAGCCTACGACGGATTGGATGTTCCCAGGGTGTCCGTCGCCGGAGTGCTCTTCCATGAAATGTGCCACATCGCCTGTCCACCACGGCCTGGTCGGGGCGGGAAGCGCATTGTCCACCACAAGGAGTTTCGCCTGGCTGAACGCAAATTTCCCGGGTGGGTCGAGTGGCGTGAGTGGGAGAGGATGCATCTCGCCCGACGGGTTCGCCATTTGGGTCGCCGCTTGACAACTAGTCATAATTAAATGACTATTTTATTATGAAAATCTCTGTTTCGGACTTCAAAGCAAGATGTTTGGCTTTACTAGATGAATTGTATACCCAAAATGGTCAGATTCTTCTGACCAAAAGAGGCAAGGTCATCGCGAAAATCCTCCCCATACAAGAAGAGGAGCCCGACCGGACCGGGTTGGAGGGGGTGCTGATGCGCCCGGACTGGCGGTGAGGCCGTGAGTCTGGTTCTGGTGGACACACCGCTCTTCGTGGCTTGGATGGCCAAGGATCCACGGGTGGGCACGGAGCGATCCTACCTCCTCTCCCAAGTCATCGGCCGCCTGGCGCTGAGCCAAGCCAGTTTGGTCGAGATCGCCCAGGAGTTGCAGGAGGGGCGGTTGCGGTTTCCGACTTCCCCCCAGGTTTGGATGGAACTGGCGTTGGAGCGATCCCTGGCCGTCGTGCTGCCGCTCAACCCATCGATCGTCGCCCGATCCGCTCGCTGGAATTCGACGATGCTCGATTCGGTGGATCGTCTGATCGCGGCCACTGCCATCGAGCACGACGCCGACTTGGCCACTTGGAACCCGTCCTTGGCCGGACTCCCCGGGGTCCGCTACTTCTTCTGAATCCCCGAGACGCTTTGCGAGTCCCGGTCAGGGCCCCAGCGCAGTTGGAATTCCAGGGACAAGCCACCTGCATCCCAGGTGGCTTTGGCCGGATCGGAGGTGTTCCAAAGCAACTGGGACCAACTCTTGTCGGAAGCGGTGGAGAGGGAGTTCCAGCCCAGGATCCCGGAAAGGGCCCATCGATTCCAGGAATAGACGTCCGCACCGAGCAGGAACGACTCTCCGAAACTCCAACCCCAGGCGGTGGTACGGCCGACGAGCCGACCAGCACCGGCGCGGTATCGGAATCCAAGGAAGGCGTCTCGTGCCGCGTCCACGCTCAGGATCCTGCGGGGGATCAGCAGATCGAATCCGACCTCGGATGTCCAGATGTCGGACGAATACGAGCGGTAGGAGAGGGAATCGCGGCCGGACAGCGCCTGCTGCAGGGAATCCCCTTGGCTGGCGATCGCCTGCGCGCTCCAGGACGACCAATCCACTCCGGCGACCAGGCGGAACATGTCGAAGCGACGCACGACCAGATCCATCCCCAGCCTCCAGGCCAGATCCGACCCCGGAAACGGTTGGCTCAAAACCATGCCCGTGCCGGCAGCGAGGCCCCCGATGTCCGCGACGAAATTCTCCCTTTGTGGAAAATCCACCGCCAGCGCGCCCACCCGAGGAGCCACCTCCCAGGACCAAGGTGGAGCGTGGTAGGGCGGCGCTGGTGGTGCCGGCTTCCTCGCGGCGGGTGCTCGTTGCGACGAGTCCGTCCCCCTTGGTGCGTCCAGGGTCCTCGACGTGTGCGCGCCCGAAGAATCCGGCAGTTTCTGGAAGGACGCGGTATCGGGGGAACCGAACAGGGCCAGGAGCGGTACGATCCACACGGTCGCCAAGGTAGAACCAGACTCGACCTCCGGACCGATTCCCGTTGGGACCTTCGTGGGTATGATCCTACTTTTGGGCCCATGCGAACGGTTTTCCCGGCTGCCTGGATGGCGTTGACGGCTCTAGGAGCGAATGCCCAGGGGTTGAGGATGGGCGATGTCGTAAGGCTGACCTTGGAACACCAACCGCAATTGGCGGAGGATTCCTTGAACCTGGTCAAGGCCCAGCAGCTGCTGGACCTCCTCCCTCGCAAGGTGATACTGCCGGAGTTCAACGTGTCCGTCGGATTCGGACCGGCTCCGGGTTTTCGCGACGACTACACCATCGACACCACGATCCACGGCAACATCGTCAAGACCGACACCACCCGATACGCCTGGTGGCCCCTGGGACCGGCATTCGGGACCGACATCACCGTGGCGCAGCCGTTGAACGTGGGCAGGCTCCGCGCGGGCATGCGGGCGGCGCGGGCTGGAGTTCGGGTGGCTTCCGCGGATCTGGACGCCAATCGGCAGTCGGAAGTCAAAACGGCGTTGGAATACCTCTTCGGACTCCAGTACGCGAATCGCATGGTGGGCATCCTCCAAGGTGCCGATGTCCGCGTGGACAGCTTGGACAGCGCGATGCAGAAGAAGCTGGACGACGACGACGACGACGTGTCCCAGACCGATCTCTTCCAGTTGCGGATGGGTCGCTTCGAGCTGGAGAAGGATCTCCAGGAAGCCATTTTGGGCAGGGCCCGGGCCCGGGAGGGGCTCGCATTCGCGCTGGGTCTGCCCAACGCGGACTCGCTGCACCTGTTGGACAGTCTGCTGGAGCCGCTGCCCGAACTGCCTCCCCTGGACACGCTCTCGACGGATTTCGCCCATCCCGACTTGGTCAAGCTCAAGGCGGGACTGGATGCCAAGCAGGCTCTGCTGGACGTGGAGAGAGCCAATCTGGGGCCGGACATCTACCTCTTCGGGAAGTTTTCCTACACCAAGTCGTGGGTGGAAAACCGCAACCAGGCCAACCCGGACGTGCTCATCACGGATCCCTTGAACAACGTGTCGGGGATGATCGGCCTGGGATTCACCTGGCACCTGAACTTCTGGAATCAGCTCGGCAACGTCCACGGCGCCGAGCTGGAGTTGCAGATGTTGCGACGCAAGCAGGCCTATGCGCGCAAGGGCCTGGAAGCGCAGATGAAGGCCAGCTGGTTGGGCTACCGCACGTTGGGCGAAAGGATCGCGTCCGCCGAGAAGGCTCGGGACGCCGCGGAATCGTGGTTGCACGTGGTGGCGCAACAGGCCGATCTGGACCCGAGCAAGTCCAAGGATCTGGTGGCACCTTACAAGAGTTGGCTGGACTTCCAGGGGAAATACTGGGAGGCGGTGTACCAACGGAACCTGGCCGCCTTGAACGTCCTGCTCGGGAGCGGGCTGATCCTCCAATGGCCGGGACTCGTCGGGACGACGGAGCCCTAGTAGCTTTGCGATGCCGGAAGCAAAATCAAGAAAGGTCGTCCCGATGAGATTGTCTTCGTTCACGGTTCTGTCCGCGTTGGTGTGCGCACCCATGTTGGTCCAGGCCGCCACCGATCCCGTGGAGGCCATCCGGCGCCACGACCAGGATCTGCAATCGCTGCTCAAACGCTACCAGCCCTCGAACCCCGCCCAGCGGGACACGCTGAAGCACATGATCAACGCGATGTTCTCCTTTCCCGAGCTGGGCAAACGGTCCATGGGCAAGACTTGGGCGACCCTGAAGAAGGCCGACCAGGACAGCTTCCTGGTCGTGTTCAGGAAGGCGGTCGAATCCAGCTCCATGAAGCGCCTGGAAAACTACCGGGCCGACTCCACCAATTACGCGGCTTCGGTGGGCGAAGGGGACAGGACCACCGTCACGGCCACGGTGTTCCGCAACGGGAAGTCTTCCAAGGTCGTCTACAAGCTCTTCCAGCAGAAGGGCGATTGGCTGGCGTGGGATCTGATCCTGGACGACGTGTCCACCCTGCACACGTACAAGGACCAGTTCACCACCATCATCGCCAAGGAAGGGTTCGCCGGAGTGCTTTCCCGGTTGCGGACCAAGAGCGCCGGGGACTGAGATCCACGCGCTCCTCTGGATTCTCGCGGGTCTGCTCCTTTTCGTCGGGGCCGTCCTCGTGGTTCCCGTGCGCGCGACCCTGCAGGTGGGATGGGAGGAACGCATCCCACTGTTCGAGGTCCGGATCTGGGGCGTGTCGCTGAAGCGGAGAAGACCGCCGGCCCTGCTCCGTCGGATCGTGAACAGGCTTTTGGACAGGTTTCTGATGGCCTTTCCGGCGCGATCCTCGGAAAAGCCCCGCGCCGACGCTCCCACCCCCGTCCGGCGCACCGATCCCCTGCGGCTGGCATGGTGGGCGATCGCGGCGCTGGGACGATTCCTGTCCCAATTCACGCGGAGACTGGACCTTCGGCTGGGTGGGATCGATCCGGCGCTGCTGGGAGGATTGACCGGGTTCCTGGGAGGGATCGGGGCGG
>Ga0302319_10006900_pt1 | contig 22432 bp, 19 predicted proteins | sample Bog_T0_2_FD_203319 | JGI IMG/M metagenome (GOLD analysis project Ga0302319, IMG submission 203319) | Peat permafrost microbial communities from Stordalen Mire near Abisko, Sweden - Bog_T0_2 | ecosystem: Environmental > Terrestrial > Soil > Wetlands > Peat | place: Sweden: Abisko, Stordalen Mire... | reverse complement strand
CTCCTGGAACATAAATGTGCAGTACCAGCTGGCTCGGACGTGGCTGCTCGAAGTCGGCTACGCCGGTTCTCACGGTATCCATCAGGCCGAAGCGCAGCACGTGATCAATGAGCCGGGCCTGGCGAGTGCCACAAACCCGGTGAACGGGCTGACCACCAACACCGTCGCCAACGCCCCGCTGCGGGTTCCTTACCTCGGTTTCGGGGTTACGAATCTGCAGTACTCGATGACCGATGGCAGCTACAAATTCAACAGCCTGCAGGCGACTCTTCGCAAGCAGCTATCGCGCGGGTTGACGTTGCAGGCCGCCTATTCCTGGAGCCGCGCCTTCAGCGATCTGCTCGGACCGAGCGGTATGAACAGCGGCGATCCTCTGAACGCAGCGCAGCAGTATGGGCTGAATACGGCCTATCGCCCCCAGCGGCTGGTCATCAACTATAGCTACCAGATTCCGGGAAGCAATTATCAGGGAGTCGCCGGAAAGCTGTTGGGTGGCTGGTCGCTGTCCGGTGTAACCACGATCCAGGATGGCACCCCGCTCTTGATAACGGACAATCGCGGCGGCTCTATTTACGGCATGAACGTATCATCCAATGTGGTCTCGCGGGCGGAGATGGCGCCGGGCGAGACTTATGCCAACATCCCGACCGCCGGTGGCGTCGAATCCCGGCTGGGCGGAGCCAGCGGCGGCCCCGGTTACTTGAATACGGCAGCTTTCACCACAATTCCGATTGTCGGCGCAACTCCCGGTGTCGCCGGTACGGGCGGAACGGGCTGGGGAGACATTGGAATCGGCGCAGTGCTGGGGCCGGGGCAGTTCAACTTTGACGCTACCTTGGCCAAGATCACGCGAGTGGGGGGAATACATGAGAACGCGACCCTGCAGTTCCGAGCTGAATTTTATAACTTCTTTAACCATCCGCAGTTCAGCAACCCAGCTGTGGCGTATAACGCTGGCACGTTCGGGCAGATTACCAGCACTTCGGTCAATCCCCGGCTGATCCAGTTGGCTCTCAAGTACGCGTTTTAAACGTATTCCTGCAGGACACGGCGCCCCCGGAAAATCCATTTCCGGGGGCGTCGTTCACCCCGCGGTTTTCTACCGAGACCCTCCGGTCACTATCCCCGAAGATTTCGGAAGAACGTACGCAGATCCTGGACCAGCAATGCAGGCTGTTCGAAAGCCGCGAAATGTCCCCCGTGCGGCATTTTGGTGTATTGCACCAGATTGTAGTTGCGCTCGAGAACGCTGCGGGGAGCATTCAGCATGGGAAGTTCGCGCGGGAACGAGGCGAATGCAGTAGGGACGGTCACTTTTCCCTGGACGGTTGGCCTGTCGTCCGATAAACCGCGGTAGAACCAGAACGACGACCCGACCGTGTCCGTGACTAAATAGATCATGATGTCCGTCAGCATCTGGTCCTGGGTAAATATCGGTTTAGACTCGTCCGAATCGCTCCAGCTCTTCAGCTTCTCCACGATCCAGGCCGCGGTTCCGAGTGGATTGTCGGCCAGTGCAAAAGACATCGTCTGGGGCTTGTGCTGCTGTTCAGCCAGATAGTCCCGTTCCGTCGCGGCCCACGCGGCCGAGGCCCGCTGCCATTCGCGCTCCTCTGGAGTCTGTTGTGCCTCCGGCGGAGCCGCTCCGCCGGCGCCGTTCAGATGAATTCCAACCACAGAGCCGGGATACATGCGCCCCAGGTTCGCGGTCACGCCGCTGCCCAAATCTCCGCCCTGGGCTCCATACTTTGTATACCCGAGCACGCCGGTGAGCAGCTTGTGCCACAGTGCCGCGGTGGTGGGCGCGCCAATCACCTTCTTCGGCTTCGACGAGAATCCATAACCCGGCAAAGACGGCACGATCACATCGAAAGCGTCATTGGCCGAACCGCCGAAGCTCGCCGGATCGCTCAATGGGCCGATCGTTTCGAGAAATTCGAAAACCGAGCCAGGCCAACCATGAGTCAGAATCAGCGGCAACGGGTTTGGTCCGCGCCCTTTCACGTGGTAGAAGTGAATGTCGTAATCCTCCACTCGTGCGAGGAATTGCGGGTAGCGGTTCAGGTTCTTTTCCGATTTTCGCCAGTCGAATTTGGTCGTCCAATAACCCACCAGGGACCTCATGTAGTCCCAATTCGCACCGTAACGCCAGTCGTCCGCGTCCATTCTGTCGGGCCAGTGCGTATCGCGAACGCGGCTCATGATGTGATTGATCGTCGCCTGGGGAACGCTCACTCGGAACGGACGTAAACCGACGGTTGTGTCGTGCAGATCCTGCGCCAACGCAGACGAGGCGCCCGAGGCAGCCACCAGCCGAACTAAATCGCGGCGCGAGAAATGACTGGTCGGATCGTGGTTCACGGGTATATTTTGTCACAAAATCCCCGCCTGAATCCTGACGGAAACCTGTTGCACTCAAAGCTCGATGGGAGCGCCCGCGGTCTCGCCGCCCGTGGATTCGCTGTGACATATGACGCACGCATGCGGATGAGGCTGAGTGCTCTCCTGCTGTCGATGCCGCTGGCCGCTAGCGCCGCTAGCTCCCGATCCGCCGTTACGTTTAACGTGGACGTCCTGTCTATCCTGCAAAAAGGTGTCAGGTCTGCCATCGCCCCGGAGAAGCGGGCACCGGCTCGTTCCTGACTTACGAGAGCACGCGTCCCTGGGCCCAGGCCATCAAAACGAAAGTGCTGACCAGGAAGATGCCGCCCTGGTTCGCGAATCCGGAGTACGGGCACTGCCTCAACGAGCGCCGGCTAACCGACGCCGAGATTCAGACGCTGGTTTCGTGGGTTGACGCGGGCGCGCCTGAAGGCGACCCCAAAAGCAAACCAGCCCGCGTGAAATGGATTACGGGCTGGAACATCAATCCGGATGCGGTATTCGAAACGAAGCCCATACCAGTGCCCGCGCAGGGCGTTCTGGATTACATGTATATCGTCATTCCTACTTACTTCGACACGGATACGTGGATCACAGGCGGCGAGATTCGCCCCAGCGACCGTTCCGTGGTGCACCACATCAGCGCATTTTGGCGGCCCGCGGGCTCAATGGCTGAAAGACGCCAGCCATCGCCACGGAATCAGCGCTACTCGCCGGGTGTCATCAGATGCGCCGTCGAGGTTCCTTTGTCCATGATCCAGACGCCGCCCGACTTGCCATTCTCCGGCAGCCCGAGTGTCTGCTGGGTGGCGCCCGGAACGGCGATGGTCATATGAGTGTGAGCGTGTTCCCGATCGGGACCCTCGAAGTGATACCAAACGGATCCAAACACCGGCTTCACGCGCGTGCCGTCCTTCTCGGCATTGTCGAAAGCTGCCTTGCTCGCAGCTTTATCGGCAATCGCTTCCAGCTTCAGGTCCTGCGCCTCGCGCGGCAGGTTGCCCTTGTTCGTGCACGCAACCGAAAAGGGCGGGTGCCCCGGCTTCCCCGATTTGTCGTAGCCGACAATGTCCCTGGTACCCTGTTTGAGCGTTTCGTAGGTATAGTCGTCCTTCCAATGAACGACCGACGCGTTGTTCTTCAGATTACCCGGCGCTGCGAGTAGTGCGTTGTCGATCTCCACCTGCTGTGCGAACGCAACGACCGAGAGGGCTGCCGTACCCAGCGCAATCCAGAATGCTCGTTTCATAGTGCCGCCAAAACGCATCGCCGCCCCAAACTGTGCAACTGCCGTCCGTTTCCCGGCAGGCTACCGTAAAAGGATCCCCGAAAAACAAAAGCCTGGTCCACATCAAATATCGATTGTGGACCAGGCCTTTGGCCCGGGCATTACTCTTTCAGCCGCGTCCCCTAGAACTGGTACTTCAGAGCCAACTGAATCAACCGCGGATTCACGGAAGCACTCGTGATCTGCCCGAAAGCGGAAGAAGAGAATTCCAAACTAGCCGGAGTGCTGAACTGCGGATGGTTGAGCATGTTGAAAAACTCCACCCGGAAATTAAGGATCGCATTTTCATGGACCCCGCCAACCCGCGTAATCTTTCCCAGCGTCGCATCGAAATTGAATTGACCGGGACCCATTATCACCCCAATGCCACTGTTGCCCCAACCGGTGCCGCCCGTGCCTGCAACTCCCGGTGTGGCACCGACACAACTGGTGCTCGCTGCGGTGGGAGTTCCGGTGGTGTTGCTGCAAGTCAGAGGAACCAGCGCGGTGGCATTAATATAGCCCGGACCGCCGCTTATACCACCCAGGCGCGATTCCACGCCCCCCGAAGTTACGAGATCCGCGTATGTCGAGCCCGGCGCCATCTGAGCTCGCGAAACAACCAGTGAACTGGCGTTCATTCCGAAAATCGATCCGCCGCGGTTGTCCGTAAGCGTGAGCGGATTCCCGCCCTGAATCGTGGTTACTCCGGCAAGCGTCCAGCCGCCGAGCACTTTCCCGCCAATGCCCTTCAGGTTGCTGCCCGGCAACGCATAGGAATAGTTGATAACGAAACGCTCCGGGCGATAGCCGGTGTTGAGCCCATACTGCTGAGTGTAATTCCTCGTATCTCCGCTATCCCCGTTGCTGACGAAATCCGAGAATGCTCGCGTCCAGGAATACGCCGCCGAGAAAGTAAGTCCGTGCGACAGGCTCTTGCGAAGCGTGGCCTGAAGTCCGTTGGACTTGTAGTCTCCATCCGTGCCGGCCACCTGAAGGCCGGTGGCGCCAAAGCCCAGAAACGGCACACGGAGATTCACATTGTTCGTAGTGTTGGTGGTGACAAGTCCCCAGACGGGGTTGCCAGGAGTTGCCAGCTGAGCCTCGTTGATGGCGTGCGCACTTACCGGCTGGTGAATTCCATGCGCTCCCACATAACCGACCTCAAGGACGAGGCTCGGCGTGATCGCGTACTGCGTGTTGAGATTCCATGAATAGACCAGAGGAGTCAGGTAGTTGTTAGCCATGGCGCCCGCGGTGATCGTCGAGGACTGGTTGAAGGGGCTGCTGCCCTGGCTGAAATTGACCCACCGCGCGGGGAATACGCCCAGAGGCGTCGGCTGAAAGGGCTGAGCCTCCGACGCGAACGAGTTCCCCACCCCGGACTGGTCCAGATGCTCGTCATAGGGCGGACTCTCGATCACGGAATGAATCATGGTGTCAGCGGAGATTCGGTTAAAGAAGAAGCCGTATCCACCGCGCAGCACGAGTTTGTCGTGGCCGATCGGCGGCTGCCAGGCGAAACCGAGGCGCGGCGCAAAATCGTCTTTAGGGACCGAATTTTGAGACGCGTACGGAAGAGAAGATAGAGCGACTTGAGCAGGGAGCGGACCGTATGTGCCGGCGGGATAGTTGTTGGCGACCGCGAAGCCGAGCTGCGAAGATCCGGCCGGCACCGAATACACGCCGGGAGTCGGTATTGCCGTGGTTGACGGCACGCCGACAATCGAGTTGGGCCATATGGTTCCGATGTTGCCGTACTTATCGGAGGGAAGCCCATCGTACTCCCAGCGAAGCCCGAGATTCACCGTCAGGCGCTTGCTGACCTTCCAGTCGTCCTGAACGAAAGCATTGGCGTCCACGACTCGGAAATTGTGGATGATTCCCAGCGAACCCGATGATCGGTCGGCATAATTGGTGGAGTTGAGCATGTTACTGCCAACTGTGCTGCCGTTGCATATGCCGGCAACCGCGGGTCCGCAGTTCCCCGGCAGTCCGATCAGGAAATCGCTGAAGGTCTGATAGGACTCTACGCCCTGCTCCAGACCGAGGAAATCCCATACCCAGTCGGTTTTTTCGTACTCGCCACCGGCGCGGATCGTATGGGCGCCGTGCGTCCAGGATATCTGGTCCGCCCACTGGTATTGCGTGCTTGCCTGCAAAACAGGATAGGTGGTTGACCCTCCCGTATTCAGCAAGCCGGCAATCTTGATAATCGGGCTGTTCGGGATGTTCGGATTCAGGAAGTTTCCATTGGGTCCCTCGAGGAACGGATCCCCCGGCGCAAGCACGTTCGCGTAAGTGCTGGCCGGCGGGGATTGAGTTACGAACTCCGGTGACCGTTCAATCGAACCGCGCACTTCATTGACGAAAGTGTTCGAAACAATGGTGGTGAGCCTGAGTATCCCGGTGGTATAGCCATAGGCCGAGCTGCCTGGTGTTCCCGGCGCGTTCCCCGAAGAGGCAAAAGCGTAGGTCTGTTGCTCCTGAGACTTAAAGAAGCGGGCCGATATCGTGTTCTTCGAGTTGAGAATGTAGTCGAAATTCAGCAAGCCCTGATACTCTTTGTCATACGCGGGGATGCTGTAACTCACACCGGACTGCGTCGCACCAGCGATGCTGGAGCCGGGCATAAAGTAGGCTCCACCCGGAACAGTTGCCTGCAGGAGCCGCAGCGCGTACGGGTTGATATTGGAACCGTCGCAGGCAACCTGGGTACCGCCGGCCTGTGTCGCTGATTTGCAAAATTGAGCGCCCAGCGCCGCCTGGAAACCCGCGGCGGTACGGCTGCCCAGCGGGATCGCCGGCAAATTGATACCGCTGGCGTATCCCTGGGTCGCGATTCCGTTCTTCTGCCAGGTTTGCTGGTAAGAACTGAAAACGAATAGTTTGTCCTTCTTGATCGGTCCGCCGGCTACGCCGCCGAACTGGTTTTGATTGAAGACAAGCTTGTTGCCGCCCGCGCTTGCGCACAGTGTCGGATTCGCACCGCAGGTACGGTTTCGGAAGAAGTCGTTCGCGTTGAGATCGGTATTGCGGAAGAACTCAAAAGCCGTGCCGTGAAACTGATTCGTGCCCGATTTCGTGATCACATTCACGCTCGCGCCGACGTTGCGTCCGTAGCTCGCGTCGTAAAGCGACGTCTGGATCTTGAACTCCTGTAAGGCGTCCGGATTGGGAATTGCGAAGGTCGAATAAAACCCCTCCGTCGTCGTGCCACCGGAGCCTGCAGTCTCAATGTTCACGCCATCCATCTGGAATGAGTTCATGTTAGTGGAGGCGCCGTTCACGGCGATTTCGAGCGTGCCGCGCCCCAGCCCGGTCGCGTTCGGCACCGACGCATTCGCTCCCGCCGTCAGTGCAAGCAAATTCGTGTAGTTGCGCGTCGTCAGAGGGATCGCAACGACCGCCTGGGAGTCTACCACCGTTCCCAGTGTGGAACTCGAGGTTTGAATCGTCTCCACGTTCGCCTCGACTGTGATTTGTTCGGCTGCGCCGCCCACCTGAAGGATTCGGTTCAGCACCGGAGTCTCGGTCACCGCGACATTAAGATCAGGCACTTCCTCGGTCTTGAAGCCGTTCGCGGAAAAACTCACTTTGTACTGTCCAGGAGGAAGAAGGCTAAACCGGTACGTGCCATCAGCGGCCGTAGTCGCGGTGCGAGCTTGTCCCGTATCTGTGCTGATGGCAGTGACCGTGGCGTTGGGAATTACCCCTCCGCTCGAGTCGGTCACAAGGCCGGCGATCGCCCCCGTGGCTGATGTTTGCGCCCACAAGGTCGCGCCGCAAATCGCGATGCAAAGACAAACCGCGATCCACTTCGGAACACGGGTACACAATGAATTCAGATTCCGGTTCATGACAAAGACTCCTCCAGAGATTTGAGAGACCGGGAAGCACTATATTACAAGCCATAAATGGAGTCAACGCATTATGTGATATATATGGCATTTTTTATTGATCGAGCGACAACTGTCGGCGATGCATTTTGTTTCGCATTGTTCGGCTACCGCGCCATGCTCGTCGACATCCGGGCAAAGGTGCAGAAGCTCTGTCGACGAGGGCAAGTCGCTGGATCAGGGTCTGGCCACAAACCTGACTACACCGTATGACGCGACTACACTGGGCGACACGAAGCAGAGCAATGACCGCTTCATCACCGAGGTATACGATGAGGCGAAGGACTTCCTGCCCATGTAAACGGCGAACGGAAGATGCCGCGCTGCACAGGGGCAGCCGATTCGAATAATCGGTCCGGGTAAGTGATGCATTATAGTGCGAGAAATGGGGTATCATAATTCATCTTCGCTATGAAACAAGTCTCTTTTGCCACCCTGATTTTTGTCCTGGCCGCGACCACTTTGCCGGCGCAGCGTGGACTACGACCGTTTAATGGCCCTTTCACAGCCCCGATCTGGGGTTATGAGATTGTGCGCACCTATCCCCACGACACGAAGGCGCTGACGCAGGGTTTGGTGTACAAAAATGGCTTTTTATATGAGACCACGGGCGAGAGGGAGATCTCGAGCCTGCGTAAGGTCGAACTTGAAACCGGCAAGGTTATGCAACGCTACGACGTCGATCCGAAGCAGCAGGCGGAAGGGCTCGCCGAATATAAGGGACGCTGGTTTCAACTGACTTTGATGCAGGGCTACGGTCGAATCTTCGACAGCAATTTCAAAGAGACGGGACGCTTCGACTATGGCTTCACGGCTGAAACGGGCGGTAGCCCGACTGCAGCGTGGGCGATTGCTTTTGAAGGCGACCGGATGATCATTGTGGGCCCGACGTCATCCATGCACATCTTCGATCCGGCCACGATGAAAGAGACCCAGCAGATCGTCGTGAAGGATGGAGCGAACGAGGTGAACAGCCTCGATGAACTGGAACTGATTAAGGGTGAGCTTTGGTGCAACATCTACCGCACCCCACGCATCGCGGTGATCGATCCCAAGTCCGGCAACATCAAACGTTGGATCGATCTCTCAGGGATTGCGGGTCCGGATGGAAAAGGAACGATGCCCGTACAGCCGGAAGCGACCCCTGATTGGGTGCTGAACGGCATCGCCTACGATCCGGACGGAGACCGGCTGTTCGTGACCGGTAAGAACTGGCCGTCCATCTTCGAAATCCGCGTGAAGCCCCCGGCAACCCTTTCGACGGATTCCAAAATGCAACCCGTGCCCAAACCCTAGCAGCCGGTGGTGCACCTGGCGCGTGAGCGTCGCACGCTCACAGCCTGTCGCCATTGCCCGGCTCACTTTACCGGCGCTTTATCCGGCAGGGTAAACAGATACGAAACTTCGTTCTGCATATCCGTATTCGAGAACGGATAAGGCGGCATCGAGGTTCCCGGCGACATTTTCCGTGGATTCTGGAAATGTTCGGTTACCCACGCTTCCGTCCGTCGCGCCGAGAGTCCATTGAGCGCCGGGCCGATCTTCCCGCCTACGCCGTTCGCCATGTGGCACGCGCCGCAATTGCTCTTCTGGAACAACGTTGCGCCTTCCACCACAAACTGCGGCGCCGTATCGATCACATCCGCGTTATCCGGCGTCAGCGCCTGCATCAGCGCCGCCAGATCGCGTATCTGCGCATCCGTCAGATTCACCTGCGGCATCGCCGTTCCCGGACTCACCGCCGAAGGCTGCTTGAAGTGCGTCGTCAGCCACGCCGCATCATGCCGCTTCGCCGTATTCACCAGGTTCGGACCCGTCTTCGCCGTCCCGCCCACCACGTTATGGCAGGTTCCACAACTCTCCATCCGGTAATAAGCAATGCCCGCTTCCTGCGCCGGTGTCAGCTCCATCCACTGCGTCGGACCCGAAAAATCGATCGACGAGGCAGCCGTCTGCGGCGGCGTCGATTTTACCGCGGCTGCCGTCAGGCCGCCCCATCCGAGCGCAGCCAATAAAACTACGCCGAATGCCAGAGTCCGCTGCCGGACACGAACCATTTTGCTGCGATCGATAAACGGTGTCAGGATCAGCGCCAGAATCGCTACCGTCGGCAACAGCACCGTGCCTACTACTTCGAGCGGGCCTTCAAATACTTTCAGCGTCTGGAACAGGAACAGGAAGTACCACTCCGGACGCGGTATGTAAGTCGTATCCGTTGGATCCGCCATCCGCTCCAGCGGTACGCGGACCACCAGCGCCATCGTAAACAGAATCGCGAACGCGATGAACACCGCTACGGTGTCTTTGAAAACCTGTTCGGGGAAGAACGACTTCTTCGGCTTCAGATCGTCGCCCGGCGCCGGAGCTACTCCATGCCGCCGCACTAAAAACACATGCAGCACAATCAGCAGCGTAGTCGCAGGCGGCAGCAGCAGCACGTGCAGGCCATAGAAACGGGCAAACGTCACTACCCCGATTTCACCGGCGCTCCCCAGCAATCGACTGACATACGGCCCCATCAAAGGCACCGTCGCGCCGATCTGCGTGGTTACTACCGTTCCCCAATAAGCCCGGTTGTCCCAGGGCAGCAGGTAACCCGTCAGACCGTACGCCAGAGTCAGCAGCAACAGAATGACGCCGACCATCCAGGTGCCTTCCCGCGGCTTTTTATAAGCGCCCCACAGGAACACCTGCACCATATGCAGCACCACGATCACGATGATCATGCTGGCGCCCCAGTGATGCAGACCGCGCATCAGGCGTCCCGCCGTCACCTCGGTCAGAATGTAACGCAGACTGCTGTATGCATCGCCGGGCGTGGGCGCATAGTTGAACGCCAGCATCGCGCCGGTAAAGAACTGCACCAGGATCAGGAACAACGCCACGCTGCCGAACACCTGATGCCAGCCGCTTGAAGCCGGAATCTCTTCGTACAGGAATTTGCGCAGGCCGGTATGCAGACCGGTGCGGTGATCGAACTCTTCGATGAACTGGGTGAAGGTTTTCTTCATTTGGTCTCAGCCTCAGGCAGGCTCGGACGTCTTCAACTGGCCAATCTCAAGCTGGTTGTTCTGCAGTCGGGTTTCATAGCGGTCGAGAGGACGCGGCGCGGGTCCGGACACTACTTTGCCGTCGATTGAGAACACGGAGTTGTGACACGGACAAACGAACTGGTTCTGTGAATTCTCAAAGTGATAAGCGCAGCCGAGGTGCGTACATTGCGGACCGAACGCCACAATCTGATTGTTCGGTTCTTTTACAACCCAGGCGGTCTTCTTCTCTGTAATCAGCTTCCAGCCGTCCAGACGGTTCTCCTGGAAACTCATCTCGACTGGAGCGCCAGCCGTGAGTTGGCTGACATCGCCAGCGTCGATATATTTCAATCCCGCTCGCAGGCGCGGCGGTATCAGCAGGTAAAACGCGGTGGGTATTGCCACCAGAAAGCTAATTACTGCCCCGAAACCATAAATCACCGCGAGATGGAAAGCGCGGCGCGAAGTGCCATTATTTTCAGTGTTGGATTCCACAGGAGTCTGGTCCGATGCCAAGTGGCGATTCTAACAACCTGGCTTTCTTAAAGGATAGGTGTCCAGGAAACATTTACAAAATCTCAGCCAAATTTCAAGGCGTTCACCAAACGAAAACCTATGCATCACCTATGTATTAATCGAGGTGGGGCCGAACCGGGAAGACCAACCATCTGTTCACCCCGCCGTCGGCAATCTTTCACGGCGAATCGCCGTGAAATGTGCACGTTCGTGCGGCTTATGTGGTGATGGCAACCGCTTTCGGCATCGTAAGAAACGCCTGCATAGCATGCCAGAACGGTCGCCGGTTAATGGCGAATGCCAGCGAATGGGCCGACCCCGGCAGAATCACAAATTGCCGGTCGCCGTTGGGCAGAGCCATAAAGAATTCGCCAATATCTTTCACGGTGGCAATCCCGTCGTATTCTCCGCGTAGCATCAGCACCGGCGCCAGAACCCTGGTGGGATCCACCACCGGCAGGTTCGCGGTCATGTCAAGGTAGGTTCCGGTGGGAACCTGGTCGCCGAACTTCAACTCGGCGTCGGCCAGAATTTCCGCGAGTTTCGGATCGGATGTGCCCGGTTTGTCGCGCGTAAAAATGCTGCGGATCATAGCTCGATCGCGCAAACGCGTATTATGCGCCCGGTAGGAGTCCAGCTGTTTGGCGCGTTCCGTCAGCGTGGGTGAACCTTCGCCTTTGTAAGTGAACGCCGCCAGCACCAGCCGGTCAATGCTTTCGGGGTGGTGCATCGCGTAAACTCCCACACGCAGCGCGCCCGACGATTCGCCAAACAGGTGAACTTTCTGCTGACCCGTCTCGCGGGCCACCAACTCGATGCCGGCTTTGAGATCTTCGGCGCCGCTGGCAATATCGGAATTACCCGAGGTCCGGCTGGACTTGCCGTAGTTTTCGTGATCCATGGTCCAGACGTCATATCCATAGCGGGCGAAAACGTTCATCAACGAATACTCTTCGCCGGGCACCGTAAGGTCGAATGTCGAGCGGGAAGACAGAGACGAGCCGTGGACCAGAAACAGCACGGGCAGCGTTTCGCCTGATTTCGGAGCGCCCATGCGTTTGCGGTACATGGCCAGGGAGACAGAGCCCTTTTTTGCCGTGTACTCGGACGACCACAGGGCTGGTTTCGCCTGCGCCGCTTCACTGCCCTGCGCGGCCAATGCCGCCGCTATCCCGGCTCCGGCGGAGCGAACCATGTTGCGTCGCGATACAAGTCGAATACTCATGCGTTCTACTTTATCGCGAAACGGCTTTGTCGAATAGATAGGCGGCTACTTCCCGCGCGGGGATGCCGTCAGTCTTTCCATAAACAACGGGAGAAATTCGGTGGCGTTGACGCCTCTGGCAACCTCCACCGGTCCCTTCTCTTCACCCGCAGCCTGCGTAAATCGCGTCACTCCCAGGAAAGTGGGATCGTGGGTTTCGACTTCAACCGTGCCTGACATGGTTTGAACCAGAGAGGGTTTAAGCGTTGCGCCGACAGCTACAGGATCGTAAAGCACCGGCAATTTCCCCTGATCGCCTTCCTGCCAGAGCTCGATCAATTGTGAAAGAAACTGCGCTCCGGGCGTGTGTGCATCGCGGATCTCCTCCACATATTGCGATTCGAGGCGAAAGAACTCCGTCACGTCGAGGCCGACCGCCGTAATCGGCACGCCCGAGTGAAACACCGCATCGGCGGCACTGGGGTCCTGCGAAATGTCGTATTCGGCTTTCCTGCGAAAGTAAGCCCCACCCATCAGAACAATCCGTTCGATCTTGTCTTTAACTGCTGGATCGAGCTTCAGCGCTGCGGCGATATTGGTGAGCGGCCCCAGCGCCAGAATCGTAATCTTGCCGGCCGAGCTATTCAAAGTCTGCGCGATTGCTGTGACGGCATTCCGGCTGGCAGCGTCTGGCGGTTGATCCTCAGGGCGCAGGATTTTGAACTGGGCCGCATGATTCGGGAAACCCTGACGGGATTGCGGCGTGCTGCCGCCCGTGGCCAGAGGAATGTCCTGCCGCCCGTAGACGCCCAATTCCTTCCAGACTAAACGCCCGCGGCTCTCGACATCGCCGGAGACCGTAGTAATCAGCCGCAGATCCACTTCCGGTGACTGCAGTACCAGCGCCAGCGCCAACGCATCGTCGATGTCGTCACCGATGTCTGTATCGAGAATCAGAGGTGTCGGCTTCTGCGCGGCCGCTATTCCCGCACAAAGCAGAGCCAGACAAAGGAGTCGCTTCAATCAGACACCAGCGCGTTGAAAAACAATTTGAAGGTCAGATAACTCTGGGCGCGATATTGAGGCCGCATACCAAAAAGAATGATATGCCCAGCCCCCCTCTTCGCGTCGATCAGAGCGGTCTTCCCGGCTATCGAACTGCCACCCAGCAGCCAACCCGAAGCCAGAATGTTGTCTTCGGGATACACCGCGACAGAATTGACCGCCGTCCCCTCCGGAATAATCCAGGCGGGGCTTTGCTCAGACCAGATCGGAATCGCCGCCGGCAAACCACGGGTCAGAGGACTGTGCGGATCGAGCGTTACATTCAAAAGTGACCCGGGCGAATAGAACTCCTGCGGGGGTAGATTGTCCACCACGTTGCGCGCCTTCACGCCCAACCGGGAGATGGCGTAACCGGCAGCGCGGTTCAGAAAGATCAGACGCCCCCCCGCGGTAGAGAACTCTCTCAGTGCGTCCGCCCCTTTGTCGCCGATGCCACCCGTATATTCCGGCGGCATCGTTCCCACCGCATTGCCTTTTTCGATGGCATCCGCCGCTTCATCGGCAAACACAATCACATCGAAGCGGGCGCGCAGGTTTCCCGCCTGAATATCGGCATTGCGCACGGTCGAAAAAACGAACCCGAATTGCTCCAGCAGCCACCGCGTCCAGCCTTCGTCGACGTCGGCCATCCAGCTTCTATACAGGCCGATCCGCGGGCGGGCCAGAGCGTGCCATCCGGTTCCCCGCCCTGTGAGTGAGAAATCCCCGGCGTCATTGCGCCAGACCTGCCTGCCCGCCGCCCAGCTACCATTCACCGCCTTCCAGCCGTCGGTATCCGCGGCGCTGTAAACGTCCTGAGCACCCGGCGCGGAAAGATCCGCTTTCCGCAAAACTCCCCCGACTGGTTTGTCGACAAATTGAGCATCCACACCAAACAGCAGCGGCAGAGTGTGCGCGGTAACGTCGTAAGGCCTTTGCGGCGGACCGCCGGGATAGAGCCGCAGATCGGGATACTGCTGCCGTTCCAGCAGCGCTTTGGCATATCCCGAGTAAGGTTGTTGCATCGGGATCACGAAATCGCCCGCCGCATCCTGGCTGATCTCGACCGCCCCCGCCGCCAGCGTCTCCAGCATGCGCCGCGTAGCGCCTGGATCGCGCTGGACCTTCGGCACCACCACGCCCCAGGGCGTACTCCGTTCCACCTGGTGCTGCGCGACTTTATAGAAATTTCGCAGCATCTCTTCCCGGTGGATGGCCGCGTTATAGAGCAGGGATTCGAACGCCGCTTCCTGATAATCGATGATGTCCCGCAAGTGCCAGGTTCCTCCCAACCACGGCTCCAGATAGTTCCAGCTCTTCTCGCGGGGCGCATAACCAAGCCCGGTCTTGTCTATCTGGTCAGGAGTCACGGTCAGCGGCGTGGCCAGCTTCGCACTGGCAGATTCGGTCAGAATCCGCAGCCCGCCGTGGAACGCCTGATAGTGCCGGGAAGGCGTCCAGAAGTCATACAACGCATGAATTGCGATGCCCGGTTTTCCCTGCGCCGTCAGGTCGGACGCCATCGCGGTACCCACCTCGTTCATTTCCTGTAACAGAATCGGGTCTACGTTCGGCTCAGCCGGATCCAGCCAGGGGGGAATAAACATCCGTGACGCGAAAGCGCCCTGCTGATGCACGTCATAGACGATTTCGGGATGCCACACATTGTGCAATTGGGCGATCGTGGCCCGCGTTTCCGGCTGCGAAAAGATGTACCAATCCCGGTTGTTGTCGTGCCCGACGTATTTCTGATACAGCTCCGGCGGCGGGGTCCCTTCGAATGGCGTTCCCAAAGTTGAGCGGTACCAGCGAGTTACGATATCCACGCCGTCCGGATTCAACGACGGCACCAGCAACAGAATCGTATTGTTCAGAATGGCCTCAAAGTGCGGGTTTGACTCAGTCGCCAGCCGCCAGGCAAACTCTACGGCACTCTGCGTAGAAGCGACTTCGGTGGCATGGATCGAACACGTAAGCAGTACGACATTCTTGCCTTCCGCGAACATCGGCTCGGCCTGCGCGGGGGTCGTCAGCCGCGGATCAGCCAGGCGGCGCTGGATTTCACGGTAGCGTCCCAGATTGCGGAGGACCTCCGGCTTCGCGATCGTCGCCACAATCAGTGGCCGATTGTCAGCCGAACGACCATATTCGGTCACACGGACGCGGTCGCTCGACTTGGCGAGTTCCGTGAAATACGAAACGACTTTGTTCCAATCAAGTAATTCCCGGTCAGCGCCGATCGGGTGACCGAACCAACTGGCAGGTGTGGGAGCGGCAGCAGACGCGAGCGCAGCAGACAGCCAGATTAACAGCGCCGTCCGCGCGAAGACGCGTCTGTACATGCTTTGAATTATAGGCTTTTAATTATAGAGGGAAGACGAACGGCTCAGGCTGCGGCGACGTTCTGGCGCGGCGTCAGAGCCGATTCCATCAGCCATTCGATGTGATGGGTCTCAAAGGGCGCGGAGCAATAGTCCGTCGCCCCGGCCTCCAGCGCATCCAGCCACTCTCGCGTTTCCGGAATTCTTGTCACAACCACGAAAGGCAATGTGGGCCGCATATTGTGAACACGCTTCAGCAAAGGAATATATTGGTCCGCCGTCCCACCGGCAAAGATCATGTCAATTTCAGCCAGCTCTCGCAGCAGAAGGTTTTCCGATTTGCGCTGCACCACGTGCGCGGAAGCTTCGAGCGCAGCAATGATCTGACCGGAAGCAATCTTATCGAGGCCTACAAGTACGATTCGAGCCATGCGTATACTCCTCAATTCGTTCTCATGTCGGGGAGGGATGGAAATGTCTGGCCTGGACATCTCCGGTGCAATTTCCACTTTCGCATTTTGCAGAAATGAATACCAGTTAAGATTTGAGGAAATTCCTGTTCAAAACCAACAATCTGTAACGGGAAATACAGCGGCGTCCCTCGCTTCATGCAAGATATCGTGAAGAGCATTTAATCGGCCATTCAGGCCTGGTTAATAATGAGCCGCGTCAATCAGATCAGAAGAGCTCACGAACAAAGCTACTTCGAAAAGGAACCGGACACTAACATGAAAAAAATCACTTCCGCCGTAATTGGCCTCTCATTGACCCTCGCAGCTGCAGGCTTTGCTGCTCAGGCGCCCGCCGCCGCACAGGCCCCCGCCGCGAGCACAACTTCCAGCACCACGCCTGCTGCAAAGCATGTGAAAAAGCACAAAAAGGCAGCGAAAGCGGACACCTCCGCAACTACCTCCGCTCCCGCAACCGCAAAGTAAGTTGTCGAAATGCCGACAGATCGACAGGGGTCCAGTCCCTCCGGGGAGTGGATCCCTGTTTTTTTTTGGCCTGCAAGTTAGTAAGTGGTTAGTCTTGGCAAAGACTTACCGGCTGGTTACTGAATGCGCAAGCGCCGGGGACCGGTGAATCGCTTCAGCTACCTTCGCCGCATACTGGCGCAGTAAATCCAGACGCGTTTTGACCATTTCTTTAGCTGTGGTCCGCCGCGTCACACAAGAACAATTCATTGCGGCTATTACACGGCCAGCCGAATCCCTCAGCGGTACCGCGACTGAGACAATTCCCACTTCCAGTTCATCCTGCACCGCCGAATAATCCTGCTGACGGACCTGTTCCAGAATCTGTGCCAATTTGTCCGGCCGGGTCTCCGTAAACTCCGTGATTTTTTGAAACTGCGGGTTTTCGAAGAACTTTCGCAGTTGTTCCGGATCCTTGTTCGCCAACAAAACGCGGCCGGTTGAGGTTGCAAAAGCGGGAAACCGGCTGCCGGGACCGGCCGAGAGCCTGACCAGCCGCCGCGCCGAAGCATTAGCGATATAGACAATCTCCGTCCCTTCCAGCACCGTGACCGAACTGCTGTCTCCGGTCAGCGCAGCTAGTTCCCGCAAATGGGGCTGCAGCAACTCATCCACATTCATGGAATCGAGAAAAGCGTGCCCCAGTTCCAGCACTTTCGGACGCAGCAGAAACCGCCGACCGTTGGTTCCCACATAGCCTAGCGATTGCAGCGTCAGGAGAAAACGCCGGGTAGTAGCCGGGGTTAAACCGGTTCGACGCGCCACATCGCTAAGCGTCATTTCCGGGTTATGACGATCGAAAACGCTGAGCACCTGAAGGCCGCGTTCGAGCGAGCCAACGAAATCGCGCTCTTTGCGGGTAACGCTGCGGTCAGCTCGGTTAGAAACGGGCGGCTCGTCGGCCATGGATTTATTTCATTCTAATTGCGCCGCGGCTGAGGCCCGGCTTTAGACTGGGGAGAGTTAAATCGCCAGGCTTCGACAAACCCTGCGCGAACAGGAGTCACGTGATGAAACGTATCGGGACCGCACTCGCCATTACGGCGTCCGCTTTTTGTTTCTGTATATCCGCCCGGGCTCAGAATGCCGGCTTTCCCCCAGTCACCGACCAGATGTTACAGAAGCCCGATCCGGGCGACTGGCTGCAGTGGCGGCGCACCCTCGACAGTTGGGGCTACAGTCCTCTGAACCAGATCACTAAAGCCAACGTCTCGAAGGTGAAGATGATCTGGACGCGCGGCATGGGCCCCGGCATTCAGGAAGCCACCCCGCTCGCGTATCGCGGAATCCTCTATCTGCCCAACCCAAGCGATCTGGTTCAGGCCATCAACGGCGCTACCGGCGATCTCGTCTGGGAATATCGCCGCCAGTTGCCTGACGACATCAACAAGGTCTTCCCTGTCCCTTCCATTAATCGCAACGTGGCGATTTATGACGACAAAATTATCGACACCAGCGCCGACGATTTCGTCTATGCGATCGACGCCAAAACCGGCAAGCTTGCCTGGGAAAACCGCATCGTCGATTACCGGGAAAATTCCGCCCAGGAGACTTCAGGCCCCATCATTGCCGAAGGCAAAATCATCTCCGGCCGCGGTTGCGAACCGAAAGGCGGCCCTGATGCCTGCGTCATTACCGCTCACGATGCCAAAACCGGTAAAGAAGTCTGGCGCATCCATACGATCCCGAAGCCGGGCGAGCCGGGCAACGAAACCTGGGGCGACATTCCTTACGATCAGCGCAAACACGTGGGTTCCTGGATGGTGCCGAGCTACGATCCGGAACTGCACCTGATCTATATAGGAACGTCCGTAACTTCACCGGCTCCGAAGTTCATGCTGGCCGGTAACAATTACAAGTACCTCTATCACAACTGCACGCTCGCAATCGATGTAAATACCGGCAAAATGGTCTGGTATTACCAGCACATCGTCGATCACTGGGATATGGATCATCCGTTCGAGCGTTATCTGATCGACACGGCAGTGACTCCCGACAAGAGCCAGGTATTGTGGATCAATCCGCGCCTCAAACCCGGCGAGCGCCGCAAGGTCGTAACCGGAATTCCCGGCAAAACCGGCATCATCTACACGCTGGATCGACAGACCGGAGAATTCCTCTGGGCCACTCCGACCGTCCGCCAGACAGTGGTCTCGAATATCGACGGCGCCACGGGCGAAGTAACTGTGAATCCCAATTCAACCTTCAGCAAGAAGGGCGAAGAGCACCTCATCTGTCCCAACAGCAACGGCGGCAAGAATTGGGAAGCCGGCGCTTACAGTCCTTTGAACAATGTGATGTACTTTCCGCTGCAGAACACGTGTTCCATCGTTTCGCCTATTTCCGACAAGCCGGTGCCGAACTCGCTCTATGCAATCAAGAATTCGATGGAACTGCCCGACGGCGTCGACAAAGTAGGAACTATTCAAGCCATCTCGGTCGAAACGGGCAAGACCCTTTGGAAGTATGAGCAGCGGGCCGGCATGACTTCGCTGGTTACTACCGCCAGCGGCCTGATCTTCGCCGGCGACACCAACGGCCGCTTCCGCGCTTTCGATCAGGACACCGGCAAAATCCTGTGGGAAGTGAATCTTGGTTCCCCCGTGACGGGTTATCCGATCACTTTCCTTGCCGGCGGCAAACAGTACGTGGCGATCAGCACCGGCAGTTCGCTCGCCACCGGCGGCCTGAACCGCCTGACTCCTGAACTGCATCCGAGTAACTCGAATTCGGTTTACGTGTTCGGATTGGGAGAGTAACTTATGACGGTACGTTTGGCAGCACTCGCCGCTGGCTTGATCGCAATCGCGCTCGCTGCGCAGAATAAGCCGCGAACCGCACTCGATGGCGTCTATACAGCGGACCAGGCCAAACGCGGCGCCGACTCTTACGCAGCCAAATGCGCCGGCTGTCATTCCGCTGACATGCGCGGGGGCCCTGCGGCTCCCGCCATGGCCGGCGAAGAATTTCTGTTCAGCTGGGGCGGAAAATCGGCAGGCCAGCTATACGACTACATCCACATGAATATGCCGCCCGAAGAGCCCGGCAGCCTGAGCGACCAGCGCTACGCCGATGTTATTGCGGCGATCTTCCAGAAAAACGAATTCCCCGCCGGAAAGGTGGAATTACCAGCCGATTCGAAGGCTCTGGCCGATATTCAGATCCCGAAAGAGAAGCCCTGAGAAAATCGCGCACGATAGCTGGTTTTATTGCGGCCGCTCTGATCGCCGCCTACTTCCTTTTTTTCACTCTCCGTTCCGTTTCCCGCTATTTCGACAACGATGACATGTTCAACATGTACTTCGCGTGGAAGACACCGCTGCGGAAAGTGATAACCGACAATCTGTTCTTCTGGAACGGGTCTTTTCGGCCGCTGGGTGTAGTTTTCTACCGCGTGCTGTACGCCGTCGCGGGATTCAACCCGGTGCCGCTGCACGTCGTTTATCTCATTCTCGGCCTGTTGAATCTGGCCATTTGTTTCTGGTTCCTCCATCTGGTTACCGATTCATTGCGCACCGCGGCATTGGGAACGCTGATCTTTGCCTTCCATTCCCGACTGATGGAAGTCTGGTTTCGGACGGCAGTGGTCTACGACGTTCTGTGCTTCACGTTCGTTTACCTCGCGGCGTGCCTTTACATATGGGAGACAAAACGAAGACCGAGCCCAGAGCCTGCCCGGCTTGTCCTGATCGCCGTATGTTTCCTGCTTGCAATGGATGCCAAGGAGATGGCGATTGCTCTCCCTGTATTGCTCCTCTGTTACGAGATCTGCCTTGTGCCCGGCCGGCAACTCGATTCGACCGGTGGACGACGAAGCAGATTCGCATTCCTCGGATTTTTGCTGGTGATGGCGGTCATCTACACAACAGGCAAACTGACCGGGCCAATGGTGAAAAACCCGGATTACACGCCGCATTACTCCGTGGCGCGCTTCGCGGATACGTGGAGCACCTACCTAGGCCAACTGCTCATTCGTCCCGGCCCATTGAAACATCGGTCGGCATTCGCCATTCTGGCTGTCACATTGGTGGCAGCGGCTGCAGTCCGCTCCCGCAAACTGCTGTTCGCGTGGAGCATCATATTTTTCGGCCTCCTTCCGGTCTCGTTTGTGCCCGGGCGGGGAGCTTTCGTGATGTACATATCGTGGGTCGGTTGGTCGCTCTATGCAGCTGTAGCGATAGGGGCGCTGGAGGACCGAATCGGACGTTATCAGCCGCGCTGGTCCCTCGCCATTTCCTGCATTGTCTTTGTGTTGGTCGGTTATCGGATGGGAAAGACGAATCTGCATGACCAGCGTGCCGATCCACGCCATTGGCTCTATGACGATCCGGCCAGAACCCGCGCTCTGGTCTCTCAGATAAAAACCCTTCAGCCGGCGTTTCCCGCTAAGACCAGCATATTGTTCGAGGACGATGCCTTCGGAAACGATGAATACACGCCCTTGTTTATACTGAGCCTGCTTTACCACGATCCGGATCTGACGGTCGACCGGGACAAGTTATCGCCGAATAAGCCGCTCAACCCCGCCGATTATCAGTATGTATTCACTTTTCAGGACGGCCACTACCGGCAGTTGAAGCCAGTCGAGTAGCTGTGGCGCAACTTGACTAAGCGGGTAGACTAAGTCAAAATAATTACATGGAAGTCAATATCCATGAGGCCAAAACCCACCTTTCACGTCTGCTCGAACGCGTAGAAAAAGGCGAAGAGATTACGATCATGCGGGCGAACGTGCCAGTGGCAAAGCTTACCGCTATCGTTCCTTCCGTGGCAAAGCGCGAACTGGGTTGGGCGCGCGGCGAATTCACACTGCTCGAAGACTTTGATCAACCTCTGCCCGCTGACGTCGAAGATAGCTTTTATCGGTGAAAGTCCTCATCGACACCCATACGTTTCTCTGGATGGCCGCAGATCCGGATAAGCTCTCTCCTCGGGCGCGTGTCGTTTGTGCCGGTGAGAGCCTCATGCTGAGCGTGGCCAGCATCTGGGAAATTGGAATCAAGTGTCAGATCGGGAGACTGGTTCTGCTAATGGACGTGAACACCTGGCTGGAACGCCAGATACGTATGGCCGGCATATCGATTCTTCCCATCCACTACCGTCACGCGCTGGCTGCAGCCAGTCTCCCGATGCATCACAAAGACCCGTTTGACCGAATGCTGGCGGCTCAATGCAAAGAGGAAGGACTCCCTTGCGTCACCTGCGACTCCGCGCTTGCCGCTTACGGTATCGAAATAATCTGGTGATGCTCAGAAAAGATGGGGCAAATTCGACTTTGATTCGCAAAACATTCTGAGCCGAAGTGTGAGGTTTGCTAAACTGGCAGATTGCGACGTTTGGGGCCTGTTCATAGCTGGCACTCGCCGTTGTTTTAAGCTTGAAGTAGAACCTGGACAGGTGGCCGAGCGGCTAATGGCAACAGACTGTAAATCTGTCGCTCCTTGCGAGCTACGGAGGTTCGAATCCTCCCCTGTCCACCATTTTTTGTTCTTGTAGTTTTGTTTGAAAAGCCGTTGTAGCTCAGTTGGTAGAGCGCGTCCTTGGTAAGGACGAGGTCACCAGTTCAATCCTGGTCAACGGCTCCAGATTTTTAACCCGCGCAAAATGGCCGCTCCCGTAGCGGCCTGTGCGCTAAAGACTTCTTTAGCAAGGAATCGATTCTACTCAATGGCGAAAGAAAAATTTGACCGCAGCAAGCCGCACGTCAATATCGGGACGATCGGCCACATCGATCACGGCAAGACGACGCTGACGGCGGCGATTACGAAGGTGCTGGCGAAGCACAATCCGAAA
>Ga0302319_10006898_pt1 | contig 22439 bp, 21 predicted proteins | sample Bog_T0_2_FD_203319 | JGI IMG/M metagenome (GOLD analysis project Ga0302319, IMG submission 203319) | Peat permafrost microbial communities from Stordalen Mire near Abisko, Sweden - Bog_T0_2 | ecosystem: Environmental > Terrestrial > Soil > Wetlands > Peat | place: Sweden: Abisko, Stordalen Mire... | reverse complement strand
TATCGCGCATTAAGGCGTTGACACGGGAGGAGAGGTAGCTGTAGGCGGCAAACGAGGGGATGGCGACCACGAGGCCCGCGGCGGTGGTGAGGAGACTCTGGTAAATGCCGCCGGAGAGATCAGTGGTGCTGGCAAGGCCGCTGTGGCTGGAAATGGTGAGGAAGGTTTCGATCAGCCCGGTGACGGTGCCCAGCAGGCCGATGAGCGGGGCGATGAGGGCGATAGTGGCCAGGAGGCCGAGGTTGCGCTCGATGTTTGGCATCTCGAGCTGGCCGGCTTCCTGGACGATTTCCTTGAGTTCGTCCCGTGGCGCCTCGTGGCGGATGATGGCGGCGTGGATGACCCGTGCGACCGGACCGGGCGTGCCGGCGCACTCGTGGAGGGCTTCTGCGAAGTTGCGGCGCTGAATCAGATTGGCCAGGCCCCGAAGGAATTCGCCCACGCGAATGCTCGCGCGGTAGAAGTAGGTGATACGCTCGGCGAAGATGGCTCCGGCGATCACGCTGCAGACGAGGATGAGCCACATGAGCGGCCCTCCTTTTTGCATATAATCGAGCATCGCGGAGAGGTTATAGGTGAATGTGGCGCGGGATGCAAGGGCGCAAGGAGGGGGTCTTTTCTTCTACTTGGCGGCCTTGCTCAGGTCGTCGGAAGCGGAGAGCAAGGCGTCGTGGGCCAGGGAGGTTAGGACGCGATCGTGATGCAGGGCGACGACGAAGTGGCTCTCGCGGACGACTGCGGTAAGGTGGAATTGCTCGCATGCGATGGTGAGGACGCCATTCCAGCCCAGACGCCGGCCGGCCTCCCGGGCGTGGTCGACGAAGGCGCCCATGAAATCGCGCAAGGCGTCGAGGTCCGGCTTGCGGGGGAAATCGGCGCTGGCGAAGACGGCGCCCTCGACGAAGGCGGCGGCGGCGAAGATGCCGGGCTGACTGGCAAGGAAATCGGCCGTGCGCCTCGCTTCCGGGGTGGGAGCCGGCGGCGGAGTGGAATCGTCGGCAACGGGTTCCGAGGAGGCTTCCGCGGGAGCGATTGCGCCCGAGAAAAGACGGGGCGCCTGGATTTGAAAGCCGCGCATCCACGGGGCGCGGGACGGAGCTGGGGCAGCTGGGGGTGGATCGGCGGGAGGAGCGACGGCTTCAGGCTTGGGATCCAGATTGGCCGGGGCGTCTTTCGGGGGAGTTTGTGGGGAACGTTCGTTCACAGGGAGGGGCTTTTGGGTGGTGGGTATTGTTGGGGGAGGGGGTGGGTCGGGGAGGGGATCGTTTACTATCCCTGGCGCGGGCTTGGCAGGTTCAGCAGGCTTCGCCGGGTCGGCAGGCTCGGCAGGGTCCGGGTCCGCCGGGTCCGCTGGGTCCACTGGGTCCACTGGGTCGGGGGCCGCTTCAATGGGTGTGATTTCAACGGGTGCGGCCATCGGCTCGGGGAGGGGGCCGAGCGGGGGCATGTAATAAAGGTGGTCGGGTGGGAGGCTTTGGAAAATCTCGTCGAGGGGGACCCAGACCAGGGCTTGGGGAACAGGGTTCACAGCCGAACGCAGTTCGTCGGGCAGGGCCTTGACGAAATCTTCGATGGGGATTTCGACATGGCCGCCGGCGAGCTGGGGTTCGATAATCGAGAAAGGAAGAGTGATGCGCGCATCCGGCGCTTGCGCCGGCATTGCACCGCTCCGCAGGACGTTACCCGGAAGGAGGCGAAAGATCGGCAGCACGCGGACCGAAATGCAATTGGCCGGGACGGCAGCAGGAATGGGCTCGACGGGAGCCGCTTCGGGCGGTGCAGGGGCTTTGTCGACGGACGGTGGGGCTGGTTCCGGCTCCGGCGGAGGCGGTTTTGAGGGCGTGTCTTCGGGCGCTGCCTGCTCTGCCGGGCCTTTGGAACGTCCAAGAATACCCAGGATATGGCGGGCGGCCGAAATTGCTTTGGCGATTGGAGCCGTGGGGGCGGCGGGAGGGGCCGCCGGAGGGGCTTGGGCGGCTTCTATGATTCGGCTGGCCTGGGCGCGAGCCACGGCTATCTGATCGCCGGGGATGCTGCTGGGGGCGGGCGGTTTCGGAGCGACGAGCCCCACCTGTTCGAGGAGTTTTTGCAGCGGGAGCTGGATTTCCTGCTCGCCAGGGAAGTCGTCGCCATTGCAAAAGACATTGGGCCAGGCGGCGGCAAGGCGCCGCAGCGGGACGCTGACACGGCCACGGGCGATTTTCTCGGCCAACTCCTCGACGGAAAAGTGGACCTCTGCCATCGGGTCGTGACGGCCCGGCTTGATAAGGTGAGAAGGCACCCGGGGCAGAATATCGGCGAGGCGCAGGACGATTTCCTGCTCTTCTTCGCGCGGTTCTGGATTGGCTTCCGCATCGCCAGGGGCGGTCATGCGAGCCAAATCCTAACGAAAACCGTGAAAAGAGCGAAGCTTTAGTGATCCTCGGAGGTCACGCGGCACACCTCCTCGAGGGTAGTGACGCCTTCGCGGGCCTTGTCGATGCCGACGGCGCGCAGGCTCTTCATCCCCTCGGTGATGGCCTGGGATTTGATAACGGCGCCCGAGGCGCGCTTGATGATGAGGCGGCGGATCGATTCGCTGATCGGGAGCACCTCGAGGATGGCGGCGCGGCCAAGGTAACCGCGGCGCTTGCAGCGGTCGCAGCCGGCGCCGTGGTAGAAGGTGGTATCCGGGTCCTCGATTTCGAGGGTCTGGAGCATCTCGGGCTCGGGCCTGAATTCCTCGCGGCAATTCGGGCATATGCGCCTGACGAGACGTTGGGCGCATGAGAGGATGACGGAGGTGGAAATCAGGAAGGGCTCGATGCCCATGTCGTCGAGCCGGGTAATGGCGCCGGCGGCGTCGTTGGTGTGGAGGGTCGAGAGCACCTGGTGGCCGGTGAGGGCGGCCTTGACGGCGATGTCGGCTGTCTCATTATCGCGAATTTCGCCGATCATTACGATGTCGGGGTCCTGGCGCAGGATCGAGCGCAGCGCGCCCGCGAAATCGAGGCCGATATCGCTCTTGACCGCCACCTGGTTGATGCCGGAGAGCTGGTACTCGATGGGGTCCTCGACGGTGACGATGTTGTACTCGGGGTTGTTGAGCTCCTGGAGGACGGTGTAGAGCGTGGTGGTCTTGCCGGAGCCGGTGGGGCCGGTGACGAGGATCATGCCGTGCGGGGCGTCGATTGCGTGCTTGAAACGGGCGAGGGTGAGCTCGTCCATGCCGAGGTTATCGATCGAGCCGGAGAGCGCGCTCTTGTCCAGGAGACGGATGACGACTTTCTCTCCATGAATGGTGGGCAGCACGGAGATACGGAGGTCGACTTCCTTGCCGGAGACGCGGATGCGAAAGCGGCCGTCCTGCGGTAACCGGCGCTCGGCGATGTCCAGGCCGGCCAGGATCTTGATGCGCGAGGCGATTGGCAACTGGAGCGCCTTGGGCGGGGAACTGGCCTCGACCAGGCTGCCGTCGACGCGGTAACGGAGCTTGAGGGTCTTCTCGAACGGCTCGATGTGAATATCGGATGCTTTTTCCTTGAGCGCCTGGACCAGGATGAGGTTGACGATCTTGATGACCGGCGCGTCCTCGCTCTCGTGGGCAAGCCGGTCGAGGTCGATCTCTTCGCGCTTCTGCGCGACGAATTCGGTTTCGCCGGCCTCCTTGGCGACCTCCTGGATCATCTGCTCCATCTGGTGGCCGGCGCTGTTGACCCCGCTGAGGGCCTCGAGGACGGCACGCTCGGTGGTGATCATGGCCACGATCTCCATCTTCGTGCGCTGCCGCAAGTCGTCCAGGGCGAGCACGTTGAGCGGATCGGCCATGGCTACGAAGAGCTTGTTGCCAAGCCGGCAGATGGGGGCCAGCTTGTATGCCCGTGCCATTTCCTTGGGCACCAGGTCCAGCACCTCTTCGGGCACGCGGACACGGGAGAGATTGATGGGCGGAGTATCCAGGCAGCGGCCCATGGATATGACCATGTCCTGCTCGGTCACGTAATTGCGGTCGGTCAGGATCTTCAGCAGGCGGCCGCCCTGCTTCTTCTGGATGTCCGTCGCCTCGTCGAGCTGGCCGGGGAGCAGAAGTCCATCCTCGATAAGGACATCCGCGATGCGTTCGCCAAAGGACTTGATGCTCATGGGAAAAAGAACTGGTTAATCGCGGGCATCGAGCCGGTAGGCGTCGCGCAGGACTTTTGAGATGGCGCCCGGGGCGGCCACGTGCCACTGGATATTGTAATCGAGCAGTTGCTGGACCGCTTCCTTGCCCTGCGCGTCGAAGGGGTTGGCGGTGGCGATCATGATTGTGCGGCTGATGAGGTCGAAGGGGACGATGAGCCGCGCCAGGGTCAGGGACTCGGGCAGCATTTTGACCACCTGGCGATCCACTTCGTAGCAATCCAGGGGGATGTAGGCGAATTTCGAGCGGTCAAGGATGCCGCAGAGCAGATTTTCGAGGCTGATCAAACCGGTTCGGGCGACCTCATCGATGAGGGAAGTGGCCAGCGCTTCGGGGCCGGCGCTCTTGTTGGCCCTGTTGACGCGGTCCAGGCAGGCGCGCACGGCCTCCTCGGGGGCCAGGCGGTGCTGGATGAGGAACTTGGAGAGCGCCTCGTTGCCGTCGTCGTCGAGCTTGAGCTCGACGCCGGTGCTCTCGGGCTTGATGGTGGCGCTGGTGGTAATGAGCGTCGGGTCTTCGGCAATGATCGCGCCGAAATCCATCGCGATGGGGGAGTCCGTCTGCTGCTGGGGCTTCTCCGGGACCTTGCCGTTGACACTGTGCAGCTTCCCCTCGACCTCGCCCAGAATGGCGACTACCTCGGCATTGCTCGGGTCCTTTTGCAGGATGCCCTCATACTCGAGCAGGGCGGAGGAGAACTGGCCCAGGGTGTAATAGGTGTCCGCAAGCTTCCGGGTGATGTCCAGGGCGTCCTTCTGCCGGTTGAGCTTCCAGTACGCCTCTTTGAGAATCTCCATGGACTGGCAATCCTGCGGGTTGGATTGCAGGATGACCTCGAACATTTCGATGGTCTGCAGAATCTGGTCGAGTTCCTCGTTTGTGACGCTCTGCGCAGTGGTCATGGGCTGATCGTCATCCGGTAGCTAGAAACGTGCCTCTGGGTGGAAGTGCTTCATATTTGAGACCCGGTTTTCCGGAGGGATTTCTTGCCTGGGGGCCGAGCGGCCGGAGAGGTGGTGAGTGCCGGCGGAAATAGCGGGCGGGGGGAAAGGGACAAAAGCCGAAGCAAAATGCATTAGCAAATCTAATATGTTTGCATGTGCATCAGATTTCTTTTTGGCAAACTGGCCTGATTTGGTTGGATTTGGTCGGATTTGGCCGGACCAGGCTTGATTTTGGTTTGATTGAGAGGCGGCGGGTGGCTGTCGAAGGGCTGAAAGTCCTGAGATTGTGGAAGGGACTGGTCCATATTCTCATTATAGGGAGGCCGGACGGTGCTCTACCTAAGACTTTTTTTTGGGATGGCGCTTTTCTTTGCTTTGTGTGAGGCCGGGAATACGCGGGAAAATCTCATTCAAAGGCGTAAAGAAATGACGGTAAAAGTCGAAATGCTCGAGGCCATCGATTTCCAGGCGAACTGCTGAATATTCACTCTCTGAGACTCTGGAGGGTCTTGCAGCGTGCAATCGTCCAGAGTAATTTGAGCCAATGAAGACGATCGCTATCACCGAGGCCAAGCGCAGCCTTGGCCGATATCTGAAGCAAGCGGCAGCCGGGGAAGACATTGGCATCGTGAGCGGGGCGGAGATCATCTCTCTTCGAAAGGTGGAAGTCATTTCAGCGGATCGGCTTGCCGCCCGCGTCGCGCGAGAAGCGTCTCCGGCAGACGACTGGCCCGAATTTCCGACCTTCGACGGCGGCCCGGCAGACGGCGCGCGCCATCACGACAAATACATATACGACGAGCCCGACGCGGCCGGTAAGTCCCGGAAATGATCTTCGTGGATACAGGGGCGTGGGTCGCCCGCTTCTCGCGGCGGGACCAATACCACAATCGGGCGGCTGAAACCTGGGCGAAGCTGAGAGCGGATTCCTTCGGCGTCGTGCCGAATCGGCTTTTCAAAAAAGTGCCGGCTTGCAGGCAATCATGGCGCAACGACAGGGATGGTTGTGAAGTGCTTTGGGTTGCGAGTGATTAACCCTTGGAAGCGTTTTGCGAAGGCCTCGATCAATACGTCGGCCACCGGACGCTTGATTCCCAGGGCGGCACGTTTTTTTTGCACGTGCGCCGCCCAAAGCCGATGTGCGATTTCTGTATCTGCCCGCGTCCAGGAGGTCAGCCATTCGACGCCGGTTTGCTCAAGGAACGCCTCCTGGATGAGAGTGTCGCCTCCGAAGGCGGGCGCCAGCTCCACATAGGTCACCGGGGCGATGACCAATCCGCCAGACAGGTGAGCCGCAAGGCAATTTGCGGAAGCCAGACCAAACTTCACGTCGTTCATCCGGATGTCGAGCAATACGCACGAGTCGACCACCCATGCCATCAGTCTTCCTCCCCTTCGCGCAGAATCTTCATCCAGTCATCGGTGCGCATCGTTTCCAGACCGTGCTCTTTGGCAAAGTTGAGCGCGGCGACGGGGTCTGGTTTTACCCTTGGCGCTGGTGGGACGATGACCCGGCATTCGGTCGCGGAAACCTTCTCCCAAATTACGATCTGACCGGGAGTGAGGTGCATTTCCCGGCGGAGTTCTGCCGGGATGGAGACCTGGCCTCGTTCGGTGATCGTTGTCTTCACATAACACATTTTCATGCGGGAGCGTTGGTGGCAAGGGAAACGAATGCATCGTGGTCATTGATTCAGCGGCACAATGGTAGCGGCGATGGGCCTGTGCAGACGCGGGGGTCACTTCTCCAGCAGCAGAAAGGTGCACGAACTGATACCGTCGGGCTCGCCCGGTTTTCTGTTGAGATAGATGTTTGCGAAGATGAAGCGGAAGGCGTGGCCGTTGTGCTCCCAGTCCGCGGTCATGCGCTCCTGGGGTAATGTGTTTTCGACGTTATCGGACAATGACTTGAGGAACGCATCAAGGGGCACAGGTTGCGGCGGCGCATCCGGGGTGTCCGCCGTTTTCAAGATTCCGTCTACGACTCCGATGAAAAGAGAGCCGGCCTGTTTCCTGGCCGTCTTCCACGGGGAGGGGGCGCCGAAAGAAAATTGAAGATAGGAGACGCGCTTGAAACCTTCCGCTGTCGCAACTTTGTTCGAATCGAGCGAATACCAAGTGGAACCTTCCGCGACGGAGCCGCCGGCTAGATTCAACTTCTTCAAAATCTGGTCACCCGATTTCCATTGCGAGAGGTATTTCCAATCCGCCTCGTTGAATAGACCTCCGAACAGGCCGCGAATCGCCTCAGCGCCGTGCATTTCCATGAGGTATTGGATGGTGGACCGCATGTCGTCGTACTCTTCTCTGGGGAGCGTGGTTACCTCCCGCGGCGCCGTTGCTTTGCCGTCGGCCATTAATCCGTGGGCCTGGAGAAGGCGCGTCAGGCGGCCAAGCTGGCTGTTTTTGGAAATGGTTCCCGCGCTCAATGGCCCGAATGCCGCTAGCAGGCAAATGAGCGCCAGGGAGCCCGGCACCCATCGGATGCCCGCGGTTTTCTTTAAAATAAAGACTGTTGCCCACGCCAGAACCCAGCCTCCGGCCACGATGCCCAGATAGCGCTCCTCGGTCACTCCGTAGGTTCGGATGCGTTCCCAGACCGAGAGCAGCAGCAGCAACGACAGCGGCGCCAGCGCGCGCGGGAAATTCCGGCAGAACCAGCCGGCCCATTTTTGTTGGGCGTCGGCGCGCAGCGGATGCAGCAGCAGCGCCGAAAGGATGCCGACGCCGGAGAGAATCAGGACCGGCAGCGCCACCCACCCGTGCGGCCAGCTATGGGCGGCCACAATCTTGAACGCATAGGCGTAGAGGATCGCCGTATAAACCGCGACCAGCGGCGCGAGCGCGAACTGCGTGAATGCCTTGAGCCCGCGCGGATGTTCCCGGTCGAGCTCGAGAGCGGTGAAATCGCGCGGAACGCCCGCAAGGAAGAACACCGGATGAAAACAGCCCGCCATGATGAAAAACAAGTCGGTGTAACTATTGCCCAGCTTGAGTTCGAAGAGTTTGTCCGCGCTCAAGAGCGCCAGTTCAAGGCCCGCTGTAAGCACGCCAGCGTAAAGGGTCGAGAGGCAGAACCGCAGAAAAATGCGCCGGTTGAACTGCCAGAACCCAATGCCTTCCCGTCCGCGGGCAAACGGCGACACCGCCGCGAAAAAATGGAGCGCGGCCAGGAGCAACATCCAGCGGATGGGCACGATCCCCGGCCCTTCGAAGGGGCGGTGCGGCAGCGTAAGGAACCATCCCGCGAGCAAAGGCAGTCCCACGGCTTCGATGGGCGCCCGCGCCAGGCTTTGCGCGCGCTCCCGCAACATCCGCAACGAAAAGAAGAGCGGCATCCCGAGCGCCGACGTCATTGCGACCTTCGCGCACAGCCCCGTTACGTCATCGTCCGACTGGTGATCGAGCGCGACGATGGCAGCCGCCGTGCCGGCCATGCCGCAAAGCAGCATCCACGGAAACCTCCCCAGCGCGGAGACCAACCCGGCGCGAATCTTCGGCAGCGCCGAAGCAAAACGGGAGGGCGAGATATTCACCGGGGGTAGTTAACATATAAACGCATATTAGCGCATATTTTATTAGGCCGGAATCTGCGATTTTCCGAAGAATCTGCGTTAATCCCTGTGAATCCGCGGTTAGAGTTTTGGGATGAAAGACAGCAGCGATTCCATGCCTTCGGGCGAGCGAATTGTTCGGTGTCTCATCGGCGAGCCGGTGGATCGGGTGCCTTACGGTGTGGGCCTGGGGTGGGAGCCGTGGGGCGAGACGGCCGGGAGATGGAGGCAGGAGTCGGGGATTGCCGATTTGAACGTGCGGAAGTTTTTTGGATACGACGCGGGCTTCGCCTTGCCGGAAATGGAGTGCGGGTTTTTTCCTAAGTTCGAGCGCTTGGTGATCGAGGAAACGGCAGAGCACATCGTCAGCCGGGATGGCCGGGGCATTACAATGCGCAACCGGCGTGACGGGGGCTCGATGCCGGAGTTTCTCGATTACCCGGTCAAGTGCCGGGCCGACTGGGAGCGGCTGAAGGCGGAGCGGTTGCAACCGGACACGCCGGGCCGCATCGGGCAGGATTGGGAGGCATTTCGCAAGCGAGTTGCGGAGAGGGGGGAGGCGGTGCAGGTGGGGGTGTTTCCGTGGGGCGTCTTTGGGACGGTGCGGGATTTGATGGGCGTCGAGTTGGCGCTGGTCACCTTTTACGATGACCCTGAGTTGATGCGCGACATGATGGAGCATCTTACGACGTTGTGGATCAACCTGTGGGAACGGGTGGCGGAGGAGGTGCGCATCGATCATATCCATATCTGGGAGGACATGGCTGGCAAACAGGGTTCGTTGATATCCCCGGCGATGGTCGAGGAGTTTATGATGCCGTGTTATGACCGGATCGCGGCCTTTGCGCGGCGGCAAGGCGTGCGGGTGGTGTCGGTGGACACGGATGGCGATTGCAGCCAATTGGCGCCGGTGATGATGGAACACGGGGTGAACATGTTTTTTCCGTTCGAGGTGCAGGCCGGCTGCGACATTCGTACTTATCGCCGGCAATACCCGGCGCTGGGAATCATGCACGGTCTGGATAAGCGGGCATTGGCCCTGACGCGGGCGGACGTGGACCGGGAGGTCGCCAGGGCGCGGGAGATGGTGCGGCTGGGGCGTTACATCCCCGGCTTCGATCACTTGATTCCGCCGGACGCGAGCTGGGATAACTTCAAGTACGCGGCGGAGGAGTTGAAGGCGGTCTGTTACAAAGGGTAAGCGCAAGAACGAGGCCAAATTTTCCGAGGAAGCGCCGTATTGACGGCTGCGCATGGAGGTATTACCGTCCCGCGATGGTCACGATTACCTGCAAGATTCCGGAGGCGTTGAATGAGCAACTCGAGGCGGAAGCGTCGCGGGCGATGGTGCCAAAATCCGCCCTCGTGCGCGATGCGCTCGAGCGCTCCTTGAAACGGCCCCGGCAAAGGTCCAAGCGGACGGCGTTTGACCGGGTCAGGAACCTCTGCGGCATTATCAAGGATGGGCCGTCGGACATGTCCACCAATCCGGCGTATATGGGCGGCTTTGGCAAGTGACGCTTCTTATCATCGATACCAGTTTCCTGGTTGCGTTCCTCCAGGAACGGGATGAATTCCATTCGTGGGCTGTCGCCGCGTTGAAAGCACGCGATGGAAATCTGGCAACGTGCGAAGCGGTGCTCGTTGAAACCGCGTACCTATTGCGGGATCGTCTCGATGCAAAGCGGCGCCTGCTTGCGGCGGTCGCCGCGGGGAAGATCGGCATTCCATTCACTTTGGCGCGGGAAGCCGCGGCACTTGAGAATCTGATGGACCGCTACAAGAACATTCCGATGTCGTTGGCAGATGCATGTCTTGTCCGGATGGCGGAAATCCATAAAGACGCGGTTCTCTTCACACTCGACGAAGATTTCAAAATTTACCGCAAGAGTAACCGGCAGGTAATTCCCACAGTCATGCCGGCGCGTTGACATCGGCGAAGATCGATGAAGGAAAGGCGACGGTACGAATCCTCCCGATTGTCAAAGCCTGAGGTCTTTACTCTTTTCATTGAAGGAGCCGTTCCAGATCAATTACCCTCCTCATTTATCCGCTCGCTCATCGGCGGCTGGCTCTCCAAACCATTTCTTATCCAGGTCCGCCAATGTCCCGTCTTCGATCAGCTTGAGGAGCGACTTATTGATCTGCGCGCGATAGGGGCTGTCCTGCTGGAGGCCGATTCCGTAACCTTGTTTCTCAAATAGATTGCCGGTCAGCCGGAGGTTCTTATTGGCCAATTTTGTAAGCTGGTAACGTAGAATGGGCGCATCGTACACGACGGCTTCCACGCTGCCCTCGGAGAGCGCTTCGCAAGCGGCGGTGGCGTCCGGGAAGGGCGCGGCGGCGATCTTATGCGTTTGCAAATACCGTTCGGCAGTGCTTCCGGCGACGGTCCCGACTTTGTGGCCCGGCAGATCGCCGGGACCATTGATCCCGCCGGCGAGGGAATTGACCGTCAGGGAACTGCTGAAAATCGCGGTCATGAAGGAGACCAGCACCACGCCGCTTATCATCCATACCAGCGCCACGAGCCTGCCGGGGACACCGCGCGGAGACTTGTTATCGCAGGCCAGTGTTACCATTACCGAGAGTGTCCACCAGATGGACTCGAAGAGTCCGTGTTTGTAGGCGCGGGGGAACTCCTCATCGTCGCGATGCCGCTCGAAGAGCCAGAGCAGGTGCGATATGACCAATACCGCCAGGAACAATAGCCCCAGGGCTTTGAGTAACTCCGGATTGAACAGCATCCGGATGATATGGAATACGGAATTATCCGCCTTCGAAGTTGCAAGGATATCCAGGCCGGAGTCGTAGAAGGGATGCGAAAAATCGATGAGCTGTTCGCGCTGCGACGTAATGCTCAGCGCGCCGATGCCCACATCCGCCGTTTTGGCCGAAAGGGCGTCGACCATTGCCTGGGCCGATGCCACGGTGCGGGCGTCGTATTGGTAACCGGCGTCCCTGGCAATATCGTCCCATAGCTCGATGGCGAAACCGGTCCGCTTCCCATCCTGCTCGATGCAGAATGGTTCGATGTTGCGCACCACGATATGCAACATCGGCGAGTGCGCCGGCGGCGTCGCGCTGGCGACGGGAGCAGGCGCCTGGGAAAAGGCATAAAATGGATAGACCAGGGTAAGAAACGCAAAGAGGAGCTTCATTGACGCAGAATGCAACTAAACGGTCGGGGTTCAAGCACCTTCCTCAGAATCCGAGGCAAAAAAGGGTGACAACCCGAGGCTTTCTGGTCTGATCACTCTTATTCACCACCCCCGATATGACTGACTCATTTACCGAAAAATCCAGCACCTCCATCTTCGGCCGCCTCGGCAGCGCCATCAAAGGAGTCCTCTTTGGCATTATCTTCATTCCGGTTGCAGTCATTCTGCTCTTCTGGAATGAAGGACGTGCCGTGAAGACCGCATCGAGTCTCAAGGAAGGCGCCTCCGCGGTGGTCTCCGTCGCAGCCGATGCCGTGCAGCCGGCCAATGAGAGTAAACTTATCCATCTTACGGGTGATGCCGTAACCACCGATAACATTGCCGACCCAATGTTTGCCGTAAGTGCAAACGCCATCCGCCTTACGCGCACGGCTGAGGAATTTCAGTGGAAGGAGGAGAAGAAATCCAGCACGCAAAACAACCTGGGCGGCGGATCGCAGACGCAGACCACTTACACTTACACCAAGACCTGGTCGGACAGGCCGATTCCATCGGACGATTTCAAAGTACCGGGCGGACACCAGAACCCTGCGCCGGTGATCGACGGGCCGGTGACAGCGTACGCCGAGCATGTAACGATGGGAGCGTTCCGGCTTCCGCGCAGTGTCATTGAAAAGATGAAGGGCGATGAATCGCTCCCGGTTACCGATGCGGACGCGGAAAAGCTGCTCGCGGAATTGAAGACAAAGGCGAAAAGCGTGAACGACGGGTTTTACTTCGGAGCCGACCCCGCTGCGCCGGCAATTGGAGACCAGCGCGTGAAGTTTACGGTCTTGAAGCCCGCGACCTTCAGCATCATCGCGCGGCAGACGGGCGATACGCTGGAACCATTCCCCACCAGGGCGGGGCGCGAGATCGAGCGCGTGGAATCGGGAAGCGTGGACGCAGCCGCCATGTTCCAACACGCGGAAAGCGAGAATGCGCTGCTTACCTGGGCGATTCGAATCGGGGGCACGCTGCTCATGGCGCTTGGGATTGGAATGATGCTCAGCCCGCTGTCGACGGTCGCCAGGGTAATCCCGCTGCTGGGAGACATCGTCGAGGCGGGCACCGCCCTCGCGGCAATCGTGTTCGCGGCAGCCGGTTCATGCGTAATCATCGCGGTCGCGTGGTTTGCAGTGCGCCCCGAGCTCGCGGCGGTGCTGATCGCCGCCGCCATAGGTGTGTTCGTCCTTGGCAAAGTTACGGCGGCCAGGAGAACGTGATTGGCGTACGGGCGGGGGGGTTGGCTGTTCCGCCGCCCCTCCGGGCGAATCGGTTTCGCCGCGGCTTACTCCACTGCGGTCTTGACCTCGGCCATGAGGTATTCGCGGTTTAGCTTCGCGATGAAGAGGGCGGGGATTTCGGCGGGGCAGACGGCTTCGCACTCGTAGTGATTGCGGCAGTTGCCGAAGCCTTCGGCGTCGTGCTGGGCCAGCATGGCGCGGACCCTTTGCGTCCGCTCGGGCTGGCCTTGGGGGAGCAACGAGAAATGGGAGACGCGCGCCGCCAGGAAAAGCATGGCGCTCGCGTTGGGGCAGGCGGCGACGCACGCGCCGCATTGGATGCAGGCGGCGGCGTCCATCGCGCGGTCGGCGTTCGGCTTGGGGATTGGGATCGCGTTTGCGTCCTGCGCGGCTCCAGTGCGCACGGAGACGAAACCGCCGGCTTGCTGGATGCGGTCCAGGGCGGAGCGGTTCACGATCAGATCCTTGAGGACGGGAAATGCGCCGGCGCGGAACGGCTCGACGACGATGGTGTCGCCATCGGCGAAGTGCCGCATGTAAAGCTGGCAGGTTGTCGTCGCGCTGTTCGGGCCGTGGGGGGCGCCGTTGATCACCAGGGAGCACATCCCGCAGATGCCTTCGCGGCAATCGTGATCGAAGGCGATCGGCTCTTCGTTGCGGGTGATAAGCGACTCGTTGACGATGTCGAGCATCTCGAGGAATGACGCATCGGCGGGAATTTCCCGGGCTTCGTATTCGGCGAAACGGCCGGGGGTCTGGCCGTTTTTCTGCCGCCATACGCGGAGTTTGAAGTTTCGTTTGACTGGTCCTGGCGCGATCATTTGTAACTCCGGGTGGCAAGGTGCACGGTTTCGAATTCCAGCGGCTCCTTGTGCAATTGCGGCGGGCTGTTCTCGCCGACGTGCTCCCATGCGGCGACGTAGGCGAACTCCTCGTCGTTGCGTTTGGCCTCGCCGTCGGGGGTCTGGAATTCTTCGCGGAAGTGGCCGCCGCAGGACTCGCGCCGGTTGAGGGCGTCGTAGCAGAGCAGCTCGGCGAATTCCAGGAAGTCGGCGACGCGTCCGGCTTTTTCGAGGGACTGGTTGAGCTCCTCGTTTGCGCCGAGCACGTTGACATTCTCCCAGAATTCCTGGCGCAACTGCGGGATGCGTTTGAGGGCGTCGCGCAGCCCGGCGTCGTTGCGGGCCATGCCGCACTTTTCCCAAAGAAGGATGCCGAGTTCGCGGTGGAAATAATCGACGGTTTTCTTGCCGCGAATGCCGAGCAGGCGGCTGGTGCGGTCGCGGACGTCCTCTTCGGCTTTCTTGAATTCAGGGGAATTGACGTTGCCTTTTTTGCCGGTCTGGGTGGCGAGGTAACCGCCGATGGTGTTGGGCAGGACGAAGTAGCCATCGGCAAGGCCCTGCATGAGGGCGCTGGCGCCGAGGCGGTTTGCGCCGTGGTCGGAGAAATTCGCCTCGCCCAGGACATGGAGGCCGGGCAGGTTGCTCATCAAATTGTAATCAACCCAGAGGCCGCCCATGGTGTAGTGCACGGCGGGGAATATCCGCATCGGCACCTTGTAGGCGTTCTCGTTGGTGATCTTGTGATACATGTCGAACAGGTTGCCGTAGCGCTCGCGGATGGCGTCCTCGCTCAGGCGGGAGATGGCGTCGGCAAAGTCGAGGTAAACGCCCAGGCCGGTGTCGCCGATGCCACGGCCTTCGTCGCAGACCTGTTTTGCGGCGCGCGAGGAGATGTCGCGCGGCGCGAGGTTGCCGTAGCTCGGGTATTTGCGCTCGAGGTAATAGTCGCGCTCCTCCTCGGGGATTTGGCCGGGCGGACGCTTGTCGCCGGGCTTCTTGGGCGCCCAAACGCGGCCGTCGTTGCGCAGCGATTCGGACATGAGCGTCAGCTTCGACTGGTAATCGCCGGAAACCGGGATGCACGTGGGGTGAATCTGCGTGTAGCAGGGGTTCGCGAAGAACGCGCCTTTCTTGTGGGCGCGCCAGTTTGCGGTGACGTTGCAACCCTTGGCGTTGGTGGAAAGGTAAAAGACGTTGCCGTAGCCGCCGGTGGCCAATATGACGCAATCGCCTGCGTGGGAGGAAACCTGGCCGGTGACCATGTCGCGGACGACGATGCCTTTGGCATGGCCGTCGACGACGACGACCTCGAGCATTTCCGTGCGCGGGAACATCTCGACGGTGCCCTCGGCGATCTGCTTGCTGAGCGCGCCGTAAGCGCCCAGGAGCAGTTGCTGGCCGGTCTGGCCGCGGGCGTAGAAGGTACGGGATACTTGCGCGCCGCCGAAGGAGCGGTTGGCGAGCAGGCCGCCGTACTCGCGTGCGAAGGGGACGCCCTGCGCAACGCACTGGTCGATGATGGCGGCGCTGACCTCGGCCAGCCGGTAGACGTTCGCCTCGCGGGAGCGGAAATCGCCGCCTTTGACCGTGTCGTAAAAGAGCCGGTGGACGCTGTCGCCGTCGTTCTGGTAATTCTTGGCGGCGTTGATGCCGCCCTGGGCGGCGATTGAGTGCGCGCGGCGCGGGGAGTCCTGATAGCAGAAGCATTTCACCCGGTAGCCGAGCTCGCCCAGGGTGGCGGCGGCCGAGGCGCCGGCCAGGCCGGAGCCGACGATGATGATGTCGTATTTGCGCCGGTTGGCCGGGTTGATCAGTTTCGATTCAAATTTGTGCAGCTCCCACTTCTTGTCGATTGGGCCAGCGGGGATGTGTGCGTCCAGGCCGTTACTCATAAATGCAGGAAGCCGGTCATTACGGCGATGGGGATGGAAATGTAACCGATGCAGATGATCACCGCGAGGGCGCGGCCGCCGTAGTCCAGCCAGGGGGCGATCTTGCTGGTGTTGAGCCCGAGGGTCTGGACGAAGCTGCCGAAGCCGTGGCTCAGGTGCATGCAGAGCAGGATCATCCCAACGATATAGAAACAGCTCGCCGCTTTATCCTGGAAGCCGATGACGACCATGCGGAAGACGTCGTGGCGCTCGACGCCATTCGGGAGCATCTCTCGCATGTTGTCGAAGTCCGGTCGCACGACGTGCGCGGTGAAGTGAAGAATGTGGAATATCACGAAGCAGAGGACGATCAGCCCGCTGATAACCATCGAGCGGCCTGCCCAAGTCGCTTTGCGGTACCGGGCGCCCTCATAACGGTCGGGCCGGGCAAGCCGATTCTCGCAGGCGAGCTGGATGGTGGTAATGATGTGGACGGCAAAACAGCCGAGCAGGAACGCGCGGATGACCCACAGCAACGGCCCGAGGCTGTGTAGAAACGCGCCATACATGTTGATGCGCGATTTGTTGGGCAGGAAGATCTGCAAATTCCCCGCCAGGTGGCCGAACACGTAGGCGACGAGGACCAGGCCCGTGAGGGCGACGATCCACTTTTTGCCGATTGAAGATTGGCACCAGCACCGGATGGATTTGCTCATCGGGGCGCGGCGTTTTTGGGAAGGAAGCCGGTGGGCGCTTGAACTTGAACCATGTGTTTTTTCAGGGGAAGGGTCGAGCTTTGTAACTGGTACGGCTTTTTCCTACAAGGTCCACGATTTTCGCTCAAGAGGTTTGAGCGCTTTCGCAAATCCTGTGAAACCTTGGGCAATATCCGGCCATCGCCCTCCGGGCCGGTTTTGCCCTTCATCCCGCATGACGCCATCGACCGTTCCTCGACCGTATCGATGCGGTTGGAGGGAATAAGAGCGAGAATTTTTTAGACAGGATTAACAGGATGCACAGGATGGCAGAGGGGAAGCATTGAATCGGGTTTCAGGAACATCCTGTAAATCCTGTTCATCCTGTCCCAACCGCATGGACGCTGCTCAGGCTGCCGCGGGGGCCTGATACTTGGCGTCGCCAAAGGCGAGCATCGGGAAGAAGACGATCCCCAGCAGCAACATCCCGATGGCAAAGCCAACGCCTTTTCCGAAGGCTTTCGCGATGTCGACCATGAGAATGATGGCAATGATGAAGTTCACGAGCGGAATGAAGAGAAGAAGCACCCACCAGCCCGATCTCCCTGCGATCTTGACCATGACGTAGGTGTTGTAAATAGGGATGATGCTCGCCCAGCCGGGCCGCCCCGCTTTGACGAAAATTTTCCATAAGGCGGCGATCATAACGATGATAATCGCGAGGTAGACGACACCGAGGATGGTTGCGACCACGGGGTTCATCGGCTGCGGGGGAGCGGCCGGAGAATCCGTGGATTGCGCCAGCAGCGAACCGGTGGCGAAGAGAGAGCTAACGACCGTGAGGAGGGCGGCTTTTGATTTTGTGCGGAGGTTCATAAGGGAGAGTGGGTTATGCGAATGCGCTTGCCGCCGTCCAAGTGATCGAGTCCGGGGAAAAATGCAAGACAACAGTGTGCATATGGGCAAGTTCTCTCCGTGCGGGAGGCTGCACCAGGGGGGGATAGGCGTCGGACATTAAATCACGTCGACTTCCGTTCGCAATTATGCGAACATGGATGGTGAAAAAGTCGGGAAATGCCCAAAATCAACGTCGTATTTTATCAGGAACAGGATGGCGAATGCCCGGTATTGACGTGGCTGAGGGCAATTCCGCCAAAGGCCCAGGCAAAATGCCGCGTGAAATTGGAACGGCTGGCAAAAATGGGCCACGAATTGCGCCGGCCCGAGGCCGACCTTTTACGGGACAAGATTTATGAATTACGGGCGACGTTGCAGGGGGTGCATTACCGGCTCCTCTATTTTTTCCATGGCAATACAGCGGCTGTGCTCACCAGTGGCATAGTCAAGGAAGACCGGGTGCCACCGGTTGAAATTGAACGGGCCATCGCGAGGAAGAGAAGTTTTGAAGCAAATCCAACGAAACATACTTACGCCTGGGAGCGCACATGAAGAAAAAGAAAATCACCACTGACGCATTGGAAATCATGGATCGGGAGTTCTTTGCGGGGAAACCGGAGAGACTTGAGGAACTCGACCAAATGCGAGCTGACGACGCGGTTGCGAGGAAGATTCTCGACTTGCGCACGAAGGCGGGGCTTTCGCAACGGGAGCTTGCGAAGCTGGTGGGAACTACCGCATCTGTGATCTGCCGCCTTGAGGATGCGGATTACGAGGGGCATTCACTGGCGATGCTGAACCGCATTGCGGGCGCGCTCAATCGGCGCGTCGAGATTCGTTTCGTTCCGCTTCGAGGCGCAAAACATTCCGCTGCGCGCGAAGCGTCCGCGAGCGCTGTTTGATCTGGATTTCCACACGTGCATTCCCCCGCGATTGGCGTTGATAACGCCCTGGCCCACGGCTAGTCTCACCCCTTTTGAGCCGGTACACACCCGATATCCAGAAATATGAGAGTTGCTTCCATTCTGCCGTTGCTCGTCGTGCTGGGCCTTGGAATCCTCGATGGGCAGGCCCAGGATCAGATCAAGGTGGGCGAATTCGCCTCGATGTCGGGGGGGAGCGCCAGCTTCGGGCAATCCTCCCATAACGGCACGGCGCTTGCCGTCGATGAAATCAACGCGGCCGGGGGGTTGCTTGGCAAAAAAGTCGACCTCATCACTGAGGACGACCGCTCGATTCCCGGCGAGCCGGCGACCATCGTCCGCAAGCTGATTTCGCAGGACCAGGTGGTCGCGGTGTTGGGCGAGGTCGCGTCGTCGAAGTCCCTCGAGGCGGCGCCCATTTGCCAGGAAAATCACATTCCGATGATCTCGCCGGGCTCGACCAACGCGAAGGTCACGGAAGTTGGCGATTACATCTTCCGGGCCTGCTTCATCGATCCATTCCAGGGCAAAGTAATGGCCAAATTCGCGCTGTCGAAAGGCTGGACCAAAGTGGCCATTCTCAAGGACGTGAAACAGGATTACAGCATGGGCCTGGCCGCGGCTTTCCAGGAGGCCTTCACGGCGGCGGGCGGCACGATCGTCAAGGACCAGGAGTACAGCACGGGCGACAAGGATTTCCGGGCGCAGCTTACCTCGATAAAAGCCGAACATCCGAATGCGATTTTCATGCCCGGGTATTATGGCGAGGTGGCGCTCATAGCGCGGCAGGCGCGGCAATTTGGGATCAAGGCGCCGATGCTGGGCGGCGACGGCTGGGTGGGCGAGTCGCTGTTGAAGGTGGCCGGCCATGCGCTCGATGGCTGCTTCTTCTCGAACCATTATTCGCAGGACGATCCGTCGCCGGTCATCCAGAATTTTGTGAAGACCTACCAGGCCAAATACGGGGAGAAACCGGACTCCATGGCGGCGCTCGGTTACGACTCCGCGAAGATCCTGGCCGACGCCATCACCCGCGCGGGGACGACCGGCGAGCCGGCGCTCCGCGATGCCATTGCGGCTACGAAGGATTTCAAAGGGGTCACCGGGGACATCACGCTCGATGCGCAGCGGAACGCGACCAAGGCTGCCGTGATCCTGACTATTGCCAATGGCGGCTTCCAATTCGTCCAGCGTGTCGCGCCATAGGAACGAAAGGCCGCCTGGAATGGCGCGCCAGCGTTGTAGCCCGGGGGCGGTGACCCCGGCGGGGGGTGGCGCCGTGGTCCTAGCAACTTGAACATACACTTGAACTTGAACATGAACCTCTTGGAACAATCCGACCTTGTTTTTTTTCGGAAAGTTCAAGTTCATGTTCAAGTGTATGTTCAAGTAAAGGCAGGGCTCATGAGAGGATGATCGAGTTTCTCCAGCAGCTCATCAACGGCCTCTCGCTCGGGGCGATTTACGCTCTCATCGCGCTGGGGTATACGATGGTTTACGGCGTGCTCCGGTTCATCAATTTCGCGCATGGCGACGTGTTCATGATCGGGGCGTTCGTCGCGTTCTATGTTGCGCCCAAGATCATGGCGATCGTCGGCCAAACGTCTCCGCTTGGCATTGATGACTTGTTGCTGATGATGGCCGTCATCGTTGCGCTCCTTGCCGGCATCTATGCCGCCCGAAAATCCGGCAAAGTCTGGATGGCGATTGCCGGAGCGGCTTGTTCGTTCGCCGCGTACAAGGGATTTTGCGCGAGCGCGCTAGTCTTTGGGAGAACCCCTCCCAATCTCCAGGCCGCGGTGCCGACTTTTCTGGTGCTGGTGGTGGCGATGGTGGTCTGCGCGGTTCTGGGGATCGTTATCGAGAAGCTCGCGTATCGGCCGCTGCGCAACCGGCCGCGGCTGACCGTGCTCATCACGGCCATCGGCGTTTCGCTCTTCCTCGAGAACTTCGGGCAATACGCGTTCGGAGTCGATCCGCAGTCCTTCCCCGATCTCATCGGCGATCACGCAATCACGATTCCGGCCTGGTGCGGCCCGCTCACCGACCTGACGGTAATGGTGAGCCAGGCGCTCGTTTTCGGGGTCACGCTTTTCCTGCTGATCGCGCTGCGATTCATCGTGACCAAGACAAAGCTTGGCATGGCGATGCGGGCGCTTTCGGTCAATCCGGTGGCCACTTCGCTGATGGGGGTCAATAACGACGTTGTCATCTCGTTTACGTTCGCCCTTGGTTCCGCGCTGGCAGGGGCGGCGGGCATCCTCATTTCCATCCAGCAGCCGTCGATCGATCCGCTCATGGGCCTCCAGCCCGGGATCAAGGCGTTCGTCGCCGCGGTTTTGGGCGGCATTGGCAATATCCCCGGAGCGGCGCTGGGCGGCGTGCTCATCGGAGTGATCGAGACGCTGGTGGTCGGTTACAGCGACCGGCTGCATATCCCACCCGGTTACCGGGACGCGGTCGCGTTTCTGCTGCTGATCCTCATCCTGCTATTCAAACCGAGCGGCCTGTTGAGCCGAGTCGAACGGGAGAAAGTCTGATGTTCGAGCGATCCAAGGCCATCCTTCTGATCGCGATTGCCGGCATCTTCGCCGTATCGCGCTTCTCCTCCCACATCGGGCCTTACTATTACGACATCATCCTTTCGATCGGCATCAATATCATCCTCGCCGTCAGTTTGAACCTGGTCAACGGCTACACGGGCCAGTTCTCACTCGGGCACGCGGGATTCATGTCCGTGGGGGCGTACGCGGCGGCGTCGTTTACCACTTACGCGGCCGGCCCATTTCTCCGGGTGCTGGCGCCGCTCGGGCCTTTTGCATCGGTGACGATTTTCTTTGGACTCGCGTTGTCCATTGGCGGCCTTGCGGCCGGAATCGCCGGGCTGTTGGTGGGGATCCCGTCGCTGCGGCTCAAGGGGGATTACCTCGCGATTGTTACCCTGGGGTTTGGCGAGATCATCAAGGTCGTTATCGAAAACGTCGATGCCCTTGGCGGCGCGCGCGGTTTTTCGGTCGCTTCCGGTTACACGAATCTCTTCTGGGTCTACGCGATGGCGGCGGTCACGATTTATATCGTGCTCAACCTTGTGAATTCGACCTACGGGCACGGATTCCTTACGGTTCGCGACGATGAGATCGCCGCCGAGGCGGTTGGAATCAACACGACCAAATTCAAGGTGCTGGCGTTTACACTTGCGGCGTTCTTTGCCGGCATCGCGGGGGGGCTTTACGCGCACTTCAAGCAATATATCAATCCCGAGGGGTTCAACTTTCTAAAATCGGTGGATATCGTGACGATGGTCATTCTGGGCGGAATGGGCAGCACCACGGGCGTGGTCATCGCCGCCATTCTCCTCACCATCCTCCCCGAGTGGCTGCGCTGGCTCTCGGAACGGCCCTACCTCCCGCATTGGCTCGGCGCGCTGCTCGAGAACCGCATGATTCCTTACTCGCTCCTGCTCATCCTGCTGATGCTCACCCGTCCGCAGGGTCTCTTCGGGGGCGCCGGCCCAAAACCGAAAAAGGCATGAGCGAACCACTGCTCGACCTCCGCGATGTAACTGTCCAATTCGGCGGTCTCAAGGCTGTCTCCGGATTTAATTTTAGTATCCACCACCACGAGCTGGCCGGGCTGATCGGCCCCAACGGCGCGGGCAAGACCACGATCTTCAACCTTATCACCGGCGTCTATCGGCCCACGAGCGGCTCGATCCGCTTCGAAGGCAAATCCATTGCCGGGAAAAAGCCCTACCTGATCACCAAGAGGGGCATCGCACGGACCTTCCAGAACATCCGGCTTTTCGACTCGATGTCGGTTTTCGACAATGTGCGCGCCGCCTTCAATATGCACCTGCGCCACGGGATCGCGCACGCCCTCTGGCGCGGCCGCGGCCTTGCCGCCGAGGAGGCGCGGATCGAAGAGCAAGCCGGCGAGTTACTCGATATATTTCACCTTGGCGAAGTTCGCGACGCTTCGTGCGCCAGCCTGCCCTACGGCGGCCAGCGCCGGCTGGAGATCGTACGGGCGCTGGCCACGCGCCCGAAATTGATATTGCTCGATGAGCCCGCCGCCGGGATGAATCCGACGGAAAAAACCGAG
>Ga0302319_10006896_pt1 | contig 22445 bp, 16 predicted proteins | sample Bog_T0_2_FD_203319 | JGI IMG/M metagenome (GOLD analysis project Ga0302319, IMG submission 203319) | Peat permafrost microbial communities from Stordalen Mire near Abisko, Sweden - Bog_T0_2 | ecosystem: Environmental > Terrestrial > Soil > Wetlands > Peat | place: Sweden: Abisko, Stordalen Mire... | reverse complement strand
TAGATATCGGCGCTGCCACAGATGCGGCTGGCAAAGGAACCGAGCATCCCGTCATCGCCACGCCAGAAACGGCGAACATCGTCCCGGTACCGGCCGTTCCACTCAGCCCAGCGCCGCTCCGAAAAGCGGCCCACCTCGTATGCGCCGGCCGCGTCCCATGCCTCGGCGATGATTTTTACATCTCTCAAGATAGGATCTTCCGCGATCCGTTCAAGAAGCGGGGCATCCGCCATCAGCTTGCCGTTGCCGTCGCGACCGAGAACCGACGCAAGGTCGAACCGAAATCCATCCACATGCATCTCGACCATCCAGTAGCGGAGCGCGGACAGAATGTGGTCCCGCACCGCGGGATGGTTGGCGTTGATGGTATTGCCGGTCCCGGTATAGTCCTTGTAGTAGCGTTTATCGCCTGCCAGCGTGTAGAAGATCGCGTTATCCATCCCACGGAAACAGAGAGTCGGCCCCAGTTCGCTCCCCTCCGCCGTGTGATTGAATACCACATCCAGAATCACTTCGATCCCGGCTTCGTGAAGGGCCTGGACCATTTCCTGGAACTCCAGCTTCTGCTGACCCAGCCCGCCCGAACTGCTATAAGACGCCTTTGGAGCAAAGAAGGCAACCGGATCATATCCCCAGTAATTTCTTAGCGTTTGACCCGTTTTCGGATCTGTGCGCTTTACAGACCTCTCATTGAACTCCTGCACGGGCATTAACTCCACGGCAGTCACTCCCAGGGATTTAAGATACGGAATCTTTTCGATTAAACCTCGATAGGTCCCCGGATGGTCCACGCCTGATCCCGGATCATTGGTAAAGCCGCGAACATGCACTTCGTAAATGACAGTCTCCGACCAAGGATGCCGCAGTGGCTGATCTCCACCCCACTCGAATGCCTCGTTAACAAACACGCATTTTGGCATCGACATCGAATTGTCGAGCTTTGAGGGAGCCAAGTCTTGCTCAGGCGCCGAGGGGTCGTATCCACGGGCGGCTGCAAAGTCCCACGAAGGCATCTGCGAAATCGCGGTCGCGAAAGGATCGAGCAAAAGCCTGTTGAAATTGAAGCGCTGGCCTTCGTGTGGTTTGTAAGGGCCATCCACGCGGTAAGCATAAAATTGACCCGGACCGATCCCCTCCACCCAAACATGCCACACGTCGCCGGTGCGGTGGCATCCTGAGTCCAAATCGATCGACCGGGCGGGCACCGCGTCTTCGGGATGGTCGAACAATTCGATTCGAACGCGGGTGGCATGCCGGCTAAAGATTGCGAAATTGACTCCTCCTCCCACTTCCTGGGTTCCCAAAGGCAAAGGAGAGCCTGTCCGGACGTCAGCCCGCTCGGAGGTATCCGAGATATAGTCGTCCAATCCGCGCTGGGGCGGCTCAATTATCGCTGCCATAGAATTCGCGCGTCCTCAAGTGGTACCGCCACACCATTGCGGTGCGGGATCACTCGGGCCGTATAGTCCCCTGCTGGACGGGCCGCGGACACAGCCGCGCTGTAAATGGAGCCTTCAGACGCGCCGGCCGATTGGCGAAGGCTTGTCATTTCCTGGCACACGGGAGCACCGCCCATCACCCCATCCGCGTAAAGCTCCACCCGTAACGTTTTCGGGTCGAGGTCATCAAGACACACAGGAACCTCGAATAGGTGCTGCCCGTCATGAGTCTCAACCTTCACTTCGCCAAAGCGCAGCGCCGTCCATTTCTGGTCCAGGCCGTGCCGCCAATCGGACGTTGGCCCGGGGTTTGTGCCTTTATTAGCGATGCGCGAATGGTAGGCAGTGGCGGCCGGGAGATAGTGCCGTTCGGTGTATTCCCGTACCGCACGGTCGGCGGAGAAGCGCGGGGTCAACTGCGCCATGCTCTCACGCATCCGCGCGACCCATGCCACCGGAATGTCTTTATCGTCGCGGGCATAGAACTCGGGGATCACCTCATGTTCGAGCCGGTCGTAGAGCATCTCGGCCTCCGCCTCGTCCCAGCCCGGGTCAGTGCCATGTTCCTGGCCGTCGCCTATCGCCCATCCCAAGTCTGGCATGTACGCCTCGGCCCACCAGCCGTCCAATTCCGAAAGATTGATACCTCCATTAACGAGCACCTTCATACCGCTCGTGCCACACGCCTCCCACGGCCGCATTGGTGTGTTGAGCCAAACATCCACCCCTTGCACGAGGTGCCCGGTCAAATCCATGTCGTAATCGCTGAGGAAGATCGCGTGAGAACGGGCCTTGGGCTGGCGAATGAATTCAATCCAATTCCGGATCAGGGCTTGTCCCGCCTGGTCTGCCGGGTGCGCCTTGCCGGCAAGGATGAGTTGCACCGGCCGCTCAGGATTAGTCAAAAGTGCGAGCAGCCGATCAGGATCGTGCAGCAACAGGTTTGGCCTTTTGTAAGTGGCGAAGCGCCTTGCAAAGCCCAGCGTCAAAATGTTTGGGTCGAATAGGTGCTTCGCGGCTTCAACGGAGTCGGGCGACGCGCCGGAGGCCGCCAGTTGCCTGGACAATCGCCCGCGTGCGTACTCGACCAAAGCCTTGCGGGCGGCAGTGCGGAATTGCCAAAGGCTGGCCTCCGGGAGGCTGCGGATGTTCTGCTCCAGGTTCTCCGTCGTCCCCAACCAGCGGTCCTTTCCACAGGCTCCCGTCCATAGAGCGTCTGCTTCCGACGAGTCCCATGTCGGCATATGAACTCCGTTCGTCACGTATCCAATGGGCACTTCGTCCGCTGGCCAGTGTGGAAAAAGCGGCTCAAAGAGGCGACGGCTCACTTCTCCATGGAGGCGACTTACTCCATTTACCGATCCACTGCCGCGGATCGCCAGATATGCCATATTGAAACTTTCCGACCAGTCATTCCGATTCTGGCGACCGAGGGCGAGTAACTCATTGAGCGAGATGCCGAGCTTCTCCTGCGCATACCTCCCGAGGTATTGCTCGATAAGCGCCGGCGGGAAACGGTCAAAGCCCGCGGCCACTGCCGTGTGAGTGGTGAAGAGGTTTCCCGCTCGCGTGGCGGCCAGCGCGGCTTCGAAGGGTTGCCCGGTCTCTTGCATGAAGCCGCGGGCGCGCTCCAATACGGCAAATGCCGCATGCCCTTCGTTCAGGTGGCAGACTTCCGGCTGGATGCCGAGTGCGGCGAGCAGCCGCCATCCGCCAATCCCGAGGAGCAATTCCTGCTTTAGGCGCAACTCCGGGCCGCCGCCATACAGCTCGCTGGTGATTCCTCGATGAGCGGGAAAGTTCGCCGCGTCATTGCTGTCCAGCAGGTAAAGCTTCACTCTGCCGACCTGGACCTGCCATGCGCGCAGCCAGACCGAGTAACCAGGCAGCGCGATCTCCAGCCGCAGCCATTCCCCGTTCGCCTGGCGCAAAGGCGTGATTGGCAACTGGCTCGGGTCGTTATACGGATAGAGAGCCTGTTGCGCTCCGTCCTTATCGATCTCCTGACGAAAATAGCCCTGCTGGTAAAGAAGGCCTACTCCAACTACTGGCACGCCGAGGTCACTGGCAGCCTTAAGTTGGTCCCCGGCTACGTTGCCAAGGCCGCCAGAGTAAATGGGCAGCGCTTCACTCAGCATGTATTCCATGCTGAAATACGCGACGCAGGTCAAAGGCGCCTGCGGATGATTCCGTTGAAACCAGGCAGGCGCATCTTCAGCCGCCCGCCTCGTCTGGATCAAGTCATCGACGTTCTTGCGGAAGACGGGATCGGCCAGGACACTCTCAATCCGATCGCGAGAAACCGTCTGCAGGACCACCCACGGATTATGGGTAAGTTCCCACAGCTCTGAATCAAGCTGCCGCCAGACTCCATCGGTGGCATGATTCCACGACGACCGCATATTTAGGGCTAGCTCAGCTAGGGAATCGAATCCTTCGATTTCGCTGGGGAGAAGGCTATAGATTGGGTGGTCCGCCCGTGTTTGTTTGCTCATGGCAGTGTCATAAAGTTCCCGGCATCGCTGTTTCCAATTCCGCTATTTTGGACAGGCGGCGAGAATGACGCTCCGCGCCGCTAAATCTCGCCGCCAAAAAGGTTTGCACCAATTCCCAGGCGAGTGCGTGTCCCACGACGAGGCCCCCGAGGCAGATCACATTCAGATCGTCGTCCTCAACGCCTTGGTGCGCCGAGAATGTTTCATGAATCAGGCAGGCGCGAACTCCTGGCACTTTGTTTGCCGCCACAGTCGCTCCCACGCCGCTCCCACAGATCGCGATGCCGCGCTCCATGTCTCCTCGTGCCACTTCGTAGGCCAGTGGAATCACAAAGTCCGGATAGTCATCGTCCGGGCTCTGCCCTCGATCCCCAAAATCGAACACATCGTGACCAAGAGCGCGTAATCGAACTATGAGGTACTGCGCTAATTCGAAACCGCCGTGATCAGCGGCGACGCCGATGCGCTGGATCGCTTTCGCCAGTGCAGGCACCGGATCACCATCGATGGTGGGATCGCCGGTTCCGTTGGCCTCGCGGACATCGGCGGAATCTGCAACACCCTGTCTTTCGCGGCCATCGTTCACTTAGACTCCGTTTGTCTCCGGAATTCGGCTCGCCGGGATGCCCTTGTGTCCGTTGGCGCCGTCCTGGCCGATTCCCATTGTCAGCGCTGTCATGCCCGCAAGGCCGCCAAGTTGCATGCTTTCGACAGCGGTGCTGGGAACGATGACAATCGTGGAGTTCTCTTTCAAACCCTCATAGAGCATATTCATCGCGCGCAAATGAAAGGCGATCGGATTGTGCTCATAGCTCTTGCCAGCTTCGGCAAATTTCTCCGCTATTTGCCGCTCGGCATCACCCAGGATTACCCTAGCCTGCCGCTCTCGCTCCGCCTGGGCTTGCATAGACATCGCATCCTCGAGACCTGAGGGAATCAAGACATCCTTCACCTCCACGGAAATCACGTTGATGCCCCACGGTTCGGTGCGTTCATCTATAATCGTTCGCAGAAGGCCGCTGATTCTGTCCCTGCCTTCGAGCATATCACTGAGCATGGTCTTGCCGATGACATCGCGCAGGGCGGTCTGGGAGGCCCAACCGATGGCACTCTGATAGTCTGCCACATCGAGTGCCGCCTTTTTTGGGTCCACAACCTTCCAAAACAACACGGCATCTACATCAACCGGCACCGTATCTTTGGTTAGCGTCTTTTCCGCCTTGAAACCACTCGTGATGACACGAGTATCGATCCAGTAAGGAATCGCATCGATGACCGGGATAATGAAAAAGAGTCCCGGCCCCTTGAGCGAGTGAAAGTGCCCGAGGCGCAATATCACCGCCTTATCCCACTGATCGGCAACTTGAATCCCGGAAGAAACGGCAATGGCGATCACAAAAGCGATTGCGCCAATCGCGAGGGCGCCCACACTATCCGCGGCTTTGTACCTGGGGTAGGTCAACGCGGCGCCAATACCTAGAATTACCACGCATACCAATACTGCAAACGACCTATTTTGTTGTCTCATATCCAATTAGCTGGTGTGCATTGCCAGTTCCTGGCGCGCCCCCTCATGGTGCTCCAGGGAGTCAGCATCGGTGTCGCTGAGGATATCCTTTGCGCGACTGATTTCGTCCGCGGAACCGTGGGCAACGACTACAAACTTGTCTGTCTTCAGTGCCGTCTCATATTTCAGGATGCTGTCCTTGGGAATGCCCAGGCTAACCAGGCCTGCCCCAATCGCGCTTAAACCGCCTACCACAACCGCGCCCTCCAGAGCGGCGACGATCCATCCGACGAGCGGCCCCGCAATGAGCAATGGTCCAATGCCTGGAATGACGAATAATGCGGAACCAAACAACAATCCCCATATCCAGCCCCAGAAGGCTCCGATTCCGCCCCACTTCTTCATTCGGTCACCGACATTGTAGTAACCGACGACGTGTTCATCCGTGTGATAGTCGCGTCCGACAATCGACAGTTTCTTCATGTCGAAACCGGATTGCTGGAGTTCCTTGACTGCCGCTTCGGCAGCCGTGTGCGATGGGTAGATTGCGACGATTGAATTATCCTTGTTCATACTCTCTGTTTTGTTTTTGTTTTGCTAAATTGAAACGGATTTGGACTGCCCATTGAGGGCGTGGACGGAAGCGTGGACATCAGAAGACGCCCCGCCGAATGGCGGAGCGTAATATTCAGGCGCTTCCAGAATTGCTTCCTTGGTCACGCTTACGAACACCTTGGATTCTTCGGAACTGATCCGGACGATTTGTTTCGGCGAAATCGCGATTTGCTTTCCCGCAAACCAATGGCCGGTTTCGACGACAAGGTGGCAAATCGCCCAGCTCTCATCATCCATGATAAAGTCAGTGACGTGTCCGATTTTTCCGTCACTGGTTTGGATGTGGTAGCCTTCAATCGCCTGTGTACTTCGCAAGTGAGGATTGCCTTCATTATGAGAGCGTTCGCGTCGGTTTGTTTCCTCTTCCGGCATTTGGCACATCGTCGGAACCACGGGAAATCCAGCGACGCCCGACACCCCGCCACCTCCGTACATCCCGCCCAATCCCGGATAGGCCGGCCATCCGTAATAACGAAAATACTCCTCCTCATATTGGAGCGAGACCGGCTTGTGCGACTCAATCGGCGGACTGTCTTCAATTTGTTTCCGGGTCAAATTTACCGGCAGGCGGTTGCCTTCTTGACGGAGGCTCCCGATCCCGATGGCCTGGGGAGGAATGAGCACCAAACGCCCAGGGATCCAAGACCCCGTGTCCGCGACAACATATCGGACAGTCCATTGTTGATCGTCGAAATATAAGTCGCTCACGTGGCCGATTTCGCCGTCTGAGGCTCGCAACTTGCTTCCATACAATTGTTTGATGCTTCGCAACATGGAATGGTCGAGGGTGGTGATGTTCATGTCGCTTGCTCTAAGTGATCGAGGAATGCGGCGCTTCTTTCCCGCAATCACTCGAACTTGACCATCGGGTTTTATCGTCGAACGGGCCAATACCTCTTCGGCGAGGTCCACATAGCCGAAAACTATGAGCAAATTATCGGGAGCCTTCGTGATCTCTGAGGCGCCGCCCGTGTGCGGAACCATTCCGATAGCTATTTCCTATGCCGCATACAGCCACCAAGGAGCAATCCAACCGTCGCACCCATGCCCAACAGGATATTATGTTTCCTGCGGCCGCGGTTCCTATTGCCGGGACGATCGGGCAAAGTTCGCCGCCCGCTCGATCAGATCCGGGTCGGGACGGCGGCCAGTATAGAGAACGAATTGCTCGACCGCCTGGAGCACGATAACTTCCGTGCCGGATATGCTTTTCTTCCCGATGGAATCCGCGAGCCGGATCAGCGGCGTTTTCGCGGGTAGGGCAACCACGTCGAAGACAAACTCCGCGGAACGCACCTTCTCCTCCGAAAAGCTGAGTTGCTCAGCCTCCGCGGCGCCAGCCATGCCGATGGGCGTGACGTTGATTAGCAGCGCCGGCTTTTCATCCCCCAGTTCCCTTTTCCACGCAAAGCCATACTGACTGGCCAAAGGGGCGCCGGTCGATTCGTTTCTCGCCACGATCACGCCGCTGTCGAATCCGGCATCACGCAATGCGCACGCAACCGCCTTCGCCATACCGCCGCTTCCGCGCAACGCGAAATCAAGACGAGTGGGAACTTTCCGCGACTCAAGCAAAGAAAGGATGGCGACGTAGTCCGTGTTATAGCCCTCTAGGAAGCCGCCGGTATTGACGACGGTGTTAACCGCCGCGATGCCTTTGGCCGACGGGTCGAGCTCGTCGAGATATTCGATGCAGGCTTCCTTGAACGGCATCGATACCGCACAGCCGCGGATGCCAAGCGCGCGAATCCCGCCGATGGCGGCGTGTAGATCGCGGGTGGTAAAGGCCTTGTAGATAAAATTCAGCCCGAGCTCCCGATAGAGATAATTGTGAAAGCGGGTGCCGAAGTTTCCCGGCCTTCCCGCCAGTGACATGCAGAGTTGGGTGTCTTTGCTAATCTCTGTAGTGAATTGCATCAGATAGAGCTGCCGGGATCAAACGAGCTTGACGATCATCTTATCCACATTCTTTCGGTTGATATGTGCATTTAATAAGTTTGTTCTTCGCTTCGCCTCCTTGCCCTCTGCTCTGGATGCCCGTTTGACGCCGCTGGGATAAAGAAACTATTTCCCAAACACCTTCTTCACGTCGCCGACTTTCCGTTCCACTTTCCCCTCAACCCTTTGTGCGGTTCCACGGTCCTGCAAGTCGGGATTTCCAATGGCGTTGCCGGTTGCCTCTTTGACTTTACCGACACCCTCATTTACCGATCCCTTCACTTTATCTTTCGTGCTCGATTTCATGTTATTCTTCTCTGTGTTATCAGGGGCCTCACCGTGGCTGTGACTTTAGACTTACGCGCGGAATCCACCCATGAAATAGACGACAATACATACCAATACGATCAGCCCCAATCCTCCTCCGCCGAAGGCAGGTCCGCCAAAGTAAAAACCGCCGCCGCCGAACACGAGAAGAAGAACAATTAAAATAAGTAATAGACTCATGGTCATAGGTTACGCCTCCCTCCAGCATCCCCGCAAATACCTCCTCGGAGACATCCTCATAGCTGCCGACTATGCGGAAATAGCCGCGATACCCCGGCGCTTCGAAATTGACCGCTCCACACCTCCTATGCGCAATGGCTATGAGATCCTGAGCCAGGCAAAGACTGGGAGTTTCACCCCAACCAGGATCAAGCCGAAGAGGAGCGATGCTCCAAATTCAGCCGCGAGCACCGGGAAGGGCAACGGCGCCATGGCGATTCCACAAAGGGCCAGCGTTGAAATAATGGCAATATCGGCCACTGAGGCGGCTACCATCCATGTCGTGGGGCGCAGTCCCCAGCAATGATGGCGCCCGCGCACGGCGTAGAGAGTGGCCTGGCCAGCATAGACGACGGCGACGACGCAGAGCGTCCTCAGCGCCTCCAATCCGAGGCCCATTCCATATTTCCCCACGGCTATAATTGCTGTGCAGAAGGCGAGAAAACATGCTCCCAGTATGACCCCAGCCACGGTGACACTGCCGATTTTCCAGGCATTGGGCATTCCCGATGGCCGCACCCTGTCCGTGGTCAATGCCATGACCAGGAAGTCGCCCGTGATCAGTACAATGACCATCAGCATAGGCGTGAGGACCGCATGGCCAGTCATCATGAGGCCTACTGCCAGTATGAGCACGAGTCCCATTTTCTTAACCACCGAGTTCAAGATGTAAGAGAGGATTCGCTGAAACGCGATGCGCCCTTCCTTTACTGCGGCGACGATGCCGGCGAGTCCTGGCTTGGTCAGTACCACTCCGGCCGCGGATTTGGCTACGTCTGTGGCTGTCGATACGGCGATACCGATTTGTGCCTGGCGGAGCGCCGGGGCGTCGTTCGCGCCGTCGCCGCACATCCCGACGGCGTGACCGTTCTTCTGGAGCAATTTGACGAGATCATATTTGCCCTCGGGGAGGATGCCGGCGAAGACCGCGAAATCCGCTGGCTGGAGGTCTGCTGGAAGGTCCCCTGGCGGGCAGATGCGGCCATCCAGTCCCACGGCACGGGCCACGATTCCGGCGGTAGCGGGGGCATCCCCGGTGACCATAATGGTGCGCACGCCAAGTTCATGCAATTCCGAGACAAGCGCCGCCGAGTCGGCACGTGGCGGATCGCTGAGCGCGATCAGTCCCATCAATTGCATCGACGCCGGCGGACCGAAGGCCACCGCCAGTACCCTGGAGCCTTTCGCTTCGAGCTCGCCCGCGTCTACCGCCGCAGAGGGTGGAGTGGCACACAGCGCGGCGACTGCTGTGAAGGCCCCCTTGGTGATCCGCACGAGGCCCCCCTCCGCGCTCGTTGCAGTGGCCTCGGACATTTTCTTAGCCGGATCAAATGGCAGGAAGGTTGTCAGCTTCGGCAGATCCGATACTTTGCTGTTCAAAGAGGCGGCGCGGATCGCCGCATCCACGGAATCCTGGCCGCCCTCGGAACTTGCCAGCGCCGCCATCCCGAGTACGTGCGCTTCATCGAATCCTGGCAAAGGCCTGACACTGGTGACGGTAAGTTGGTTGCAGGTGAGAGTGCCTGTTTTGTCCGAGCATAGGACATCGATCGTTGCAGCTTCATCCACGGCGGAGAGCCGCGTTGGCAGGACACCCAGCTTCGCCAGCGCACGAGCACCGATGGAAGCCGCGAGGGTGAAGGTGGCAGGCAGCGCCACCGGTATCGCCGCAAGAATCGAGGCGAGCAAAAGGTAGACAAGCTCTCGCCATGGCATCGAATGCGCATAAGCATACGCTCCCATGAGCACGATGATGCCGCCGTTGAAAATGGCGAGATTCCGCACGATTTGGAACACCGCTTTCTGCTGCGAGCTGACCACGTGAGCGGTGCGGACGAGTTCCGCCGTCTGGCCGAACTTGGTATGGAGGCCTGTCGCGGTAAGCTCCGCCGTCGCTTCGCCGCGCCGCACCAAAGCCCCGGCATAGGTATCCGTACCGGCACCGGCCTCCAGAGGCAACGATTCCCCGGTAAGCATCGATTGATCAAGCGAAACGGAGCCGGAAACAAGATGGGCATCGGCGGGAACCACGCCCCCAAGCGATAACTTTACCAGATCACCGCGCACGACCTCCGCGGCCGGCAAGGTTTTCCATACCCCGTCGCGGCGGACGGAGGCATTGAGCGCGAGCCGCGACCGGAGCGCGGTTAGCGTGGCCTGGGCGCGGCTTTCCTGGCAAAAGCCAAGCACGGCGTTGAATACCAGAAGGGTCGCCACGACCCCGGCCTCCAGATACTTGTGCGAGAGCAACTGCAAGAGAATCGCCGCTTCCAGGAGCCAAGGTATGGGCGCCCAGAACTTGGACAAGGCATTTTGCAGGAGATTCGCGGATGTATCCGGCATCGAATTCGGGCCATCCGTTTGAAGGCGGGCGGATGCCGCTACACTGGTAAGTCCGCCCGGCGCAGCTTTTTGAAGCGAAGCGGCGCTCATCTCACGAACCTTTGGCGCGGCCGTCAAACTGCCAACGGCTCGAGGGCCATCACAGGTTTAGCCTTCGGCGCGCCGGGACCTGACGCGATCCTTGGCCCGGCATCCCTCACCTCATCCGGCGCGTCGCCGGCATTTTCCCTGAAATTGCTCTCGAACATCCCTGCCAGCTCGTGCGCCTTCTTATCGTAGGCAGCGGGGTCCTTCCATGTCGTCCGCGGTGCGAGAATCTCCGGCGGCACGCCCGGGCAGGAGACCGGTACGCCGATGCCGAAAATAGGATCTGGATTCAAGGGTACATCCTTCATCGAGCCGGACAGCACGGCCTTGACCATCGCTCGCGTGGACGAGAGTTTGATGCGCTGGCCGGTCCCGTACGGGCCACCGCTCCAACCAGTATTGACCAGCCAGACGGCCACGTGGTGCTTTGCAATTCTCTCTCCAAGCAATTGCGCGTAAGTCAGCGGCGGCAGCGCCATGAACGGCGCGCCGAAGCATGCGCTGAATGTCGCCTCGGGCTCAGTCACGCCCGCTTCCGTGCCGGCCACCTTCGCGGTGTATCCGGAAAGAAAGTAATACATCGCCTGCTCAGGCGTGAGACGCGCAAGTGGAGGCAGCACACCAAAGGCGTCGCAGGTCAGCATGATGATATTCTTGGGATGGCCGCCTTTGCCGGAGCGGGCCATGTTCGGGATTTGCGTAATCGGATAGGCGCCGCGCGTGTTTTCCGTAAGCGAGGCATCGTCCAGATTCACATGGCGCGTGCGCGCATCAATCGCGACATTTTCCAGCACCGTACCGAATTGCCGGGTGGTCGCGTAGATTTCCGGCTCACCCTCCGGCGAGAGCCGGATGAGTTTTGCGTAGCACCCGCCCTCAAAATTGAAGACGCCGTCATCGCTCCAGCCATGTTCGTCATCGCCAATCAAGGTCCGGTCAGGATCGGCCGATAGAGTGGTTTTACCGGTACCGGAAAGGCCAAAGAACACCGCGACATCATTCTCATCCGTGCCATAGTTGGCCGAGGAGTGCATGGCCATCACATCGCGCTGAGGCAGCAGATAATTCATCACCGTGAAGATGGATTTCTTGATCTCGCCGGCGTAGGCGGTGCCGCCGATGAGGATGAGTTTCTGCCCAAAATCCAGGAGGATAAACGCCTCGGAATGCATCCCATCTATGCCGGGCTCCGCATGAAAGTTTGGAGCATGAATGACCGTGAACTCCGGCTTGTGCGCCGCAAGCTTCGCCGCATCGAGTTCGCGGATGAACATATTGCGCGCAAACAACGCGGGCCACGCATGCTCCGAGATGATGCGGATCGGCACCCGGTAGCGATCGTCGGCGCCCGCGTAACAATTCTGGATGAAGAGATCCTTCCCTTGAAGGTAGGCGCAGAGGCGCTCCTTAATGGCGGCAAAGTCCTCCGGTTCGATTGATCTATTTACTTTTCCCCAGCAGATTTTGCTTTCGCTCGAGGGCTCGCGCACGAAGAACTTATCCTTTGGCAAACGGCCGGTATATTGCCCGGTGCGCACAACGAGCGGCCCGAGATGACTGAGGATGCCCTCGTGGCGGCGGATGGCCTCCTCGTAGAGCGCGGGCGCGGGCAGGTCCCAATAGACGTTGCCGAGGTTTTCGAGACCGAGGTGCGTAAGGCTTTCGAGTTTTTGGAGGAGTGAAGAATCCATATCTATGTGCTGTCAGTTGAACAAATTCGGTATGAGCCCCTAGTTATCTCGACCGTGCGGTGTCAATGATGCCCGCCAAAGTAGATGAAAAAGCCCAAGATAGCCGCAGAGACGAATGCCAACAGGATGCGAGTCTGCTTATTGTCCGCAAATGGCGGATTTGGAGGGCAGTGACGACATTTGCCGTCCACGGTGGAAACCGCAAAACCACAAATAGGGCACGCTTCTAAGGACATGGTGGCAAGCTTAGTGACGCCTCACCGGTGGGGCCAATACCTCCTCGGCGTCCACCCGATAGCGGGAAGCTATGCGCGGGCCGACCTCGCTAGTTCCGGCCCTCCCCAAGATGTAGCCGGGTTCGCCGGGTTTCCGTTGGCTGTTAGTCCTGTGCCCGCGCGAGACTCCATGAATGGCGCTTCTTTGATCAGAATAGCCCATGGCTATGACCTGCTGGCACGGGAAGTATTGGTTCATTCGGCAGAATGCCCGGATGCTCCATTCTTTGAGAAGACGAGCCCATCGTTTCCCCAAAAGCGTTCAATTTATGACCAGTAAGAAAATCGTTAAGCCGGGGACATCCTGGCCGGAGGTTCTGGACCGAGCTCAGCGCGCCATACCCGCCGCTTGGGAGGGGCCAGACAAGTCGCTGCTAAATCTCATTGGCGGCAAGTGGTGTGAACCAGGCCGCCCAAGGATGCTGTTCTCGCCAATCGACGGCACTCCGCTGGGTCCGTACCCAATGATTGATCTCGAAGCCGCGAAGGAAGCGGTGAACCTCTCTGCCGCCGAAGCCGGCGAATGGGGCAAAACAGGCATCGCTGAACGCAGACGCCGCGTGGCTGCCTGCGTGGCCCAACTCCGGCACCATCGTGAACTTCTGGCGTTCCTCCTTGTTTGGGAAATCGGCAAGCCCTACCATCAGGCTCTCACGAGCGTGGATCGCTGCATCGGAGGCGTCGAGTGGTACACGGAGAATATCGACGGGATGCTGGGCGAACGAAAGCCGCTTGGTCTGATCTCAAACGTGGCCTCATGGAATTACCCCATGTCAGTCCTCGTCCACTCACTGCTCGTGCAGATGCTATGCGGTAACTCCGTCATTGCGAAGACACCGACTGACGGAGGCATCTTTTCTCTCACGCTTGCCCTCGGTCTCGCGCGCCAATGCGGTCTGCCTGTCTCCCTCGTCAGCGGAAGCGGGAGCCGCCTTTCTGAGGCTTTGGTTCGCAATGACGAGATCGCCTGTCTGGCATTCGTGGGTGGCAAGAGCAATGGCGGCAAAATCGCCGCGAGTCTCTACGACCAAAACAAACGCTACATGCTGGAGATGGAGGGAGTAAATACCTACGGCATCTGGAGCTTTCGCGATTTCGCCGGGCTGGCGCAGCAATTGAGGAAGGGCTTCGCTTACGGCAAGCAGCGTTGTACCGCCTACCCGCGCTACGTCATCCAGAGGGACCTCCTCCCAAAGTTCCTCGCCACCTATCTGCCGATGCTGCAATCGCTCCGCTTCGGGCATCCCCTCCTCGTCGAGCATGAGGATGATCCGCTTCCCGACATTGATTTCGGGCCGCTCATCAATCGCGCGAAGGTTGATGAACTCCACGTCCGCCTGAGCGCGGCCAAAGGCTTGGGAGCAATGAGCCTTTATGAAGGCGAATTGGATGAGAATATGTTTCTGCCCGGCCAGGAAATCTCTGCATACCTGCCGCCGACGGTGCTTATCGACCTACCGAGGAATTGCGATCTGTATCACCGCGAACCCTTCGGCCCGGTTGATAGCATCGTGGTGGTGGATACCGTGGACGAGATGATCGCGGAGATGAACATCTCCGGGGGCGCGCTCGCCGCCTCGCTTGCCACGGACGATTTAGCAATCGCCCACCAGGTACAGGACCAGATCCGCGCTTTCAAATTCGGTTTAAACAAGGTGCGCAGTCGCGGAGACCGTGAGGAGCCCTTTGGTGGCATCGGAGGGAGCTGGAAAGGATGCTTTGTCGGCGGAAAGTATTTAGTCGAAGCAGTCAGCGCAGGAACACCGGGCGAACGTCTGCATGGTAATTTTCCAGATTACGCCCTTCTTCCAGAGTCGCGATGAACCGACTTTGTAACTAATGAGTGACGATCCGAAATGCGGCATCCGGAAGTTGGTTCTCTTGCGGCATGGGGAAAGCCAGTGGAATAAAGAAAACCGCTTCAGCGGATGGACGGACGTCGATTTGACCGAGCACGGCAGAGAACAGGCAAAGGAGGCCGGGCGCACTTTGAAGGAGCATGGCTTCTTGTTCGACGTAGCATTTACGTCCGTGCTGAAACGGGCGATCCGGACCCTCTGGATCGTGCTCGACGGCATGGATCTGATGTGGATACCCGTGCACCGCGATTGGCGACTGAACGAACGGCATTACGGTGCGCTGCAAGGCTTGAACAAGTCCGAGACTGCAAGGCAGTACGGCGAGGCGCAGGTCAAGTTGTGGCGGCGCAGTTATGACGTCCGCCCGCCCGCGCTTAATGAGGAAGACTCGCGGCATCCCTGCCATGATCCGCGCTACCAGCATCTGGGCAAGGAGCAATTCCCCGCGACGGAAAGCTTAAAAGATACCGAGGAACGATTCCTGCCCTGCTGGCAAGATCGCCTCGCACCGGCGGTGCGAGGCGGCCAGGCTGTTCTGATTGCGGGTCACGGGAATAGCCTGCGTGCCCTCGTCAAGTATCTCGACGGTGTTTCCGATACCGACATTGTAGATCTGAACATTCCCACAGGAGTTCCTCTCGTCTATGAATTGGACGGCGATCTTCATCCCGTCCGCCATTATTATCTCGGCGATACCGAGTGCGTGGAAAAGGAGATTCAGGCAGTGGCAAACCAAGCATCACCGAGTTGAGGAAGGACGGGGCTGACCTTCAGCAGTAATAGACGAAACGCGCTAAACAGGAGCAGGTTACTTCTCCGTTTAAACGGATATCTCGGATGGACATGCCGACCGGTGAGAGGAGGCGGTGAAGGTCGAGTGTATTCATCACGATTAAGACAGGATTCTCTCAACCGGGTCAGTTCGTTGGCCACTGAGCCGGCCTTCCAGCCATGTTCGGGCTTCAGCAGCCCTAGTCTGGTCGAAGTACCGGATCTCCGCCGTTGTAAAGGGACCGCAGAATAGACTCAGTTGTTCTTCCCATGTCTTTGCGCCGACTACAGCGAGCCGCGCGATGTTAGAAAAATGCCTCACATCCCATTTAATCTCATCCCACATCGCACTCGCTTCCCACCCATCGAAGCTCACGAGGTCGCAAAGTATACGGATTCGGCCATGCTGTCCGACCAATTGATCGAATCTCTGGATGAAAAGTTTAAAATCCTCATGCGCCAGCTTGCCACTCACTTTTACATCCAGAATTCGACCGTTGTCCTCTTCAGTCAGGTTGATTGGCATAATATTTCTAATTCAGTCGCCTAGCTCCCAGTTCCGGCAAATGCGGGGGCTGCTTACCGCCGGGACCTGGAAGGTCTATCATTATCCGCAGAGCCCACGCATCGGGCCAATACCTCCTCGGTGCCTGACCTATAGCCGAAAACTATGGTTGTGATGTCGTCTCCGCACTGATTCAACAAGCCGCGAACATCGTTTCAGGCAAAATCGGCGATAGTTATTTGCAATGAGCAGGCCGATTCTCACGAAGATCGATTTTTGTCACGTCTGCTGCTTCAGGACTTCTTTGATTGGGCAGCATTTCCGCATGTGTCATCTCCGCGAGCGAAAGGTAAAATGCGAGGCTCGATTCAGCACCGAGATTCTGGCTCAGGCGATCCTGATGCAACGCATCCCGACAGCCTCCGGTGCTGGAATCATAAAGTGATTGCCCCAGGTCGTTGCGGCCGAGAAACCACTCAAAACAACGGCGGGCTGCCCGGCGCCAGTATTCGTCCCGGGTGAGTGAATAGGCTTCAAGACAGGCGGAAATCATGGAGTGAGCTTCCAGCGGTTGCTGATCGAAGCGCGCCCGCTCGCCGCCGTGCGACCAGAAACCATTGCAACCAATCGGCGCAAAATGTCCGGCATCGGCCTTCTGCGTTTCAACCAGCCAGCGCAGGGACTGCAACCCGGCATCGAGCGCATCGCCGTGGGAGGTCCAATAGCCGCTAAGAATCATCGCATGGGAAAGCTTTGCGTTGTCATACGTGGCGACCGGTTCGAACCATTGCCAATCCTTCGAGGCATTGGCGTGAAAGTGATCCAACAACCTTTGGGTAAGCAGATCGCGCAACTGGTTCACCGTGCGGTCGCCCGAAAAGGTACGCAGATATTCCTGCATCGCGAGCAGCACGAACGCCCATGCTCGCGGCGAAGTGAATTCCTCGACAACGGGCAGGCCTTGCTGAAACAGCAGCGCACAGAGATTGCGATGGCCCTCGTTCTTTGAACGGCCAAGAGCCATGCCCGCGGCCCAAAGCGCCCGCGCGTGGCTGTCTTCAGAACCCTTGTCTTCCAGCCAATCCCTCTTGTGGCTCATGAAGTTCCGGAACCGGCAACTTTTTTTGTCAAAGGCATCCCACGGAAATGCAAGATAGATGCTGGCCAGTCCTTCCAGATCGTGCCGCGTAACGCGACTCGTCATTTCCGGCAGCAACAATGTGAGGATAAACGCGCGCGCATTGTCATCGGTGCAATAACCTTCTTCGTGATTGGGTACATTGAAGATAGCATGCTGAAATATCCCGGTGTTATCGCTCATCCGAAAAAGGTGGTCCAGTTTCAGCGGCGGAAGCTCATACGGTCGATTTCCCAGCGTCCGTACTGCGAAGGCTTTCCGCGCTGGCACGCTAAGACTGGCGCGTGCACGGTTAAAACTTTCCATGTAATGCTGCGCAACGACCGGCCAAATCATCCCCCGCCCCAGTTTCCACGCCTTCTTCCGCATCCTGTTCATGAGTGCCGGATCGGCAAGAAATTGGGTCACCCCTTCCGCTATAGCCTTCGGGTTTGCGAACGGCACGAGGATGCCACGATCATCCGCGAGCAACTCCCTGGCGTACCAATACGGCGTGGAGATCACCGCCTTTCCCGCGCCAATGGCGTAAGCGAGCGTGCCAGAAGTAATCTGCGCTTCATTAAGGTAGGGCGTAATGTAAATGTCCGCGGCGCCGATAAAGTCCGTCAATTCCGCGAGGGTGACGAAACGATTGTAAAAGATTACATTGCCTGTCACCCCCCGATCCTCCGCGAGTCGCTCCAGTTTCAGACGGTAGGATTCGCCCTCGTGGGCGATAAGATTCGGATGCGTCGCCCCAAGTACGATATAAACGACGTTCGGATGCTGTTGCAGAATCGAGGGCAGCGCCTCGATTACGTTCTCGATCCCTTTGGTCGGTGAAAGCAGGCCGAATGTCAGCAGGACCGTCTTCCCCTCCACGCCAAACTGATCCTTGTGAAAACTGGGATCAATGAACTGCACGTCGGGAACGCCATGGGGGATGACGTCGATTTTGTTCGGCGAGACTCCATAGCATTTTTCGAGCAATTCGCGGCCTCGCTCGGCCATCACGATAAAACGATTCGAAAGTTCATCCATCTGTTTCATCACGGCCCGCTGATCGTTGCTCGGATCACCCAGCACCGTGTGCAAAGTTGTCACGACAGGCATGTGCACATCACGCAGAAACGCCAGCAAATGGCTTCCCGCAGGGCCGCCATAGATCCCGAATTCGTGTTGAACCGAGACGATCTCGACGTTGTTGATGTTCAGAAAATCAGCCGCTCGCCGATACGAGTCGATTTCCTTTTCGTCAATCTCGAATCGGATTCGCGCGGGATAATCATAGCCTTCGGGCCGGTCATTTACTGCTCCGACCAGACAGTCGCATTCCGGATACTCCGCATCGACCGCCTCGCAAATGTCTCTGGTGAATGTCGCAATCCCGCATTGCCTCGGCATGTAATCGCCAAGAAAAGCAACGCGAGTGATGTTTGCGGTTACCATTTGTCAGCAGGAAGCCGTGTTTGTTCTCACGGATTTCGGCACGCGTAGAGATTTTGGACTTTCGGTTCCGAAATTTGGGATGCGAATGTATCGGTGATAAATGGCATGATCTTTTTCGGTTTTACCCTTTCCAAATTATCAGGGTGTTCCGTTAATCCGGCCAATACCTACCCAGGCGTCTCTCCATAGCCGGAAGCTATGAGTCGGGCACCATCCCTGCGCTGAACCGTAAAAATACGCATCTTCTCAGGTAAAATGGGTGATAGCTTTTGGCTATGGTTCACGCGATGCTCCTGCGAATGGAACTTCGTCACCTGCGGTATTTCGTCGCCGTCGCCGAGGCCTTAAGTTTCACAAAGGCCGCGGAGAAGCTCCGTCTTGCCCAGCCGTCGCTCACGCGGCAGGTACGCAATCTCGAAAACGAGATCGGTGTGCGCCTGCTGGACCGGACAAATAACCGCGTCCAACTGACCGAGGAAGGGCGACGGTTTCTTTTCGACGCCAAAAAGCTGCTCGCGCTCTGTGCCGAGAGCGTCGCTGCTGTGCAGGGGATCAATCGCGGAGAAAACTCCGAACTCAACATCGGATACGTCTCGAACATCCATTATGGGCTGCTTCCAGCCACGCTGGGAGCGTTCCGAAAACTCTACCCGCGCGTGGCGCTGAACCTTTTCGACATGACCAGCGCCGAGCAGTTGCACGCGCTCGCCGCGCGCAAACTCGACCTTGGCTTTGTCGCAGCGCCGCTTGGCAAGACAGGCCACTCGGAACCGGGCCCTCGCAAGATCGACCTCGGATTTGTTGGGTTGCGACCCGAACTCTCCGGCCACGATTTGCTCTCCGACTGTGTGGCGTATGACACGATCCTGGTCGCCCTTCAGGCTCACCATTCCCTTGCGAGGAAGGCGAAGATCAAGCTTTCCGACCTCGTGCCGGAGTTTTTCATCAGCATGTCAGAGAAAGTCCATCCGGGCGAGCGGAAATGGCTGCTCGATACCTGTCAGGACGCGGGTTTTACGGCGAAAATACTGCAACAATGCGAAACAGAACTGACCGCAATCCAGTTCGTTGCGGACGGTCTCGGCGTCGCTCTGTTGCCCGAACAAATTACCAAACTGCCGCACGAAGGGGCGGTCTTTCTCCCGCTTTCGCCGCCGCTGCGCCGTGAATCGACCATCGCCTGGCGGGCCGATAATCCTTCCCAGCCTCTCAAAGATTACATTCAGATCGTGCGAGAGCTCTCGCGCGGCCTGTGATCGAAGTCAATATAGTCGGAGCACTTCGGGCGACGGGAATCGTTGCTATATTGTGTGTGGAAGAGTCGGACGACCATTCCCCAGTTCGAGCCCGTCCGCTGACGCCCGGTCTCTCAACTCCCCATCCCCTGCGGAAACCGAGGTTTCCGCAACGCCTTCCCTACGCGACTCCGCCGGCGAAACTGTGCCCACCCCCTTCCCAGCACAGATTCGCGGTATGATGGCCCGTGGCGATCCATCTGCGCCGCTCCTTCCTTCGCTAACGGCCCTCGGCCTCCCGCTCCGGGCGGGGCGTCACAGAAGAATCGCTGACGTGGCTCCGTCTCGCCTCCCGCACCCACGAGCCGCGCCAACAAGTTGGCACGCATCGTGTTGCCGCCACAGACCCAAAGACTGGCAGCCAGTGCTCAGCCTCCGGAGATAAATTGGGGGAGACTTCCCACCGCCTGCGCTGCTCAGGCCCTCTTCGCTATCGCTCGCCTCGGCTAGGCGCCGGGCCTGGAAGGTGGAGGAAAAGGTGCGCGCTCTTGCCCCAATAGCGACTTACGGGCGAAACCCGCGGAGTGGGGGATAACTATATGCAAATCTGTGAATCGGCTACCGGCGAACACTCCCAAGAGGCGCCGGTTGCGGTCAGCGGAATACCGATAAGAGCCAATGCAGGTCGCGAAGCGAAGCACCGGCACGCTGCTAATTATTGGCCCACCGCGATATCCTCAGATACGCCTTGAAACACCCCTTCGCCAATCTAGCCAACCCCGGCGCATTCAGTGATTTTAGATGGGCGATACGGCAGCAGAGGGGCTCGGAGTTTGTGCAGGCGTTGGGATAGGAGTGGCTTCAGGGGAGATGTTGGTGGGAGGCGGGCCACCCGTCGGCACCTTGATGTTGCTCGCTGGATTAGGAGCGGGTTCTGGAGTTTGCTGAGGGACGAGGCCAGGGTTGACAGTCTCGCTCGGAACCTCCTTGAGGCTGCTAATCAGGACGGTGTCTCCCACCTTCGTGATGCTGAAGAGGCTCTTGGCAAAATCGAGTGGAACATGGACGCAACCGTGCGAACTGGGCTCGCCTGGGTTGTTGCCGCCGTGGATGGCCATGCCGTCCCAAGTCAGACGCTCCATGTAGGGCATGGATGCCTCGTTATATTTCTCGGAGTGATACGTGAGGTTTTTGGTCAGGATGGTGTAGGTGCCCGGGGCGGTGGGATGACTTTTGACGCCAGTGCTGACGGCGCTGCGGCCGATCTCCCTGCCGTTACGGTAGACATAGAGCGTCTGATTTGTGAGGTCCACGATGATGCCGACGGGGCCAGACGGAGAAGCCTGAGGATTCCAAATGTATTGGTCCGGCTTGAGGACCGCCGTGTCCGCGGGTTGCAGGGTGCCATGCTCAATCGCAAAGACTCGCAAGCCCTGGACGGAGAGGATGAAAATGGCAGAGATCAGTGCGGTGGTAGATTTATTCACGTGGCGATGTCACTGAACAATCGGACGACCCGCAACGAACGAGCGGGATGATCCTTAAAAAAAGCCAATGTCGTGCAGTCGTAAGTCGGCCAGACTGTCTATGATCCATGCTGTGGAACGGGCAGGTTCTTCGCCCACGCCTATGAGTACATGCTCGCCAAGCTCGGCGAGCGACCCGCCGGCGAGGCGTTGGAATAGCTCAAGCATCGGACATTCTACGGCCGGGATAAGGAACACCTAATTTACCCCGTAGCGCAGACAATCCTCATCCTCCACGGCATCGACGAGCCCCACATTCGGCATGGCAACTCCCTCAGTTGAGGCGAAGTGTATGGAGGTCTCTTCGAAAACATGCCCCCCACTTAAGTCTGATCGAAACGACGGTTTGCAAGAGTTAGGCTCTCAATCCCTTCGAGATGATCCGTTCACCGACGACTTGTGATACACCGGATGCCGTCCAGAACGCCGGGGCCTATCAGCTACCTATATGATGGTCGTTGTCGTTTGACGGGGAAGAGTCGGACGACCCTTCCCCAGTTCGAGCCCGTCCGCTGACGACCGGTCTCTCAACTCCCCATCCCTGCGGAAACCCAGTTTTCCGCAACGCCTTCCTGACGCGGCTGCGCCGGGGAGACTGTGCCCGCCACCTCTCCAGCACAGACTCCGAGAATGTGTGCCAATGCGATCCCTCTGCGCCGCTCCTTTCTCCGCTACCGGCCTTTGGCCCCGCCTGACGCCCGCGCCTACGGCCTCCCGCTCCGCTGCGGGGCGGCGCAGAGGAATCGCTATGGAGGCTCCGCCACGGCCCCCCCTCCACGAGACGCGCCAACAACAGTTGTCACGCCTCGTGCTCCCGCCCCCATCCGAAAAAATGCCAGCCGTCGCTCAGCCTCCGGGAATAAACGGGGAGGCTTCGTGCCGACTGCATTGCTAAAAACCTGCTCGCTGCCGCTCGCCTCCGCTCAGATGTTCTCTGGGTTTCAAATTCTTTTTTTGAGAAGTTATTCGCATGATTTTTGACGGTTTAATTCCAGACTGGTTGTCGTTTTGTAAGTCCCGGTCCGACTGGTTTGATGGGGGCTGTGC